>Ga0074193_1001179_pt1 | contig 34667 bp, 26 predicted proteins | sample EPASupsiteHSE605_FD_64523 | JGI IMG/M metagenome (GOLD analysis project Ga0074193, IMG submission 64523) | Bioremediated contaminated groundwater from EPA Superfund site, New Mexico - Sample HSE6-05 | ecosystem: Environmental > Aquatic > Deep subsurface > Groundwater > Contaminated ... | reverse complement strand
GTTGTTGACCGTGCTGACCACGAAGGATAAGGAGATGAAGGAGAGACTGCGAAAGCAGCTCAAATCCTTCCTTGAGAACATGGCCAAAATCATAACCCGATGGCCTCCGGCGATTAAAATGACTTAAACAGGACCGGTTGCCGCCTTACTCATGCTTTTTTTAAATCGGTCTCGCTAGAGTACCGAGAGGCGATTTCGATCACGAGGAAGGGCAGTGGGGAGAAAAAATCACTGTTTCACCTGGCTGAAATCCAGTGCAACCTGAATCGAAATGTTCGGAGACAAATACTGACGGCGGTTGGACAAAAAGAGGGTTGTATACATTTAGCGGACCTAGCCCTTGAATGTGTAAAAGGGTTACTACCAGCCAGATACCAGTTGATGCATCTTACCATGCCAGAAGAAGAAATCAATGAAGTTGTGGAACATTATTTGGAAGGAAGCTGTCGGCACTATAACTCACTTGGCTAGGGAATTGGTAGTCCTAGCTGAAGAATTGGAAAAATCAGCAGAGCGTGATTAGTTGAATATATTATAAAGAAAGCATGCCACCAAGATGTTATGTGATGGAATATGCTTTCTTTATGAGTGCTTTAAAAATAAACATAGGCAATGAGAGTGATTCGAAGGAGGAATATTTTGTAAACATATCGAATAGGTGAGAGTACTACGAGGTCATAGCAAACCATGTGGACCACTCTCCATTGAAATGGAGAGCATCTTTAGGATTCTAGGCAACGAACCGAGATCCGTTAAACCTATACATCCAAGGACGGCCCAAATCCACTACTGGTCGATCTTGTGATCGCTCACAAAATGTTACCAGGTACTTTTTAGAAATATTTATTGCCCCATTAATATCAGCATTCATCACAGTCCCGCAATCTTTACACACGTAAAGCCCACGGTGTTTACGATTTGCCTTTCGTGCATTTACCTTAGACGGCATTTCCTTACACACTGAGCACGTCTGAGAGGTATACTCTTCCGTCACGCTCACGACTGCAATCCCAACGAGAGCTGCTTTATATCGAATCAACTCCGTCACTTTTCGAAAAGGCCACTTATGAAACCTTTGGTTTGTTTTAACACCAAAGTTCTTAGCTTCACGGATACCCGTCAGGTCACCAAAAACGATCGTAATCACTCCATGCGCTATCGCTGTGTTGATCACTGCACGCGACATCGTATGTAGTAAATGGTGAACTTGCTTTCTCCGTTTCTCATAAAGTGCTGATACTCTTTTACTCTGCTTCACTAGACTAAGTATCAACGATTAATAGTTTAATATCAGAATGTAGGTCAATAGCTACTACTTGAACGGTGGTGATTAATTTGCATGTTAGGGAAAAAAATATGGTTATAGTAGGCAATGGATGCGCCGGAGCGGAATGCATTAAGGCCTTGCGGGAAAGTGGTTACAATGGAAATATTCATCTTTTTACAGACAATAGATGGCCCGTATCTAACCCAATGTTAACTACCTATTACGTCGCAGGTAAAATTGGCTTTGAGGGTCTTTTTCCTTATGGAGCCGGACAGGAATTCTATAGGGCGTATAAGGTGGATGTGTATACTGAATCACAAGTGCTAGCCCTTAACGCAGAACAAAAAGTGGTGACCGGCAAAAATGGGTTGGAACTTAAATACGACAAGTGCCTGATAGCTACTGGCGCTTCTCCGGTTTTACCTCCGATTGAAGGCATTAACTCAAACCGGGTATATACAATGAGGACAGTGGAAGACGCAATTCGCCTCAAAGAGGCCATGGCTAAAAAACCAAAGAAAGCCCTGGTTATCGGTGCGTCCATGGTAGGGATAAAACTGGTGGAACTCTTTTATAATGTAGGGATGGAAGTATGTCTGGCCGATCTGGCCCAGCACATCTTTCCTTTGGCCGCCCATCCTAATTGTGCCCAGGTAATTGAAGAACGTTTGACACAAAAGGGAATCAAATTGAGATTGGGCGCTGGCGTTGAGAAAGTGGAAGAGACTACAAGGGGTGTAAGAGTACATTTTAATGACAGCACTGCAAGTGAAGAAGCCGAACTTTTGGTTATGAGTACAGGAGTACGGGCTAACACCGATTTTATTGATAAAAAGCAGGTTGCTGTTGACAGGGGCATATTGGTCGATGAGCGCATGAGAACCAATATGCCAGGGCTTTATGCAGCTGGAGATGTGGCCCAGGGAAACAATCTTCTCTCTGGAGAGCAGCAGATTATCGGCTTGTGGGCAAACGCTCGTTACCAGGGGCGCACCGCCGGTAGAAACATGGCCGGAGGAAACGAGTTATTCCTGGGAAACATTCCCCATAACATTACGCACTTTATGGGGATGGATTTTGTCAGTATCGGGGATATACACGACCATGACAGAACGGAAGTAAAACATGCTGGGCAAAGATTTACCCAGTTTTTCTGGAAAGACGGGCTTTTGAGCGGAGCAAACTTTGTGGACAGTTTCATAGAATCCGGCGTGATTAAAAATGCCTTAATTAAAGGCTTAAAGGCACATAGACCTGATACAGCGGGTTCCCTACCAATAATGCAAAACAATTTAGTAAACAAGATTTTAATGAATATTGAAAATCATAATGGAGGTTGAGCAAGTATGAAGGATGTCCAGAAGCTAGTGCGAGGAAAAGTTCCTGGCCCTACCACCAGCATCGAAGTCAGAAAATCCATCTGCACCATCTGTGACCCCCTGACCCAGTGCGGTCTGGATCTCTACGTCAAAGATGGGAAAATTATTAAACTGGAGGGAAGTAAGGAAAATCCGAGCAACAGTGGTACGCTATGCGTAAAAGGAGCAGCGAATCGCCAATATATCTATAATGAAGACCGCATAAGGACGCCTCTGAAAAGAACTGGTCCTAGAGGTTCGGGAAAATTCGAACCGATATCCTGGGATGAAGCGCTGAATACCATTGCTGATAAATTTAATGAAATCAAAAAACAAAATGGGCCAGAGTCCGTAGCCTTCTTTTCCGGATATACCAAATACTTTAGGCCTTATCTCAAACGATTGGCGCACTCCTTCGGCTCACCGAACTATTTGTCTGAATCCAGTACTTGCGCTAATGCCATGGCCATGTCTCAGAAGCTGGTTTTTGGACTGCCGGGTGGACCGGATCTGAAGAACACCAACTGTCTTATGGTTTGGAGCGGTAATCCTTTTTATACCAAGCCGGGAACCGCCAGAGCTATTATCAAAGGTCAGGAAAGAGGGATGAAGCTGATCGTTGTGGACCCGAGACAGACACCGACGACAGCTAGGGCCGATCTTCACTTGCCTGTCAGGCCCGGTACTGACGGAGCCCTGGCGTTAGCCATGGCCAATGTAATTATCAATGAGAAGCTTTATGACCAGGATTTTGTGGCCAACTATTCTTATGGGTTTGAAGATTATCGGGAGTATGTACAACAGTTCACTCCTGAAAAAGGGGAAGAATTGACGGGAGTGCCATCCGATCAGATCATCCAGGCTGCTCGGATGTATGCTTCCGTTAAACCCGCTGCCATCCTGCCTAGTGCTTCAGCGATAGTGCACCATACTAACGGTGTACAAAACTACCGAGCCGTATTTTCCCTGGCTGGCCTTACCGGAAATTATGATATCGTCGGCGGCAACCTCTCTGTTCCGCAGAGCTTTGCCCATGCACCCGGCCTGATCCCGACTAAGGAGGAAGAATTCAGGCAATCCAGACCTTGGAGTGAAATGGTCCCCAGAATCGGCACGGATCGCTTTCCCGTCTGGGTGGAAATGATTGATGAAGAGGCTCAGGCCATGCATCTTCCTGACCAGATCCGCTCCGGAGAGCCTTATCCGCTCAAAGCACTGATTGGTTTCGGGATGAATTACAGAATGTGGCCTGATTCTATGGATCTCTTAGAAAGCCTGGATAAACTGGAGCTCTTCGTTAATGTCGATCTTTTCATGACGGATACCTGTAAATATGCGGATATTGTTCTGCCGGCGTGTAGTTCAGTCGAACGTAGCGAGCTCCGCTGTTACCCTATGGGCTATATCATCTTTACCCAACCGGCCATTCAGCCCCTTTATAATTCGCGTTCTGATGTGGACATCATTTATGAATTGGCCGACAGACTTGGACTGAATGATCCGCTTTTTCAGGCAGGCTATGAGGCCAGCGTGGACTGGATTCTGGAGCCCAGCGGCATCACGGTCGCTGAACTTAAAAAGCATCCGGGCGGCATGTTCGTGCCTAACCCGATGAAACTGCGCGAGAAGAAATACCTAAATGGAGGCTTTAAAACTCCCTCTGGGAAGATGGAATTTAAGTCCAAGGTTCTGGAAAAATATGAAGGAAAGTTTGGTTTTAAAGCGCTTCCGGTTTATACACCTCCCAAATACAGCAGGGAGTCAACTCCGGAGTTGGCGCAAGAGTACCCATTCATTCTCAACACAGGCTCCAGACTACCCATGTTTATTCATACCCGGACCTTCCGCCTTACCTGGACTATGAGCCTGCGCCCTAACCATCCTGCTGCCGATATCAGCCCTGTCGATGCTGCCCGTTTAGGTCTCAAACAGGACGATATTATCCGCATATCTACGCCTAAAGATGCCATCGTGGTGAAAGCTAATCTGACCCAGATGGTCCAACCGGGTGTTATTCATATGTATCATGGCCATCCGGAAGCCAACGTCAACTTGCTCTTGGAAGGTGACTACCTGGACCCTCTTTCCGGCTTTCCGGGTTTCAAGTCTACTCTCTGCAAAGTTGAGAAAATTTAAGGAAGTTTGAGGGAGGATGCATAATTGATGGAAAAAGCGATTTATCTCGAAATCGATCTCTGTTCCGGCTGCGGCGCCTGTGCTGTAGCCTGCATGGACCAGAATGATATCTTTCCGGAAAAAGGACAGTCTGCTTTGCGAAGGATTTACCAAATTGAAGAGGGAGAGTTTCCCAGTGCCAGCATCCAGTATGTTTCTGCCGCCTGCCTGCATTGCCAAGACAGTCCTTGTGTAATTGGCTGCCCCACTGGAGCCATCAGCAAGAGTAATAGAACGGGGGCTGTCATTGTTGAAAAGGAACTGTGCATCGGGTGTCACAGTTGCTCCTTGGCATGTCCTTTCGGGGTTCCAAGGTATGATCTGGATGAAAAGATGCAGAAATGTAATCTGTGTATGGAAAGAGTGGAAGCCAGCTTAGAACCTGCCTGTGTACGTGTATGTCCGATGAATGCGTTAAAATTTGAGTCTGTCAACAAAGTACAGAGAGAAAAGGAATTAAAATTTGCTGGTAATATCGTAAATGCTGTACACAAGACTGCTGGGCATACCACTAAATAAGATTGTATTTGTGAGAGGGATGCACGTGCCCTGGGGAATCGGGGGTGCTTAATACCTGGCGCATTGAAATTAAAAATGTGAAACAGAAATGAGACACAGAAATGAGACACGCGGCAAAGAAGTGTCTCATTTCTGTTTCACTCGTATAATACCCCCGAAAATCAAGGTTCTCAGTTATTAATTTAATCTTTTCAGTATAAGTGTATCATTATTGCCACACATGTTAAAAGAACATATAGCTAAGATGGCGAATATCTTGAATTTTTTAAACTTTCTGTGATGGGTATGGTTTTTGCATTGAATATTCAGTAACAAACATTGGGAGGGGGAGAGTATTGCTTTGTCAACAAGCTTTGAAAAAGACGACTTCAGAAAGGTAAAGTAGACTGGCCGAGGCAGTCGGTCATTCACTCTAACATCTCGTGGTTGCTTTAACAAACGACCCTAAAACCAAAAAAATGTAAGACCTGTGAAAGGACAAAAATATCCGAAAAAAAATTTATTGATGATAATAATATCCCAGTTTAAGTAATTATCCCAAATGGGACATTTTTTGAAGAAGTGTCTCATTTAGGATAATTACTTAAAAGTCTATAGATTCAGAATATTATTTGATTTCCTAAAAGGATACTGTCCCATTTCAGATAATAAAGTTTAGAAAATGGATCCGGACTTGCCAGTTTTCTTGCTGTTTAGACCGTGGCATACTTCTTGCGTAATCTGAGGATAGTTTGGCTTTTGCCTAGTGTGTTTTTGTTGGAAGGTACCTTAATAGCTTTTAAAGAGCACTTACTAGGGAATAAGAAGTCAAAATATTGATGAAGGCAGGTGCTGGCAAAAGAAAGTTATCGAGTGGGAGGTTGAAAAGATAACTAGGAAAAACAGATATTTTCTAAAAGTATACGCATGAACAAAGAAGAGTTCGCTATCACGGAAATGGCTAGGTAACTCCACACCAGATAATTTAAGTAACAGTCTTGTCCCTGTGTTGTCATACGTAGGGACAAGACTATATTTGTTCATTATGATCAAACATATTTTAAATATTAAGGGGGTGGCCCGAGATGTCTGAAGTATTCGAAAAAGACGATTATTTTAAGATTGATCCCGAATGTCACATGGTCGGGAATTCGGAACCGTGGGAGTATTTCCCGGGTGTTCAAATGTGGTGGAAATCAATTGATTCAGTAAAAAGACCGTTAACTTTGGGAATAAGGGGTTTAATTTTGGAGTGGAAAATCAAAAATCGCACCAATAATCGCAAGTTTTTAGCAGATTTCTAGCATGACCAATCGCAGAATTTTAGCAGAAAAATAGACGGTTTTTAGCAATGCTAAAGACCGTCATGTCTTAATTCGATGAGGTGATTCTAGGAGTTTAAACTCGCTAATGAATTTTCTACTTTATTTGAGACAATAAGAATGGCTAATAATTCTAAGATGGACTTTCACGCTCTATGAACCCACAGATAGCTCCGTTAGGGGTATCCTTAGTCGATTTGATCCGTTCATACCGATGAGTTAATTCATTACGAAATGCAATCATTTCTTGAATACGGCTATCCAGATCATCAAGATGTCTTTTTATCATGTCTTTTAAACATTCACATGGGGCAACGCCTTCAGCCTTAAGGTTTATAATCTTCTTAATTTCATCCAGAGTAAGACCGAAAAGTTTAGCTTGCTTAATAAACTTGAGGCGTAACTCATCATCTTCAGTATAAAGACGGTATTGCGTTTCAGACCTGTCGGGTGGGTTAATCAGCTTTAATCGCTCATAATAGCGGATCGTATGCTGTGGGACGCCTACCTTACGACTTAACTCGCCTATAAAAAAGCCTTCTTTCAATATTCAAACACTCCTCAACAAAGTAAGGAGGGGAACTAACCCCTCCCTTACTTTATATTAGGATATTGGTTACTTTTTGTCCAATACCAGCAGCTATTAGGGTTTCACGGGAAACTGGTTTCTGATTTCCACAACAATCAACTAATTTACCATCTACTACCACGGCGGGAACACGGTGAATACCGTACGTTACAGCTTTCTCTCGACATTCGTTAGTAGTGCATCCCTTGTTTAGATCGTAGATTTGAACCTCACAATTTTCACAAGCTAATTCTTTTACTAATTTGACAGCCTCATCACAAAGGGGACACCCAGCAGTAAAAACTTCAATTTGCCGTTTTGCCATCTTAAAAACCTCCTTTAGTATTTAAGAAGAGTATAAACCTTATACCTAACTTTAAAGTCAAGAGGTTTTTGGAGTTTTAATAATAAAAATTATATCATTAATCAAATATGATACATAACAAGTCAAGTGGTTAACGACTAGATAAACATGAATAGCAAATTTCTAGCAACATTTTAGCATATTTTCAGCATAGCCAATCGCACATTTTTAGCAAATTCTTTTCCGAAGAAATAAATAATTCTATTGCTAGGATTCTGCTAAAATTATGTTAAAAATCTGCGAATTTTAAAAAACCCTCGCTATTTGCAAGGGTTTTAGTGGTTCAATTGTTGCTATTTTCACGCTAATTTTCTGCTAAAAAAGTTGCTATAAACAAAATTCCACTCCAAAATTGAACCCCTTAACTTTGGGAATGCCGCCTTCCATTATGAAAGGCCTAGAGCCCTTTGAATTGGTAAAGCAGAAAGATCCGGAATATCTCCTGATGTTCATGGATAAATACGGTGTGGACATTGCCTGCCTGTTGCCGGAAGCCATGATGGATACAACCGGCTACTCAGGTCGCTTTTGCACAAACGGCGAAATGGCTAAAGCGGTGGAAAAACATCCTGATCGCTTTATGTATCAGCCAAATCTCTCCCCAATCAAATATAAAAAGGTTAAGAACACCATCTGGGAAATGGAGTACTGGGTTAAGGAAAAAGGAGCCAAGATTTTTAAATTTTACCCCCCTGAGGACACCTATATCAACGACCCGGATTTGTGGCCCTTTTACGAAAAGGCAGAGAAACTTGGAATCGTCTTAGACATTCACACTGGTATGAGCTGGGTACCGCCGGGAAAAAGCAAGTACAGCCTGCCGATTCAGTTAGATGATGTGGACAGGGACTTTCCGGAATTAAAGCTTGTCGCCTTCCATATGGGCTATCCCCACTGCGATGATCTGAATATGGTCGCAATGGGCCATCTCAACGTTTATCCCTGTCTCAGTCTGTTGGCACCATGGGCATTCCTTCAACCGAGAAAATTTGCCAAAATACTGGGGGAGGCCTTAAGATTTGCTGGGCCGGACAAGATTATCTGGGGGACAGACACACCTGGATTTGGTTTTCAAGTGAAGAATTCTGTAGTAGGCTTCCGTGATTTTCAGTTTACAAAGTCAATGCAGGAGGAATACGGATACCCTAAGATTACCGAAGAGGACCGTAGGAAAATATTTGGTGGAAATCTGGCCAAGCTCCTTGGGATTGACCCTACGGTAAGAAGAATTAAAAAGTAAACAACCGTACGCCATAATCAAGAACGACTTCAGGGAATTGGCAGTCTCAGCTGAACAATTGGAAGAATCAGCAAGAGGCGTGATTGGTTGAAATGAGAATTGCTATGTGTATCCACACGGGTTTTTGCTTCCATAGGGAAGAGCGATCTTTACTTGCCAGTCAGGCTTGGTACTGACGGAGCCTGGCTTTAGCCATGGCCAATGTGATCATTATTTAGTAAAAAGTAATAATAGTACAACAAAGATGAGACACTATAAGCCATAAATAAAGGATACGCTAGTTTAATTCCAGATCATGCACATAGTAATCCTAAAACTATAACCAACTACATGATTAAAGACCTTCCACCAGGTAAGGTCAAGGTAGCAACTAGTGCAGCTCCAATGGATAAGAATGGGTATTTCTGTACAGCGACAGCACCCCTATACTTTCATGAGCCGGCACAGATGGAAAATACCATGGTGATTCTGAAGAAGAGGCTAAAAAACTTGTTTTATTTTAAGATGGAGAAAGATGGCTCTGTAGGGTACCCACGTAATCAGCTGTAATAGGAAATGTGAAGTCACATTTTATATTCTGTTTTAAAAATGGGACATTTTTAAATTAAATGTCTCATTTTATTTACACCAATAAAGCTGATTAGTCTGTCATATTTGGGGAATGCAAAATAAAAAGGCCTTCGCCTACCCTTAAATAAGAATAGTACTGATGGAGGCTGTTCCAACGAGAAGAACAGCCTCATCTTTTAATACATGGCAACAATAAATATTTCGATTACTCTAATTAACTATTAAATTTAAGGTTTATTAAAAGTATAAATATAAATGTTATGTTTTACAACGCTGGCTTTAATAAACCTATGATTATTGGCTTCTATTATTTCTGCCTTTGGGAGGAGGATTAATGTGTTATCTAACACGAGTAACCAGGAGAAAAGTATTTGGGAGAAATTTATCCAAGGCGAGCCTATTGACACCTCAAAAGTAAAGCCAGAAGTTTTAGATTCATGGCAAAGGTGTAAAGGCAAAGTCAATCCTCGCAAAGGTAAAAATTATGATATATGGTCTGCTAAAGATTTTGAACGAATCAAGCTAAAATACAGAGACTTGTTGGGTAGTGAACTTTTCGGATATGTGGAAGGCGCCTTTACCGGGGCAAAAAAAGGAGGGAGCCCTGGAAAATTTGAACTATCTGATGGAGGCACTATTTTTCTCGATGAGATTGGGGAAATGCCCTTAGACATGCAGACATCCCTTTTGCGTGTTCTAGAGGAAAAGGCAGTGACCCGGGTCGGGGATAAAGGTGCCATTCCTGTCGATGTACGTGTCGTTGCGGCTACAAATAGGGATCTGGAAAAAGAGGTGGAAAAAGGAAATTTCCGAGCGGATTTATACTACCGCATCAACGTTGTCAGCATTGAACTTCCGCCTCTACGCGACAGAACCGGGGATATCTCTCTATTAATATCCCACTTTGTCAAAAAAATGTCAGAACGAATGGAAAAGAAAATAGACATTATCAGCTCGGATGTCTATCGGAACTGTGCACTGTATGATTGGCCAGGGAATGTACGCGAATTACAGAACATAATTGATCGAGCCGTGACCTTGGTAGAGGGAAATACAATAAGTTCGCATTTATTTCCAGAAAGATTGGCTAAATTATCGGATGATTTTCCTCATACCCCAGAGGCACGCAAACTAAGAGATTTTAGGAAGACGTTAGAACATGACGCGATTCAAGCGTGCATTGAAACATGTGGAGGAAATATGACCCGGGTGGCCAAAGAGCTTGGTATTTCCGCGCTACACTTTATCGCAAATATAAGAATCTTAGTTAGAATTCACTGTGAACTCGTTCAGCTAAAGCTCAACATCGAATTTGCTGTTTCACATTACGTGAATTTCTACGATTCAGCTAGATTCAAAGAATTGTCGGTTATAAAATTGTAGTACAGTTTTTGAATAGTTAATTGTAATATACGCTTGTTTTAATCCTTTAGCGTAGGGGAACGGGTAACGCCTATAGAATTTGGCTTACGATAACATACGGTGTAGTACACTACTAAGAAGGAAGGGAGGTCAAAATTGACGCTCAAAGATGATCGATAGATGACCGATAAAGGAATCTTAGACAAATAAGAGTAAGACAATAAATACGATAATAGGTGTAAAACGGGCAGAATCTCCCTCAAAGTATTCGAATATAAACAATAAATTTACTGGCATGAATATTGCAACTATTTTTAAATTTACCTGAAGTATTCTACTTCTAAATTTAAGGAGAATTAAGATGAATCTTGAACAAGCAGTAGTAATGGCGCCATTTATTAAAGATTTCTATGACGAGGATGTCACAGTTATTATCTCGGGTTTTGAAAAGATAATACTTGCTATTAACAACAAAAATCTTAATTTCGGCGTACAGAAAGATGATTTTACGCACGAAGGTACAATTACTTTTCGGTGTTTGAAGGAAAAGAAGAGACTTGTTGCGCACATGCCAATAGAGAAATCAAAGTTTGGCATGTCCTATATAGCAATTTCTAACCCACTATGGAATAATAACGAGTTGGAAGGCGCAATTACCGTTGTAATATCTGATAAACGGTATGATGACTTGAAAAAAGCTGGTACAGATTTATCAAAACTAGTAAAGAGTAGTTATATGACGTCTGAAGAACTCTCTGCTGCGAGCGAGGAACTGGCAGCAACGGCAAAGAGTATGGAAATCAACACTTCTGTTACTAAGAATGGTCTTGAGAAGATTAATAAAATATCGCAAGATATTGGTAGGATATCTGCGCAAACCAGTATCCTGGGACTGAATGCATCTATTGAAGCTGCAAGGGCTGGCCATAATGGGAGGGGGTTTGCAGTGGTTGCCGATGAAGTAAGAAAGTTGTCTGAGGGTACAAAACTGTCTGCATTAGCTATATCCTCGGATATAGCGGAGGTTAATAATACAGTTAGCAGTTTAATAGAGTACATTAATCAGTTGGCATCTGTCAGTGAGAATCAAGCAGTGGACGTATTTAATCTTACTAAGACACTTGGGGAAATATCTAAGATGGCTGAAGATCTGGTAACTCATGGAGATAAATTAATTGAATAAGACGTAATAATTAAAAATTTTTGAGATTACTTAACTACCTCCTCCTCAAGAGGGGGTAGTTTTTATTATAGAATATTGATTAAACAAAAGTTTCCACTATGAGTATATTAAATACCTTATCATACATAAAGTTGTCAAACCATTCAGTATTTTGAAAAAAAATCTTGCGCCGCAAACGTGTAAACAGTACAATCAATGTAACAATTATGACCTGTTATGTAGCTTTTTGGTCACATATGACATAGGTAGCGTTCGAATAGAAATCATTTTAGATAGAAATTTAAAATCTCTTTAATAGAATTTGATATATCAATAAGGAGTGGATTAAATGGGATCAGAAGAGGAAATAATTAGCCAAGAACTACTAGAACTAATAGAACAACTAGAACAATTTAAGAAAAAAAATAAGAACTTAGAGCGCCAGAATCGTGATTATTTAGGGATGCTTGAAAACTCTTATGATGGTCTGCTTATCGCAGATGGGGATAGTGAAATTTTATATATAAACCCTTCAATTGAACGAATTATGGGGTTAAAGTACCCAGATTCAATCGGTCTAAAAACAAGAGATTTGACTGCACAGGGAATAACTGACACTAGTGCGACGTTGAAAGTCATCGAATCCGGTGAGAAGGAAACGGCGGTGATACATACTATTGTTGGAAAAACTGCTCTAAGTACGGGTGTTCCAAGTTACAATAATAAAGGTGAAATCCATAGGGTATATTGTAACGTACGAGATATAACGGATTTAAATCAATTAAAACAAAAATATCTGCAAACTCAAGCGCTTGCATCAAAATATTTAGCAGAACTGAATCAACTTAAAAAAGATAATAACATGGAGATCATTGCCCATAGCGAAGCAATGCGAAAAGTTATTGATTTGGCTTATCGAATAGCTAATGTTGACAGTACAGTACTTTTACTAGGTGAATCTGGGGTGGGAAAAGACTTAATTGCAAATATAATTCATAAAGCAAGCCCGCGTAATGAAGTCGGATTATTTTTAAAAATTAATTGCGGGGCTATTCCTGAAAATCTTTTGGAATCTGAGTTATTCGGATATGAAACAGGGGCATTTACTGGAGCCAATAAAGAAGGTAAAGCAGGATATTTTGAATTTGTACATAAAGGTACTCTTTTTTTAGATGAAATAGGAGATTTGCCTAAAAATTTGCAAGTTAAGCTCTTGAATGTTATTCAGGATCAAAAAGTAACAAGGGTTGGAGGATTTAAGCCTAAAGAAATTGATGTGCGGATATTGGCTGCAACCAATAAAAACCTTGAGGAAATGGTCATGAGAGGACTTTTCAGGGAAGATTTATATTATCGATTAAATGTTTTGCCGATCATGATCCCCCCTTTGCGTGAGAGAAGAGATGACATACTTTTTATCATTCAACATTATGCTGACCATTTCAATAAAAAATATAACCTCAATGTAAAATTCAGCAAAGAAGCGATTGAAATTTTGTCGAAATATGATTGGCCAGGTAATGTCCGAGAGCTGGCCAATTTGGTTGAGCGCTTGATCATTATTGCACAAGAAACAACTATTACTCCTAAACACATCCCCCCTAAATATCATCAGGCATATGAGCCAACAACATTTGATTATGATTTTCAGACTAAGACACTTAGTGATGCTATGGAAGAATTCGAAAATAAGTTGATTGCTCAAACGATTACGCGCTGCGGGAGCAGAGAAGAAGCTGCAGTACAGCTGGATATCAGTCTATCTAGTCTAACAAGAAGGATTCGAAGACTTAAAAGGTCAAAATTGACTCATAATTCACTGTAAAATCTCTATGCAAATGTATAAGGAGTAGGAATAGAAGGTCAAATAAAATCAGAATATTAAAAAGTTATAAAAGATAAAAACAATACTGATTATAATTAGAAAAAAGTCAAACATGACGCTCAAAATTGACTGAAAAGTAGAATTAGTAAAATGAATAGAGGCCTTATATCAGCCTATAATCAATGTTTAATAAAAAAATCTGACTGGCATGAATTTTGCAACTATTAAGACTATACCGACAAATACTTAATGGGAACTAATTGTCGGGTCTGCAATCGTACAAGATTAATGTGAAATGAGGTGAGTGAAAAAAGATACCAGGGGTAATGACTCGTGAATATAGGCATTTCGAGAACTGAAAAAGTACTTCTTTTTACCAAATATCTGTTTATTGGATGATATATCAACCATACATGTATGATCATAGCCTCATAGTTAATGAAGTAATTCACTTAAAGGAAGAAAAATGGAATATTCGTATATTAATTTTTTACAATTAAATCAAAATCATAAACCGATATACACAATCTTTGACTGTAATGGAACTAAGGACCAAGACAAGTTTTACAGCAAAATCTATTGCAAATAATTTATTTCCGAGTTTAGTGACTCTCCTAGGTGTTTTTTATTTATTGGATTAATTGGAGGTAACAAACGAATGGATAAGAAGTCTACAATTTCTGAGGTTATCGATGGTTTAGGCGTATCTAAATATACTTTTAGTATTTACTTTTTAGTGGGACTTGCTCTTCTTTTTGATGGGTTTGATTATATGATTGTTGCTTATACAATGCCTCAGATGGCCAAGGAATGGGCGCTAACAAAGGTTCAAACTGGAAGTCTTGCCTCTTGGAGCCTTATGGGCTTAGCGATTGGGGGACTGATTTCGGGGGTTATTTCTGATCGCATAGGTAGGAAAAAGACTCTTACGCTATTTGTAGCATTTTATTCCTTGCTAACATTGCCCATTTACTTTGTGCAAAGTTTCGAAATATTTGCTATTCTGAGAGTATTAAGTGGTGTTGGTTTGGGTGCTTGTTTACCTGTTGCGGTGACAGTGATGGCGGAAAGTGCACCAACTAAACATAGGGCCTATTTTACATCATCAATAATGGCTTATTATATCTTAGGCTGGGTAATTGCGGGTATTGTGGCTATTTACGTTGTTCCTGTCTATGGCTGGAGAGTTTGCTATCTGATTGGAGCGCTTCCTGCTACTTACGCATTGATCTTGCATTTCAAACTTGACGAATCTCCACACTGGCTTTTAGGCAAAGGACGAGAAAGAGAAGCAATAGAAATCATTAAACGCCTTGAGATTGCTGTTAAAGGAGTAGCCAGCGAATGGACTCCGGGCAGTTTAGTTGCACCACCATCCTTTAAAAAGGTTGGAGTAAGTGCCATTTTTTCTCGAGAATATCGAAAAGTAACTATGACTATTTGGTCTATTTACTTCATGGGTTCTGTGGTAATTTATGGTATAACAGGTTGGTTGCCAACCCTTCTTGTTGGAGCAGGATATGGTTTGGTGAAGGGCTATTCTTTTGCAGTTTTACAAAATGCTTTTAGTATTCTAGGTTCACTGTCTACCGGATTTGTAGCAGATAGAATTGGACGTAAGACTAACGTTGCTTTCGGTTGGCTATTTACGGGAGTAGCAGTTCTCTTACTAGGATTTGCTTCAAACGAATGGCAAGTCGTTGTGTTTGGTGTTTTAGTAGGTATTATTATGAATTGGGGCTTAAGTGGTACACAGCCGCTCCTTGCTGAAGCGTACCCAACGGAATTTAGAAACACCGGTGTTGCTTGGACTCAGGCCTTTGGTCGCGTTGGAGGGTTCCTCGGCCCTATTGCCGCAGGTTATGTACAACAAATGGGTGTTGGTTTTACCGGTACTTTTGTGTTCTTTGCAATTCCAGCATTTATAGCTGCCTTTATTGCATTTTTCTTTGTTGTCGAAATGAAAGGAAAAAGTATCGAAAGCATTGCCACTATTAAAGGCTAGATTTATTAACTTATTTGCCTGTAGGAACTAATGATTCCAAGTGGCGGAACACCTCGCTTATGGAAGGCCAAATGGTAAGGAGGAGTATGTTTTGTATTCAAAATTTCAAGAACAATATAAAGAGAAGTATAGGACATTGGAAGAGGCTGCGAAGTTGATTCAAACTGGAGACAAGATTGTATCAAATCAATTCGTCAGCGAACCGATAGGTATATTAAACGCAATCGGCAAACGAGCTCAAGCGGGAGAATTTAACGATGTTGAGGTCCTTGGGCTTGGGCCTACAGCATCGACGGAATGGATAAAACCTGAAATTTATCCCCACTTAAGGGCAAGTTCTGTGTTCATTCTTTCTCCGACATTGAGAGAAGGTGTAAGGCAAGGATACGCTGATTTTATTCCAGATAGTGTAAGCCGTGATGCTGCTTGTTTTGTTCATAGAGTTAAAGACCTTCCGCCTGGTAAAGCTAAGGTAATATCCGCTACAGCTCCAATGGATAAGAATGGGTATTTCTGTACCGCAACTGCACCCCTATACTTTCATGAGGCGGCACGGCTGGAAAATACAATGGTAATCGTGGAAGTAAATGAGAATCAACCTTATGTATTTGGTGAGAACTTCATACACATATCTCAGGTCGATTGTATTGTAGAAAGTAACCGGCCATTATTTTCGATACCTCCGGTGACAGACGGCTCTCCAGAGGATATCGCTATTGCCGATTTACTATTAGAAAAGATTGAGGATGGCTCTACAATACAGTTGGGCATTGGGGGAATGCCTAATTTACTAGGCAAACTCTTGGCAAATAAGCATGATTTAGGAGCCCATACGGAGATGCTGGGAGATGCCTATAAATACTTATGGGAATTAGGCGTACTAAACGGGAAAAAGAAAACCTTGAAACCCCATAAGATATGTGCATGTTTTACTCTAGGATCACCAGAAACCTATAAGTGGATGCACGAGAATCCGGCCGTGGAGATGCACAGTACATCTTGGACCAATAACCCATATGTAATAGGTCAAAATCATAAAATGATCGCTATAAATCAAGCGATTGAAGTGGATCTCACAGGTCAGGTGGCTTCTGAAAGCATTGGCCCGAGGCAACATAGTGGTACTGGTGGACAGTTGGATTTCGTCCGTGGAGCACAGCTTTCGCCCGACGGAAAAGCCTTTATATGTCTTCATTCAGCGGCTAATACTAAGAAAGGCCGGGTTTCTAAAGTTGTACCGTTGTTAAACCACGGTACTTCGGTTACTGTTCCACGAACGGACGTAGATTACGTCGTATCTGAATACGGAGTTGCCAAACTTTGGGGGAAGACTGTTAGAGAGCGTGCACAAGAGTTAATTAGTATTGCTCATCCTGATTTTAGACCCCAACTCCGCGAAGAGGCTAAGAAACTTCATTTTATTTAAAATGTACTCGCCAAAATTAGAAATTGGAATTTAGATTAGTTAACTTAATACTTATTAGATCTAGGTGGCAGGCTTTTTCGTGAGAAATTGTTATTGCCATCTAGTTTTATTTTGGATATTGGCCATTAAAGCTAGAAAACAAATTAAGATAAAATAAGTATCAGTGAGTATGAACCGTGCTATAATTTAAGAGATAGTTTCTTTTGAGGAGATCGGATGATGAATATTCAGATTTTCGGTTTAAAGAAGTGTTTTGACACAAAAAAGGCTGAACGTTATTTTAAAGAACGAAAAATTAAGTACCAATTTGTGGATTTAACAATGCTTGGCTTGAGCAAAGGAGAACTTCAAAGTGTTAAGGCTGCAGTTGGATTGAAGAATTTGATTAATTGTAACGCAAAAGATTATAAGAAGTTAAATATGGATCATATCATTTCTGCGACTGGCAGGGAGGAAATGCTCTTAAATAATCCAAGTCTTTATAATACCCCTATCGTGCGCAATGGCAAACAAGCGACAGTAGGTTACGAACCAAGTATTTGGGAGTCGTGGCAAGGATAAAGGAGTGAGAAAGTACGGAGACAAGTAAGGAAATTAGAACTGTCTTAAAACAATCCAATGATATTTTTAAAGATATACTGTCTCCTTTAAAAGAAAGGGGTTCACAGCCCTATGTTTATTTCTATCGTATTGTTGGATGTAATGAGGAGAGGGAGTACCTATCTGAGGTTATTAGTTTAGATGAACAACTAAGATTAACAGGTAACTATATTTTGTTTGAAAAGACAATTCCTGTTAGTACCGACTTGAAAATAATCGACCGAGCCAGGAAGTTGTTTGAGCCAGTACCGCTTAAGGATTTTAGCAATGGAGCACTTTTAAACTTGTTAGATTCACAGGGCTACTTTTCATTAAGCTCAGACAGTCAAGTTAATCGAAAAATAAAAAATGCATTTGGTATAATTCTTAATCTCTATATAACGAATGATAAGGTGATTAATTTAAGTATTGTGGTAAACTTTGCTACTAAAATCTTGCTCTGGTTTGGAGATTATGGTAAACAAATTCGAAAAAAATCACCGTATAATCCTAAGGTAGTATACTGGGGAAGTCCCAAGAAACATGAAATTTATTTCCTTATCCTAATGTCCCTCATAGGATGTGATGTTCTTGTACTTAATACATCTCTAAGAGACAAGTTTGATAATGTAGATAAGCACAATGAATTTTCCATGATTATTAAATATCCCATGGAACTTCCGATTGGAGCTTTTCCTGCACAGAACACTCAAGAAAAAGTGAAGGTTAAGACTGCCCCAACTAAATCGGAAAAAAAGGAAACTGAAATACAAATAACCACAAACAAGGACCTGTGTAATCTCTTCATAAATGATCCATTAGTTTTTGTTAAATTAAAAAGGACTGAGACGGTTTTTCAGGAGATTCTTGTTCCTATGAACAAGCGAAGTGGCTATGTCGGTGAGCCATATCCCATACTCCCAACATATTTTGTTCGATATATTGGAGTACCTGGCTCCGCGGACGATCGGGAAGCGGAATATTACAATAGTCTTTATAATTTGGACAGATCATTACAGATGTCGGGCTTTTATCTTAAATTCCTGGAAGGCATAGCTGCTCCGAGTGCAGAGGAGAGTGCCTCAATTCCCGATAGGCTTATGGGTTATCCATTTCAAGATCGATTTGAGATTATTGAACAAATTCTTTTGGCCAAGATACTTCCTCAAACGTATAATGAACTTTTAGATAATACAATCAGAAAAACGTTTATTGACATAGTTAATCTTTTTGCAGAGAAAAGCAGAAATGTTAACATATCCATAGTTTATAATTTCTCGTTGAAAATAATTAGCTGGTTTAATCGATACCTTCCACAGCTATTTCCAAAAGGGAATCTAGACAATAACTCAGGGGTCAAAGCATTTAATTTCGAACATAATCCGAAAATTTTGTTCTATGGACATATTAAAACACATGAAATCTTTCTGCTTACCGCTTTTCACAGGTTAGGATGTGATGTTCTTTTTATTCATTCTGACGAAGAAGGAGACAGGCCGTTTCAAATCTTTGATGAGGAGAATGAGATGACCCATCTTATCAGAAATAAAAATAATTTTCCATTAGACCTCTTTCCAAAAGGAGAGAGATTGATTCGAAAAAGCACCATTGCTTACAATGCATCTAAAGAGATTGAAGAAGTGATCTATAGTGAAGAGGTTGGGCTTTTTAAACCGTGGCAGTTTGAAAGTTACGGGACACAACCTATCACACTTAGAACCACCTATGACGAACTCAAAATACTATGGAGAGAACCCTCTAAACTTCGACCGGAGTTTAAAATTCAGAATAAAAAAGTATATGTTCCTAACTTATTTGCAAAAATCAATGGAGTTAGCGAGGACGTAAAGGCTTATTGGCAAGACCTAAAAGAACTTTCCGCAGCTCCTAATACCAAACTTATTGAAAGTGTTCCGTTTACAAAGATTAGTTACACCAAGCAAGAACTGTATCAGACAAACTTTTTATTGAACGAACAGGGTCTCTTGGATGAACACAAAGCAGTAAAAAGTCGTCATTACAAGTTTGGTTATCTTAAAGGACCGTTACAGCATTTTCTAATTATGAAAATTAACGAATTGTTTTGTTCGGGAATGTTTCTAAAATCTCTAGATGATAAGTTTAAGCTTAAGATAATTATGACAATTTTAACTTTGGATGATGAACTGCTTAAACTCATTGAAGTATTTGATTATCCTCAAGAAGTTCCAAAATTAATTATCTATGATAATGAGAAAGAGTCCTTCAATGAAAATGATACTATATTACTTGCCTATTTTAACCTTATTGGTCTTGATATCCTTATCTTTACGCCAACTAATTATAAGACCATTGAGCATTTCATTAAGCCTAGTCTTTTTGATCTATATAAGCTTCCCTTAGTAAAATACGACTTAGTACTTCCAGTTTTAAACAGCATTCCGGCGACACCCAACCAAAAACCCGGGCTTTTGTCTCGATTCTTTAAGCTTCGTTGATCTAGAACGAATCTTTAAGTAGTTTAGATTTAGCGATAACGGCAAGATTTTGATAGAAGGGGGAACGTAAATGGAAATTCAAGGGTTTACTACGAAACTAACTGAGGATAAAAGCTTAGTTCCAACACCTATTCCAGAGTTTGATCTTGAAAAGAAAAAAAGCGAAATTATGGCTAAAGTTATGGAGAGCCCTGAAGTTCGCAGTATTGTACGACAAATTAGTATTGAAGATGTAAATTCTATTATGACGTTTGGCAAAAACACGGCAGAAGAGGTTTCGAGGTTTTCAGATGCTATTCTTCATTCTATGCAGTCGACAAAAGTTGAAGATTCGGGAGAACTATTAATTCAACTTAATAAGATCATGGATAAGTTTGATATTAAGGATTTCGAGGATAAACCACCTGGCTTTTTGGAAAAGATTTTTTCAAAAGCTAAGAATACAGTGGATGCGCTCTTTAAAAAATACAACTCAATGGGGGACGAAGTTGATAAAGTTTTTGTCACACTCAAGCAATATGAAGCAGAAATTAGTATCGCTAATAAACATTTAGAGGATATGTTTAATAAAAATGCTGAATATTACGAGCAGTTAGGACAATATATTTATGCTGGTCAGGTAGTACTTGCGGAACTTAAAAACAATATTATCCCTACAGCTCAAGCTAAGGCCAATGAGACGGGAAACCGAGTAGATCAAATGAATGTCAATAACCTTATGCAGGTGCAAGAGATCATGGAGCAAAGAATTTATGATTTGCAATTAGCGGAAAATGTTGCTGTTCAAAGCATGCCTACTATAAAAGCAATTGAATATGGTAATTACAATTTGGTTCGGAAGATTAACTCGGCTTTTGTAATTACAATGCCAATTTTTAAACAATGCTTAGTTCAGGCAATTATGTTAAGGCGCCAATCTGTTCAAGCTAAAGCAATGAGCGCTTTAGATGAGAAGACGAATGAGCTTTTACTTAGAAACGCGGAAAACACAGCACTTCAGTCGAAAATGGTTGCCAGGCTCGCTACTGGCAGTTCTGTCAATATTGAAACTTTAGAAAAATCATGGCAGACTATTGTTAAGGGTATAGAGGAAACAAAAGCGATTCAAGAGGAAATGAGACAAAAACGCTTGGATGGAACAAAGAGGCTAGAGGTACTCAAGCAAGATTTTGTGAATCGCGGAATTATAAGATAGCATGAATGATATAAAAGGGGTGCTCACATTATTTTGTGAGCACCCCTTTTGTCTCTCAAATTTAAGCTATTCCCTGGCAAGATTGTTACAGTTTTAATTAATATTGAAAAAACCATCTGGGAATCATTGTTAGTAAAAAGCTAGCATTAGTTCACGATAATTACGCTGGAAGCTAGTATTTTTTAGAAAAGAGAATTATAGATTATACCATTTTTTTCAATTTAACGGATAAAGAGCTATGTTCACTGTTTGACTACGTAATATTAAAGGAGTAATATACTTCGTATACGAAATAAACTGATAGGAAATAAACGAATACGTAATAAACGGATACGGAATAATTCTATTGGTGAAAACCAATTATAAACGTTAGAAAGGTAGAGGAAAAATGAACGAAATTAATGAAAGCACGAAAGTAGCAAACCTTTTTCAGGAGGTTATGATCCTTTTTAAGCAGAGCATGAGTAAAGTATTTGAGGATTCAGGCATTACTGCACCTCAAGGTATGGTACTTGGAATCCTAAGTAAGGAAAACAGAATTAAGATAACTGAACTCAGTAGTAAGCTTAGCTTACCTAATAGTACTGTATCAGGTATTCTCGATCGGCTTGAAAATCAAGGAATGGTGGTACGAGAACGAAGTGAAAAGGATCGAAGAGTCGTTTACGCAAGTATTTCTCCGCAGTATATGGATATTCATCGAGACTTTCATAAGAAGATTAAGCTTAGAATAGAAAACGTGATGAATCAGGGAACCTCGGAAGATCTTAATGATATTTTCAAGGGTCTTAATACCCTTAAAAAACTTTTAAGTGCCCCTGATAAGAGTAACCAATAACTATTTAAATGACGAGGAGATAGATATGATTAAATTGTTTAGATTACTAAAACAGTACTCAGTACAGATAGTAGTTGTTATTGTACTTTTGTTTGTGCAAGTACTTTCAGATCTCTATTTACCCACCTTAATGGCAGATATCGTTGATAAAGGTTTAGCTAACAAAGATGTTAATTATATCATTAAAATTGGTGGTTTCATGTTATTCATTGCTGCAGGTGGAACTGTATGCGCAATTATCGCGACCTACCTCTCCTCTAAAACCTCCGTCGGTTTTGGAAAAATACTACGTGAGAATATCTTTACTAAAGTTGAAAGTTTCTCTTTGCATGAGTTTGAACAATTTGGAACTGCCACACTGATTACCAGAACGACTAATGATGTAACTCAAATTCAGCAAGTATCGGTTTTGATCCTTAGTATGATGATTACTGCACCTTTAACTTGTATTGGTGGAGTTATTATGGCCTTGCGACAGGATACATCTTTAGCTTGGATACTTGTGGTGGCAATTCCAATTCTGTTCGGTATCATTGGAATTACCTTGAAAAGAGGATTACCTCTCTTTAAACTAATGCAGGAAAAGATAGATAAATTAAATCTTGTTTTGCGGGAAAAACTTACGGGAATTAGAGTCATACGTGCTTTTAATCGCATCGAAAAAGAAAGAGTGCGATTTGATGATGCTAACGCAGACCTCATGGACAACGCAATTAAGGTTAATTTAATTATGGCTGTCTTAATGCCGGCTATGATGTTAATTATGAACTTAACCACTGTGGCACTCGTCTGGTTTGGTGCTCTTAGAATAGATGCAGGAACTATGCAGATTGGATCACTTTTAGCCTTTATACAATATGCAACTCAAATATTATTCTCATTGCTAATGCTGGTCATGTTATTTATTATGGTACCTCGTGCTCAGGTTTCAGCAGTAAGAATCAATAAAGTCCTTGAAACAGATATTGATATTATTGATCCCGAAAAATCAAAGCAAGTCAATAATAAAAGAGGTTTTGTAGAATTTAAGGAAGTTTCCTTTAGATACCCTGGCGCAGACCAGCCAGCTCTTAACAATATAACCTTTAGCGCAAAACCAGGTGAACAAACAGCGATTATTGGGGGTACTGGTTCAGGAAAATCTACCTTAGTTAATTTAATGACGCGTTTCTACGATGTGGAAAGTGGCAGCGTATTAGTGGATGGAGTCGATGTTCGGGAAATGAGTCAGAAAGCGCTTCGAGCTAAGATCGGTTTTGTTCCTCAAAAAACGGTGCTATTTTCAGGTACCATTGCTGAAAATATAAAATACGGCAAACAAGATGCCAGCCTGGAAGAGATTGAACATGCAGTTCAGGTTGCCCAAGCAACAGAGTTTGTCTCTGAGCTGGAAACAGGCTGGGATCATCCTATTGCTCAAGGAGGAACCAATGTTTCTGGTGGACAGAAGCAACGTCTATCAATTGCCCGCGCTTTAATTAGAAAAGCTGAGATCTATATTTTTGACGATAGTTTTTCCGCCCTGGATTTTAAAACGGATGCTAAGTTACGGGCAGCGCTAAAGCGTGAAATTGCAGATTCTACAGTTTTTATTATTGCTCAAACTGTTTCAACAGTTAGGGATGCAGACAGAATTATAGTTTTAGATGAGGGGCAAATAGCTGGCATGGGAACCCATAAAGAACTGCTGAATACCTGCAAGGTATATCGTGAGATTGTAGCTTCACAGCTTTCAGAGGAGGAATTGGCGTGAGTGAAGAACGTAAAGTAGATAAACCCCAACAAGGATTTGGGGGAAAAGCAGGTGGCCCGGCGGGATCTTTGGGAAAACCGGTGGAAAAAGCAAAGAATTTCAAAGGGACACTTGTCAGGCTGCTTAGTTATTTAAAGCCTCAGAGAACCAAATTTATTGCAGTGTTTATCTTTGCTATCCTGAGCACAATTTTTAGTATTGTTGGCCCGAAAGTCATGGGTAAGGCGATCACTAAAATAGGAGAAGGCTTCGCAGCCAAAATGATGGCAGTAAAGATGAATCAGCCTATTCCAACCATGGATTTCACGTATATCGGTCAGATCGTGTTAATTCTTTTAGGGTTATATCTTATTAGTGCGGCATTTAGCTATTTTCAACAATATATTATGGCTGGAGTTACCCAAAAAACGGTTTATAATATGCGCAAGGAAGTTGATGAGAAGCTTTCCCGCTTGCCGCTTAAGTTCTTCGATGCTAGAACGCATGGTGAAATTTTGAGCCGTGTAACCAATGATTTTGATAATATTTCAACGACACTGCAGCAAAGTCTTACTCAACTCATTACTTCTATCGTAACGATTATTGGGGTTGTGGTTATGATGCTTTCCATCAGCCCGTTATTAACACTTATTGTAATTTTAACCCTGCCACTCTATGTTTTAGTGACCATAAACATTGCCAAAATATCCCAAAAACAATTTGCTGCTCAACAAAAATCACTGGGAGAACTTAATGGACATGTTGAAGAAATGTACACTGGGCACAGAATTGTTAAGGCTTTTGGACGTGAGGATGAATCCATCGAAACCTTTAATACTATTAATGCCAGACTCTATACTGCTGGCTATAAAGCACAGTTTATTTCCGGGATAATAATGCCTTTAATGAGATTTGTCAGCAATCTTGGTTATGTAATTATCAGTGTTGTTGGTGCTGTTTTTGCCATTAGGGGTACCATTACGATCGGTGATATTCTAGCCTTTATTCAATATTCAAGGCAATTTACTATGCCGATCGTTCAGACTGCCAATATAGCTAATATTATTCAATCGACTGTGGCATCGGCTGAACGTGTCTTTGAACTTTTAGATGAAACCGAAGAATTGCCAGATAGTGCTGATGCTAAAGTTATAGCCTTCCCTAAGGGAGAAGTACGATTTGAGAATGTAGATTTCAGCTATAAAGAAGAAGAAAAGCTTATCAAGAACGTGAATCTTGATGTCCAACAGGGACATACAATCGCTATTGTTGGACCAACGGGTGCGGGTAAAACGACCCTTGTTAATCTATTGATGCGATTCTATGAACTAAATGCTGGTAAAATCACCATAGATGGGGTTGACATCAGAGATATCAAGCGTGGGGCTTTACGTAGTATGTTCGGCATGGTGCTTCAAGATACTTGGCTCTTTAACGGCACAATTATGGAGAATATTGCTTATGGTCGTGAAGGTGCTACAGAAGAAGAGGTTATGCAAGCAACCAGAGCTGCTCATGCCCATCACTTTATTAAAACACTGCCTGATGGCTATAACACAATCTTAAATGAGGAAGCTTCTAATATTTCGCAGGGTCAAAAACAACTCCTCACCATTGCACGGGCGATCTTAGCAGATCCTGCAATCTTGATTCTCGATGAAGCGACAAGCAGTGTTGACTCGAGAACTGAAGTTTATATTCAAAGAGCTATGACGGAACTTATGCGCGGCAGAACAAGCTTTGTAATCGCCCATAGACTTTCTACGATTAGAGATGCAGAATTGATACTGGTCATGAACAAAGGAAGTATTATTGAAATGGGTAACCATAATGATCTTCTTGCTCAAAATGGTTTCTATGCAGATCTTTATAACAGTCAGTTCACTGGAGCAAATTTAGCAGATGAAGTAGTATAATACCCCATCTCAGCTACAGGCTGAAGCAGGCACACTAAATAGTGAAACCTTGCGATTTCTCATGTACAACATGCAGAAGCTGATTAAGAAGCCCAGCACTTATTGACACAGGGAACTAAAAGGATTACAGTTTTAGAGATGGCAAGTTCCCTATTCTCAGAATAAAACTCTACAATGTTCTGCAAGATGTGTTAGAGAATTTTAGTATTATCGGAGATGGGGCAAACCCGCGCAAAGTCCTCGATGCTATCCTTGAAGCTTTATTCTGAGGAGATTAATAGTAAGGATAGTGCGGAAGTTAGTTACGCATTGAACCGCGAAAAAGAGGAGGGTATAAAGCTTGGGCCATATTATTAATGCTAAAGAAGAGATATACCATGCACTAGCCGAACGCTTAAGTAAGACTCCGGAAGGTGCGCCAATCAATGAACACCTCATGGCAATTCTTCATCGGCTTTATACGGAAAGCGAAGCTTTAGTAGGGAGCAAAATTCCATCAATACCGATGCCATTGAAAAAGATCTCATCTCTTACTGGTATTGAAGAATTAGAATTAAGAGTAATACTTGATGGAATGTCGGATAAGGGGTTGGTACTGGACATTCCACGTAAGGATACCTTCTATTATATGTTAGCCCCGATGTTAGTCGGATTCTTTGAATATACTTTTATGCGGACCAGGGATAATGTTAACCTAAAAGAGTTAGCAGAGTTATTCGAAACTTACTTTCACAGCCCAGGAGTGATGAAAGAAATTGCTGGGCTAGATACCAAAGTCATGCGAACCTTGATTTATGAAAATGTGATACCTTTGGCTGTAGAAACTGAAGTTTTAGACTATGAGAAGGCGACGGAAATCATCCGTCAATCCGGTGGCGGTGCCATTACTACATGCGCTTGTCGCCATGAAGCATCTCACCTTGGCACAGCCTGTGACGCACCGACAGAAGTCTGTATGTCCCTTGGAGGTGCCGCGGAATGGATAATACGCAAGGGTCTAGGCAAACCAGCATCTGTCGATGACCTGTTGAATGTACTTCAGAAAACGCAGGAACTTGGCTTAGTTCATCTGTGTGATAACGTAATGAATAAACCAACTTACATTTGTAACTGCTGTGGTTGTTGTTGTAAAGTTCTTAGGGGTATCAATGAACAACAAGTCTTTGCCACCCATCCCAGTAATTTCATACCGTTCGTAGAATCAGACAGTTGCATCGGTTGCGGTATTTGTGCAGAAAAGTGCCAAATCCATGCGATTACTATGTCAGATCAAGGGGATGGAATAGAAGTGCCGGTTTTAAATAATCAGGTTTGTATCGGTTGTGGAGCGTGTTCCACTGCTTGTCCAAGTGGATCGCTGACCATGTCTCGTCGATCGGTATTGTCAGTACCCCCAGAGAATATCAGGGAGAAATTTAAGCGAATGGCTTTAGAGAAGGGCCGATAAGACAAAGCTTCTTTAAGATTTTTGTTTCTAAATCTCTTAAAAGGAGTGAGATTAAAAATGAGCCTGTTTCCGAATTGCGGAAACAGGCTCATTTTTAATCTCAAGAACGCTGACATTTAAATTGGTTAGGCGAGTTACTACAATTATTGAAGGTGTTGCACAATTTCTAGTTGGCGCGCCCTTATTGCTTACCACTTTTGGTAACAAGTCGAAATATCTTTATAACTATAGAATGCCAGATTTTAGAGATGATCAGTCAAAAGCAACGGGATGTTACTTAAGAAAGTGTGACACCGTTCACAGCTTCTCAGCCAAAATATAGTATAATTAATTATTAAATTTGGCTGGGAGTGAATCGATATGGTACCGTCGTTTCTTATTAGCTACATGACTAAAATGAAGGGTTTCAAGAGGACAACTCCACTTGTAGCCCCTGTGCCCTTAGACATGGTTCTTTCAATACTTGGAACCCTATTAGGGATAACAGTCATCGTTTTATTGTCGAACTGGTTTGACATGTCCGTCATAGCTTCCTTTGGTGCATCTGCGGTGTTAGTTTTTGGTACTCCTGATGCCCCTATGGCTCAACCTCGTAATGTTATCTTTGGACATACTCTTTCAGCTGCTGCCGCTGTAGCGACCGTTATGATGTTTGGTTTAACATGGTGGTCACCTGCTTTAGGCACAGCCCTAGCTCTATTCATAATGCTTGTTACTAAGACGACCCATCCACCAGGAGGGGCAACTGCTTTATTTGCCATTTTGAGTCAAGCCCAACCGAGCTATATTTTGACACCAATTATGGCCGGTGCGGTAATACTGGTAGTTATCGGGCTTATTGTTAATAACTTGTCCCCCAATCGACACTACCCAAGGTATTGGTACTAACTCTAGAACTGAAAGCTCGAGGTTGGAAAAGTGCTTGGAAGCTCGGGCGAAGGCAGAAGTTTTATCAAGATCAATGTCTAAGAACGGAGGATATTTTAAATGTTTAAAAATATATTAGTACCAACTGACGCTTCCGAAGTCGCACAACGTGCTTTAATAATAGCCTTGGAATTTGCGAAGAAATTTAATTCTCGAATTCTCCTCTTTCATGTGGTATATACTCCAGAGGCTTTGGGGTATACACTTTCAAACGGGATCACAGTACCTCAGGAGGAAATTGGCATTTACGGGAAAGAGGTTTTGGCGGCAACCCTTAACGGTATTGACATAGGAACAGTTAAGCTTGAGAAGAAACAAAAACCTGGGCACCCAGCGAATGCAATTCTGGAAGAAGTCAAGAACGGGCAATTTGACCTTGTTGTTATGGGAAATCGCGGATATGGACCGATTGCAGGAGCTATGTTGGGAAGCGTTAGCCAACGTATTTTAAGCAAAGCGGAATGTCCGGTTATGATTGTTAAATAGAGGCTAAGAGAATGCCTGAGAAATTATTTCTAGGCGTTCTCATATTTTTTTGTACTAGTCAGACCTACATGCCGCTATGCAGCACCACTGATGAATGGAAAATTTATTTTCCAGGTAGAATGACTGATCGTTATATACTTTCTGGAAGGCCCCTGCCATCGCGTTCCCATTACGACGTCTAGCCATCACGACACCTTGCCATCCATGGCGTTCTAATCTTAACCATACATGGTTGAGTTATGGCGGTGTTCAAATCTAAATCGTCCTGTTCAAGTCATAGTCTTGCTAGAAGGCTTGACGCCAGCCAAGTTTCATTTATTATGATAGTAGTATTAATTTCTTTCTATAGTTGCCTCAGTTAGCCTAAAGAGTTAACTTATGTAGACAAAGTGGTTAAGTAGATGATATTGTACGTATTGTCGATTTATTGTTATGAAGCGTTAGGAGTGAACTGTTCTTGTCAGCAAAGCAATATAACGCAGAATCTATCCAGGTATTAGAAGGACTGGAGGCAGTCCGCAAACGTCCTGGAATGTATATTGGTTCTACCGGAAGCAGAGGGCTTCACCATCTGGCTTATGAAATCATTGACAACGCAATCGATGAGGCTGGTGCGGGATTTTGTGATCGTATCGCAGTTACTATTAATATCGATGGATCTATAACTATCGAGGATAATGGACGCGGAATTCCAGTTGACATACATCCTGATAAGAAAATTGCGGCTGTGCGATTAGCTTTTGAAACGTTACATGCCGGAGGTAAATTTAACGGAGAAATCTACAAAACCTCTGGTGGATTACACGGCGTTGGTGCAAGCGTGGTCAATGCCTTGAGCGTTTATGTAACCGTTGATATAAAACGGAACGGAAATCTTTATCGTGTTGAGTATGTCAATGGGGGACAGCTCAAGTCAGATTTGCGTAAAATTGGTAGAAAAATCCAAGGAGCAGGAACAACTGTAACCTTTAAACCGGATTCACTTATTTTCAAAGAAACAACTGTCTTTAAATATGACACGCTAAGAAGTCGTTTAATGGAACTCTCTTTTCTCAACAGAGGTCTAACTATTATACTGACTGATCAACGTGGTGAGACAAAATCTGAAACATTTTCTTCGAACAATGGAATTATTGGCTTTGTTGAACATTTGATCAAAGAATCAAGTTTTTTACCGGTACATAAGAAACCCATCTATTTTAATGGGGAAAAAGACGATGTAATTGTAGAATGTGCTATCCAGTATAATAACGGGGATGATGAATCTCTGCACTCTTATGTCAATAATATCTCTACAGATGAGGGGGGAACTCATGAGTCGGGTTTCCGGACTGCGTTAACCAAAGTTTTTAATATTTACGGACGTAAAAATAATCTCTTTAAGAAGGATGAAAATCTTATTGGGGATGACCTTAAAGATGGTTTAACGTGTATACTGTCACTCAAGGTTAAAGAACCGCAATTTGAGGGACAGACTAAGACAAAGCTTTCCAACATGGAAATTGAGGGGATCATACAGTCGCTAACTAATGAGGGGATCAGCCAATTCTTTGAGAAGAACTCTTCAATAGCCAAAGACGTTATTAGTCGTACCTTGACAACCTGCCTTCTAAGACTAGCGGCGAAGAAAGCTAAGGAGCTCAAAAAGAAAGCTCGTGATGCCGAGGTTAAGGCACTAAGTGGTAAACTCGCGGCCTGTAGCGGAAAGGACAAATCCCGTAATGAACTTTTCCTCGTCGAGGGAGACAGTGCTGGCGGCTCGGCTAAAATGGGGCGCGATCGACGGTTTCAGGCCATTCTTCCTCTAAGGGGAAAGGTTATTAACACATATCGTGCTAAAATAGATAAGGTCTTGGAAAACGAGGAAATTAGGAGCATCATCACAGCTGTTGGCTCGGGAATTGGCAAAGAATTTGATATAGAAAAAGGCAATTATGCCCGTGTTTGTATTATGACTGATGCTGACATTGATGGAGCGCATATCCGCTGTCTATTGTTGACTTTCTTCTATAGATATATGAAACCACTAATTTTAAGTGGAAGGGTCTATATTGCTCAAGCTCCTTTATATAAAGTGGAGAAGGAACGTGGCAAGGTTATACGCTATGCTTTTGATGATGATGAACTAAAAAAGGCAATCAAGGAACTGGGCAAAACAGCAAAGATTTCTCGTTACAAAGGACTTGGCGAAATGAACCCAGAACAACTTTGGGAAACAACCCTGAATCCCGTTAATAGGCGTATGATTCAGGTGACGATCGACGATACTCTAGAAGCAGAGCGTAAGCTTAGAATTCTTATGAGTGAGCAAGTAGAGCCAAGGCGCGAATTCATGATGGAGAATATCGTCTTTACCAACGATGACATGTAGAGATTTAGGGGGAGATAATTCCGAATGAGTATAACTGAGGACAATATCATCCAGCGTCCACTCGAGGACGTCTTACCAGAATCATTTTTAGGATATTCAAAACACGTTATTTTGCAGCGAGCTGTTCCTGATGTTAGGGACGGACTTAAGCCGGTTCATCGCAGAATCTTATTTTCCATGGACGAAATTGGAATGCACACGGATAAGCCGTATAGTAAGTCAGCGCGACTAGTGGGGGACTGCATGGGGAAATATCATCCTCATGGCGATTCGTCAATTTACGAATCTGCAGTTCGCATGGCGCAACCTTGGGCAACACGATACCCTATGGTAGATGGTCAGGGGAATTTTGGTTCTATTGATGGAGATAGTGCTGCTGCTATGCGTTACACTGAAATGAGAATGACGCATTTGTCTCAGCTCATGACGCAGGATATAGAAAAAAACACGGTTCTTTTTAAAGAAAACTATGATCAACGACTCAAAGAGCCCGTCGTACTTCCAAGCCCTTTCCCTAACCTTTTAGTAAACGGTGGTTCTGGGATCGCTGTAGGGATGATGTCGAATATCCCACCCCATAATTTGCGAGAAGTCATAGCAGGCGTGATACATCAAATAGACAACCCGCAGGTTACAGTCGATGAACTCATGGAAAAAGTAAGTGGCCCTGACTTCCCGACAGGTGGACTGATTATCGGCACTGAAGGGGTTGTTAATGCCTATAAAACAGGACGCGGAAAAGTGACGATGCGTGGTAAAGCAATGATTGAGCAAGGTAAAAACGGGAAGAGCTCAATCTTGATTACTGAGATTCCATATCAAGTCAATAAATCAACACTGGCTGCCAAGATTGAAACGTTGGCTGATTCAGGCAAAATCGAAGGAATTAGTGAGGTCAGGGATGAGTCTGATCGTGAGGGAATTCGGCTTGTTGTTGAATGCCGTAAAGAGTCTGATCCGCTGAGAATCTTACGCCTTCTCTATAAACACACTCAACTGGAAGATACATTTGGGATTATTAACTTAGTAATTACGGCAGAAGGTACTCCGAAGGTTCTGGGTCTAAAAGAGATTAATGCGGCTTTTATTAATCATCGAACAATCGTCGTTACAAAACGCACAGAATATGATTTAGAGAAGGCTCGTTTAAAAGCTCACATCCTGGAAGGTTTAGTTATTGCTATCAATAACCTCGACGAAGTGATTGCCCTTATTCGTGCTAGTAAAACCCCTTCAATAGCCAAGGCTTCACTTATTACCCGTTTCGAACTGTCCGAGATCCAAGCTCAAGCTATTTTAGACATGAAACTTCAAAATTTAACGAACTTTGAATTAGATGGAATTAAAAAGGAACATGCAGAGGCTTTAAAACTTATTTCACAACTAGAAAGTATCTTGGCGGATGTAAACAAAGTTTACGACATTATCAAAAAGGAACTCAAAGACATCGCTGATAAGTACGGAGATGACCGGCGCACTTTCATTTTGCCTGAGGAAATGAGGGATCAGATGGATCTAAGTTCCTTTGAAGAACCTGAAAGTTTATTCCAAGTCATGCTTACAACGAATGGATTTATTAAACGGATTCCACTTCAAACTAGGAATAAGAAAGACAGCACCCTTGTTTGTTCTTTTAAGGATGGTGATACCTTAAAGGAGAGGATAACGTGTACTAATAAGGATATACTATATTTTTTCACTCAATCAGGTAAGTTCTATACTATTAATGCTAAAACAGTTCCTGAAGCAAAGAATAAAGACAAGGGGGGACCCCTAACCAATCTATTTACATTGCCTATAGGGGAAAATGTAGTTTCTACCCTTCCTGTTAAAGATGTTGCAGAAGAGTTATGTTTTGTATTTGTAACCAAGGATGGACAGGTCATGCGGAGCCCAGTAAGTGATTTTATCAATGCTCGCTCTTCAGAAGCTATGGGGCTTAAAGATGAGGATGTTGTCGTTAAAGTATTCCTTAGCGATGGGCAAGGAGAATTATTCCTTGCTACGTATAAAGGCCAAGCGATTCGATTCCAAGAAATGGAGATTAATACCATGGGGCGAAAATCACGCGGGGTTAAAGGAATGACTTTAGGCAATGAAGATTGGATTGTTGATGCGTTGTTGCTGACCAGTTCCGATGATAATCTTCTGGGAGATTTAGTGACTGTTACACAACGAGGATTCTTAAAACGGACGTTCTTAGAAGAATACAAACCTCAAGGTCGTGCAGGAAAAGGGATTGCCATTGGTAAGGTAGACCCGGTTGGTACGGGTTATATCATAGGGGTTATGCAAATAAAAGATGATGACGTATTAAACGTTATACAACTTAGCGGAATCGTAACTAAACTTGAGATGAAGAACGTTAAAACAGAGTCGCGGGTAAAAACCGGATCACAATGGGTACCTGTTTTACTGAATGATTACGCGAATAGATTACTATAGTTTACCCCCTACTTAAGTTCATTTGAATAATGAACAAGTTGAAATAACATAATATATTTAAAGTAAGCTTAAGTGGGAGGTATATGAAAATGGAGATTTCCGACATTATAGTTAACGGATCAGGATACGATAAGGAATACAACTTTAACAATTACGCGTTAACTCTAGTCTTTAAGAATAATGATACAGAAAAAACAGTGAGAGCAAATCTGCGTTACTATCCTACACAAAATGAATGGGATCTTAATCCAATCTTTTACGAGTACACACAGAATGAAAAACAAGCAATGATTAAGCAAATAATCAGTAATGAGAGGTTTAAGTCTGTGTTCCAAAAAACAGATAATTACTTAGAACAATAGAGGTACAAACTGCGAGTTATAAAACCTTTATAACTATCATTGATTAACAAAGAAACCAATCAATCGAGGATCAATAAATTATCGACAATATTGCTCAAATAACAGTTGACAGTCAACAATGAAAATGGTATTATGATTGAGCGCCACAAAGATGCGCAATGGTTTACAGGCGGTAGGTTAAAAGCTTTAAACTTGGCAACCAACAATGAACAAATTACTATTGACAATGTGAGTTGAAAATGCTAAGATGTAATTCTGGCGTAAAAAGTCAAACAACTGTGGTCTTTGAAAACTAAACAACAAGGACAGCCAATGAGAGAAACTCGAAAGAGTTTCGAAATAAATCATGAGTCAATCATCTTCTTCTATAAGAAGTGAAATAACTTTTTTTGGAGAGTTTGATCCTGGCTCAGGACGAACGCTGGCGGCGTGCCTAACACATGCAAGTCGAACGGAGAATTTCAATAAGTTTACTTAGAGAAATTCTTAGTGGCGGACGGGTGAGTAACGCGTGGGTAACCTACCCATAAAGCCGGGACAACCCTTGGAAACGAGGGCTAATACCGGATAATCTTGAGACGTGGCATCACGTTTCAAGGAAAGGTGGCCTCTGAAAATGCTACCGATTATGGATGGACCCGCGTCTGATTAGCTAGTTGGTGGGGTAAAGGCCTACCAAGGCGACGATCAGTAGCCGGCCTGAGAGGGTGAACGGCCACACTGGGACTGAGACACGGCCCAGACTCCTAC
>Ga0074193_1001178_pt1 | contig 34700 bp, 33 predicted proteins | sample EPASupsiteHSE605_FD_64523 | JGI IMG/M metagenome (GOLD analysis project Ga0074193, IMG submission 64523) | Bioremediated contaminated groundwater from EPA Superfund site, New Mexico - Sample HSE6-05 | ecosystem: Environmental > Aquatic > Deep subsurface > Groundwater > Contaminated ... | reverse complement strand
TGGAAAGATGATTGCTCATCTATTCACTGACTTTTTAATAATTGTGGATCCGTTAAACGGATCCGTACATCAGGCTTGGTATGCATTCACTGTTTAGTTTTCAAGGATCATTTGAATTCGGGCATTAAAAAACCCTCATTCTCTTCTGGATTGATGAGAGTTGATTTGGAAACTATGTGTTTCAATATCAACCGGAGTTACATCATACCATTTCAATATCTTCTTGTCAACAGCTCTTAATCAGGTACTTCTGAAATATTCTTGTACTGTGACGTGTGTTATCTTACCATATCTGAGCTGCTTTTGTCAAACATTCTTTGTGATTTTTAGCTTTTTCCCTACTGTATATGCCACTATGTTACCATCTAGGCGATTTTAGGCTTCCCTCGTAGCGGCAACGCAATTAGAATAGCACATTTTAATACTTATATTGTCCAAAGTACCATATCTCCCAAACCTATTATTCGACAGGTTCGTATAATATCTCCCAATTGAGCATTCCCGGTTCTGCCGTATCATGGAATACCTTTCGCTCATGCACACTATAGCCAAACACGATGATCTCCTTGGCTAGTTTTTCAGGCGGAAATTGTCGGTTACTTATTCCTGCCGGCACGGCCTCAGAAGTACCATCCTCCCAAATAATTTTTATCGAAGATTTTTGGGCGTTTTCCCCCGTTGCCCGAAAACTAGTGATAAGAACATTTTTCGCCAAACGCGTAGAAATGATCTGCGGGAATTTTCCTCTGCCCTTGAAATCTACATTTATACCGCTTAAAGTTATATAAGATGGCAATCGATCTATAACAACAGTATCAGGTGCAATAACAAGCCCCTTTGGCATAGGTGTACTTATATCACTGGCTGTTCCAAAATGAAATATTTTAAAGATGGCAAAACCTAGAAACAGTGTACATAGCACCCCCATCAAAAAAACTTTGCAATACTGCAACATGATCCTCCCCCTTACTTATCACAAGTATAACATATGCATTAAATTTGAACCAATTGTCCCTTATTAACCTAATACGTAAGCTGTATCGTTGAACCACAAGTCGTGCCATAAAATATAACCCTAAGGATGGTCTCGCGTCAAATCATATAAATGCTATATAATATAATGTAATAATCCCCTTTTATATGGAGGTAATGCAGATATGAACGAAGCAGTCGACAACATGCAAAAGCTATTAGTATACAGAAATATTCTTCAGGATGATCTTGTGCAAAAGTTGTTTTATCCACTAGACGACTCCGCTTGTTTTGAATTGGCGTCCCAGTACATAACACGTGCTGAACTCCTTGCTTTGGAAGGCAATGTCCTCAAGAGCTATTTGATCTACTTAATCTTGCGAGATGATAACATTTTTAGTAGAACAGCAGAAAAAGCGGATCTCCCTCTCGGAAGCAGCCTTATGCAAGCCGTTATTCAGGATATTGTCATCCTCAGGAATTTTCTATGCAGCAGCTCAAGTATTATGATACCAAGTGAACTTCTCATTAATTATGTACCTACGGCCATAATATCTAATGCTGACTTGTATGAATTAACAACGTATCTTCTCGATTCTACAGGAAAATACAGTCCAGAGCATATCGCCGGAAAGCTGATTAATTACTATGCACGCCACGGATATGGTGAAATGGCCAATTATAAGTTTTTCCGATGGGATACGGCAGAAGGATTAATCGGTATTAATCACTATGATCCTATAACTCTGGAGGATATTGTAGGCTACGAACGACAGAAACAGGCCCTTATTAATAATACGGAAGCCTTTTTGGCCGGCAAGCCTTGCCACAACGTTTTATTAGTAGGAGCAAGAGGAACAGGCAAGTCTTCTTCAGCTAAAGCTATTGCCAATCGATATTATAGCAGTGGTTTACGGCTAGTTGAAGTTCCGAAACATGGACTTAAATCTATCCCTACACTGATGAAGTCATTGCGCAGTTTCGGGAAAAAGTTTATCTTGTTCTTAGATGATTTGTCCTTTGAAGAAACTGAACTGGAATATAAATATTTAAAATCCATGCTGGAAGGTGGTGTAGAATTAAAACCAGACAATGTATTAATTTACGCCACATCCAACCGCAGGCATTTAGTCCGGGAAACTTGGAGTGACCGTAGCGACAACTCGGATGATATTCACCGCCCGGATACAGTTCATGAAAAACTATCTCTTTCCGACCGCTTTGGCCTGACACTTACATATATGACACCCAGTCAGGAAGAGTACTTTGCAATTGTTGAGGAAGTCGCCAAGAAGAAAAACCTTTCCTTTGATTACTCCAAATTACGCGCTGATGCCCTACAATGGGAAACGCTGCATTCGGGACGTTCAGGTCGAACCGCCCAGCAATTTATTGCTCATCTTTTGGGATCATGTCAAGAGCCAACTTAAAGAGTTACCGCAACAAATAGATATCCCGCGTAGCCTTGCTGTCGGCTAGCGGGATATCTATTTGTTGCGCATTATGTTGCTATTCTCAAATAATCCCATGTCTCAGCAAGAACAAGAAGGTTAGCATCGTTACTTGGGTAACTACAAAACTGACCATGCTTACCTTTAAACCGAGTCCATGCCCATACACCGCTAAACAGCGAGGTATTGAAGCTAAGCAAAGATCATAAACATTATGCACTATTGAGATTATAAACAAGATTTGCACTATGTAATCTTCGGAAATAGCCCCTGTTTTAAATCCCGCCCCCACTGCAGCCACACCTCCAAGCATGCTAGTTACGCCAGCTCCAATATAAGGGATAACTTCTGCACCTATCTGCTGTCCCGTAAAAGGAACCCAAATCACTAGATTTTGAAATGCTCCACTCCCAATAGCGACTGTCACCAGCATGGTCATCGTTACCATCATTATCGATATACGTAAAAAAGGCCTTACTGCCGTTAATAAAGCTTTCCTAACCGCCTCTTGCCAAGCTATGTTAGGCATAGGCTTCCGATCATCGATGATTTCACAATCTGCTTTCCCTGATAAGTATAATTTTGACAGGATCACTCCGACAGTTGAAACAACTGTGAAGACCAGAAAGTAATTGACCAGAAAACGCACCGCTACATGTCTGGGAAAGATGGTCAACGTAACGGGAATAAATGAAAACAGAAAAAATTGCAGCACCGAAGGTAACTTGGCAACTAGGTTACTCACTATAACCTGCCTATCATTTAGGTTGAAACGATTTCTTGCCGCTTCAAGAGCAGCCATACTTGCCATGCGGTCACCAATAGCTAATAGTATTGAAGGAATAATTATCGGCGATAGACCGGTAATCTTAGTAACTAAACTAATTTTTTTAGATATACTTTCTGATGGAGCACGCATAGCCAAGAGATTTGCAAAAACCAAACCAAAAAAGACCGATGGCAGTGCTCCCTTTAGCGTCTGTATGGTTACAACAACTGCGTTTAAACCGATAGCCAGTAATACAACCTTCTTTCGTTTTATTCAAATTAACAATATTCTCTTTTAGGTTTTTGGGGCATTGTTACTCCCCAAAAGAAACCCCAATAGACCGACCGACTTTAATTAATTCATTGTTTAGTGGAATATTGTATGGATCTCCGACAACTTTTTCTATGGGTACACACACTATATTATTGTGTTTTAAAGCTACCATGCAGCCAATATCACCGTTTGCCAACGCATTAACTGCCGCAACTCCATAACGGGTGGCAAGCACCCTGTCATAAGCAGTCGGTGATCCTCCGCGTTGCAAATGCCCCAAAACTGTACAGCGTGTTTCTAGTTTCCCCTCTTCTTCGATGATATCAACTAACTTGTTCCCAATACCACCCAGCCTTATTTTTTCCGTGCTGCCTTCAACGACCCGAGCAACAGTCATTTGTCCACCTACTGGAAAGGCACCCTCTGCTACGACGATGATGCTGAATAGTTTGCCTTGCTTCTTTCTATCCCGTATCTTGTTGAGGATGCCCTCAATCCTAAAGGGAATTTCAGGAATAAGAATACAGTCGGCGCCCCCGGCTATTCCGGCATGTAGAGCAATCCAACCGGCATAGCGCCCCATTACTTCCAGGATCATGACCCGATGATGTGATTCAGCCGTTGTGTGGAGTCTATCCAGCGCTTCGGTCGCAATACTTACTGCTGTATCAAAACCGAAGGTACGCTCAGTTTCCGGTAAATCATTATCAATGGTTTTTGGAATGGTGACGACAGGCAGACTATGTTTAACCCTAAAATCATCAGCTATATGCAAACTGCCATCCCCGCCTATAATGATCAGTGCTTCAATATTTTTTTCTGCTAGATTCTGTATTGCTTGGTGCGATCTATCCTCATAGAGAACTTCATCTCCGCGTAAAACCGGATAACTAAAGGGATTATCGCGATTGGTCGTGCCCAGTATGGTTCCACCACGGTGTAAGATACCGGAAATGCTACATTGTTTCAACTCACTGATTTGATTTTCGACCAAACCTCCAAAACCATTTTTAATACCCCACATTCTCATTCCATAGCCTAAACCCGTTTTTACCACACTTCTAATAACCGCATTTAACCCTGGGCAGTCACCACCCCCTGTAAGCAATCCCACATTTTTATATTTACGCATTTCAATACACCTCTTACCTATACTCTTTCCCGTTTTTTTATCTTTAACTAGTGAGTTTTCTATTAATAAAAAATAAAATCCTGCTCAGCTTGCTTTCAAGCTCGCAGGATTTTATCCTTTTAAATCATTAAGTTCTCGCAGGACATTAATTTTATGCGTGTATAGGATAATAGTATTGCTACCGTTCTTCGATAGGTGCCCATTCCTCGCTTAGTTTACCCGTGTACTTAGCCCGTGGGCGAATTAATTTATTGTCTTCATGCTGCTCAAGAATATGGGCCAGCCAGCCACTGGTGCGGCTGATTGCAAAAATAAGTGTAAATAAATCTCTGGGAATGCCCAGGTAAGTATAGATAGACGCCGAATAGAAGTCAACGTTCGGCTTGATGTTTATGCGTTCGGTCACCATTTTTTCAATTTTTACCGAGATATTGTACCAACGGGGATCATCCCGCCAATCGGCAAGGTCTTTTGAGAGCTGCTGCAGGTATTTCGCCCGAGGATCTCCATCTTTATAGACACGATGTCCAAATCCCATAATTTTTTCTTTTTTCTCAATTTTAGCGTTAATATAAGATTCAACTCTGCTTATATCGCCAATTTCCTCCAGCATGCGGGCAACCTGTTCGTTAGCATTGCCATGCAAAGGACCCTTTAGCGTACCAATAGCCGAAACCAAGCCAGAATAAATATCCGACATTGTTGAAACAGTAACCCGCGCTGCAAAAGTTGATGCGTTTAATTCGTGCTCAGCATGAAGAATGAGGCATTTGTCTAATGCATTTACCGCAATAGCGTTAGGTTTCTCACCATTTAATAACCACAAAAACATCTCCGCCAAAGAATCTGGCCGGATGGATGAAGGATCAATCGGTGTTTTATTGTTACGCATGCGGTCAATCGCAGCAACAATTGTTGCCATTCTGGCCATAACGCGAGTCGCTTTGCGATGGTCAGCGGCGAAAGAATGATCCATTACCTCATCATCAAAATGAGTCAGGAAAGATATGCAGGTTCTAAGTTTAGCCATTGCATTGCCCCAGGGTGCATATAAATGCAGTAAATCAAAAATTTTCTTGGGTAATGCGGCATTTTCAAAAAGATCCTGTTTAAGCGCTTTTAGTTCTATCCTGTTGGGTAAACGTCCGTACCATAAGAGATAAATTACTTCCTCAAAGGTAGCATTGGCCGCTATATCCTCAATAGTGTAACCCCGATAACGTAATACGCCGTTTTCAATAGAACAGATCGAAGATGAACATGCAATAACATCAGCTAACCCACCACCCATTATTACAAAACCTACCTTTCTATCCAAGATTATCGATACTCTTTATTAATTGTATTATTTCTTGCATAAGCTATGTATTGCACGAAAGCAAAGTAAACTCTTCCTTTTACAACTTTTGCAAGTGTTTCCAATAGCTAGCCGCCACTAATACTCCCTCTTCTTCAAATTGGGAGATGAGCGGCACCATTATACTCCCTCTTCCTTAGGAGCAAGGCTTGTAACCTGATTATATACTTAAGTAATACGCCTGTCTATAACTAATTATAACCATGAAAACAACCTAAAACGACCTTTTTAGGAGACAGGTTGTGCATACATATATCACAAAATCAAAGCTCGCAAGATTCTTGTTTTAGTAACTTGTATTCCACCGAATCAATAAGCGCGTTCCAACTAGCTTCAATAATATTTTGAGATACCCCCACAGTCGCCCAGGAAGACACGCCATCTGTAGTTTCAATCAACACTCTAACCTTGGCTCGTGTTGCACTATTGCCGTCGATAACCCTGACTTTGTAATCTAATAGGTACATATTTGAAATGTCATCATAAAATGTACATAAGGCTTTTCGGAGAGCCATATCTAAAGCATGCACCGGGCCGTTGGAGCTGGATACAACCGCTTCCTCCAATACACCATCGACTCTAATCCGCACTACTGCTAAAGCACTGTCTTTAGCGTTTTCATCATGCTCAACAATTATTTTATATTCTACTAATTCAAAGGAATGCTGGAATAAGCCCAGCTCTTTCCTAATAAGCAGTTCCAAACTGTGTTCTGCTCCTTCATACTGGAAACCGTGATATTCTTTTTCCTTTAACTTATTGAGTATCCGTTGTGTGACCTCGGAGTCACGACCAATCGTTGAGTCCACCTTCTTTATGATCGCTAGGATGGTACTCCTTCCGGCCACCTCCGACATCAAAAACTTTCGTTCGTTACCAACACTTTCAGGTGCAACATGTTCAAAGGAAATGGGGTTTTTGTTCACTGCATCAATGTGCATCCCACCTTTATGTGCGAACGCAGATGTCCCGACAAAAGGATTACGTTCATCGGGAATAATATTGCATACTTCGCAAATGTATCGATACGCAGTAAACAGTTCCTCTACATTTCCGTCAGGGATGGCTCGCATACCCAATTTTAACTGGAGGTCCGCAATAATCGTAGTCAGATTAGCATTGCCGCATCTTTCACCGATTCCGGTGAAGGTGCCTTGGATGTGGAGCGCTCCCGCCTGTACTGCCAGCAATGAACTAGCCACAGCTGTGCCGACGTCATTGTGGCAATGAATTCCCAAGCGCCCAATACCATGTTGTTGTATCAGGGATTGCACTATTTGGTACACCTCTAGTGGAAGCGTTCCCCCATTGGTATCGCATAAAACTAACCAGTCTGCCCCAGCGTCCGCTGCCGCAGAGAGTACTCTTAATGCATATTGCGGATTATTTTTATACCCGTCAAAAAAATGCTCGGCATCAAATATCACTTCTTTGCCGCGATCCTTTAAAAAAGAGATACTGTCGGTAATCATCGCGACATTTTCATCCAAGGTCGTACGAATAATATCCAAGACGTGAAAATCCCAGGCCTTTCCGAATATGGCAGTTACCGCGGTGCCGGAATCTACTAGCGCCTGTAATGCTGGATCTTGATCCACCGTAAGCCCAGGTCGTCGGGTACTACCGAAGGCGCACAGCTTTGCATTTTTAAGCACCAGTTCTGTCCGTGCTCGAGTAAAAAACTCCATGTCCTTCGGATTGGACGTAGGATTTCCAGCTTCAATATAAGCTACTCCTATTTCATCCAATTTTCGTGCTATTTTCAGTTTATCTCCTACACTGAATGATATCCCGTGTGCCTGCGCCCCATCGCGTAGGGTGCTGTCAAAAATAGAAATTGTATTCCCCATCTCAATCACCTCACATCAAAATATCCAGCAGATGCTCCACTTAATTAGAAAACCCGGCTTACGCCGAGCCTTTGGCGAAAGCGAAAACCGTTGGTTGCACTTATGCATGGCAGAAAGTTATTCTTTCTGATCGTATAAAAAAACCCGCCCAGCTAGACTATGCCTAGAGGGCGAGAATTTCTCCCGCGTTACCACCCCATTTATCAATACCTTGCAGTATCGATCTCTCGAGTACGTTAATATAATACTCTAGCACTGTAACGGGTGCACCCGCCAAAACCTACTTGCTCTTCATTAGCGTTCGGTCTGAAACTCCGAGACGATCTTCAAAAGATTATTCTTTACTCCTTCTCAACTAACCGGAGTTCTCTGTAAAAGACGTTATCTTCCTACTCTTTCTCTTCATCGTTTTTAGAATCTTATATTATTGTATACCAGCGTATGAATTATTGTTTATCATCTTATTGTTAATATACACCGAAACAATAATCCTTTCAATAGGCAGTATCTGCGCCAGCTTCCCTGTCCTAGACAATTTTAGTTGTCCAGTCCTCCACGTTCCAAATTGCACTTACCCAATCTTCATAAAAATCCGGTTCATGGGAAACAAGTAAAACAGTCCCTTTATATTCTTTAAGCGCTTTCTTAAGTTCCGCTTTGGCATCAACATCCAGATGGTTGGTTGGTTCGTCGAGTACTAGCCAGTTAACATCTTTTAACATGAGTTTACATAGTCGCACTTTGGCGTTTTCCCCGCCGCTTAATACCATCATCTGACTGGTGATGTGCTCATTAGTAAGCCCGCAGCGGGCTAACGCACCTCGCACCTCGGAATTGCTCATGCCCGGGAATTCCTCCCAGACTTCCTCCATGGCAGTGTTGGAATTATTGCGATCGGTTTCCTGCTCAAAGTAGCCAGGGTATAAATAATCCCCTAACGAAACTTTACCGGAGAAAGGGGCAACCTTGCCCATTAGCGTTTTTAATAACGTAGATTTACCCAGACCGTTAACCCCACGAATAGCTACCTTTTGTCCCCGTTCTAAAGTAATGTTGACCGGTCTCGTAAATGGCTCATCATAACCTAATACTAAATCCGTGGCCTCAACGATGAAGCGGCCTGGCGTCCTGGCTTCGCGGAACTGAAAAGAAGGCTTGGGCTTATCTCTTCGTTTTTCAATGATCTCCATTTTCTCCAGCTTTTTCTGCCGGCTATTCGCCATTCCGCTCGTCGCCGCCCGCGCTTTATTACGGGCAATAAAATCTTCCAGTTTTCCAACTTCCTGCTGTTGCCGCTCAAAAGCTCGTAGTTCTTGGCCCTTTTTTACAGTATACATCTGTTGAAATTGTTCGTAACTACCTGTATAGCGTGTGAGGACAGCATTTTCCACATGATAGATGACATTTACAACTTCGCTTAAGAAAGGAATATCATGGGAAACCAAAATAAAACTATTTTCGTAATTTTTAAGGTATCTTTTAAGCCATTCAATATGTTCACAATCCAGATAGTTGGTTGGCTCATCCAAAATCAAAATCGTGGGGTTTTGCAACAGGAGCTTCGTTAATAGTACCTTGGTACGCTGCCCGCCGCTTAAATCGGTGACATCCTTATCAAGACCAATATCCCCAAGACCCAAACCGTGCGCCACTTCTTCAATTTTGGCATCTATCATATAGATCCCGCTATGATCTAACATATCCTGGATTTCTCCGACATCTTCCATCATCCGGTCTAATTCCTGCGAGGATGCCTCACCCATTTTTTCATAGATAGCAAGCATCTCCGCCTCTAAGTCATACATACTCTGGAAAGCTTCCCGGAGTACATCGCGGATAGTTTTCCCCTTTGTTAGAATTACATGCTGGTCAAGATACCCCACTTTCACCCGGTTGGACCATGCTACCTTACCTTCATCTGGGGCAAGTTGACCGGTTATAATATTTAAAAAAGTGGATTTTCCTTCACCATTGGCGCCGACAAGCCCGACATGTTCGCCTTTTAAAAGTCGAAACGAGGCATCCTCCAGTATCTTGCGGGCCCCAAATCCATGCGATACATTTTCTACGGTTAATACACTCATATTGTTACTCCTGTGTGCTAATTTTATCGGTAATCGATAATCAGTTACTTTGGCAAATGCCCTTATATTTTAGCGTAGATAACGCAAGGCTGTCAAAGGAAACCCTTTTTTACCTAATCCTCGCTCTTTAGCCTTGTACAACTTCTTGAACTCTACCAATGATACCATTGTCCAATCGAACTTTAATCCCACGATGGTGTACAGCACTACTGGTTAAAATATCCTTAACCACTCCTTCGGTTAACTGTCCTGTACGCTGGTGCTGCTTTTGTACAATCTTCACTTTAACCCCAGCTCTGATATTTTTGCGTTCTGTTCCGTTCACGATCATCCCTCATTTCTTGTGGCCAGCAATCGCCATTATTTAGGTTAATTTTCCGTGCACTGCAAGCCATATACATGGCGGATCCATAGAAGTCGATTCAACTCGATGTTGCTCGTGAGCTGGTATCAGTAACCAGTCTCCCGGAGCAAGCCTTTCTCGACGACCGTCACGCCAGGCAAGTTCGGCATGCCCCTGTAAAAGCACCACCCATTCGTCTCTCGGTTGATCATACCAAATCCCAGGCGGTGACGCTTGCCCTTTTGAAATAATCCGCTCGATCATGATCCCGCGGTCCGGGATTAAAGGTTCAAAAACTTCCTTTGCTGGAAGCACCGTAGGCAATTTGAATAAATTTTCCATACTCCGCACCTCTCACTTCACTAGCCGGGAAATCGTCTTAAATTCCTCTGTCCCCGCTTGATAGCAAAGTTCAAACAGGACTGACTCAACCGTCGTGAGAATAGCTCCCTCATATTCCATCCGCTTCAAAGCCATCTTATAGTCGTGCCCATTGCGTGATCCAATGGCGTCTGTAACTACAATAGGGAGAAAACCAGACGCACTCAGATCTATAACTGTTTGGAGTACGCAGATATGCGCCTCAATGCCAGCAATGATAATCTTTTTCCTGCCTGTTCCATGTAATTCGGCCATCAATGCCTCGTTGCCGCAGCAACTAAAGGTCATTTTGTCACAGTAGCTATTAAAATAGGGGCGCAACTCAAGAATGGTATCACCCAGTCCTTGCGGATATTGGCGGGCAGCTATATACGGGATACCAAGTGCCCGGATTCCTTTAACAAGGGTGACGGTTTTATGCACCAAAACCTCTTTATTTTCGATGTGAGGCAATAGTTTTTCCTGAATATCAACTACCAGTACAAGGGACTGGTCTTTATCAATTCGCACTCTTTTACTCCTTTCATCTTTATCTTTATCTTTCCAACCAGAGAACCGGTCGCATAATAAGGTTAACCTTACTTAAATAATGGAGTCTATTTGAAAAGATATCTGAAAGGGACCGCCACCGGTCCCTTTATTTATTATCCTTATGCTCAGCAATTAAATCCCTCAGCAATTCTTCAACTTCACGCCGGGCTAACTCATTAGCTAACTTGTCCTGCTCCAGGGAAACAGACAGCATCTCCCCCTCGCGGCTACCCTCCGGAAGTAACTCCCGCGGCCACCTAACGACTTTGCTCTCCGCTCCCAACAATAATACCGCCAGATCGTCTTCAAAACGGTCCAACACAGCCATAATCTTGATACTCATTACTATTTTTCCACCTTCACCTGATATTGTTTTCCATCCGTCGTTACGATAACAGAACCATTTAAATCAGTGCGAAAAACATTTATTTTAGCCTGTTCGTATTTCTTTAATGTTCCCAGATGGGGATGATGGTAATCATTATCCGTCCCACACATTATAATCGCCACTTCGGGACTTACCGCCTTTAAAAAACTAACGGAGCTCGAAGTATTGCTGCCATGATGCGGTACCTTCAACACCGTACTTTTTAATATTGTACCAGGTTGTTTAAGCATTCTGTCTTCAGCATCTTTCTCAATATCGCCTGTAAATAAGAATGATATTTCACCATATACCAACCGGGTCACAACTGAATTGCTATTGAGATCCGATAGCAATGGGTCCTCGGGGGCTAGCACCTGTAAATTCAGTCCTTCCCCTAAAGCTATTGTATCCCCAGCCCGGGCAAGCGCAAATGGGATTTTCTTTTGCTTAATAGTTTGTAAATAATGCTTGTATAGCTGGGAAGTAGTAACCTGACCACTATCGTAAACTTGCCTTACCTCAAAGGTTTCCAACACTTTTTGAATACCACCGATATGATCAGCATGAGGATGCGTAATAATCACGGCATCAAGTATTCTGATTCCTTGTTGCTGTATGTACATTACTACTTTGTTTTCGTTCTTGCCAGGCACATCACCACTGTCAATGAGCACCGCTTTATGGGCATTCGTGATTAAAATGGCATCACCCTGTCCCACATCTATAAAGTGAACCGTTAAAGCCTCCCGTAAGGTCCGCTCCACTTCTTGAGAGGGCTCAGTAGTTGTTTGATGACCTCTCCCGGCGGCAAACACGCCTACTGCAAACATCAATACTATACATAACGTCAGTAGCCTTCTTTGCATACCTTACCTCCTGAAACTAAAAATAGGTAGTTTTCCTACCTATATCTGTATAAGTCCCAGGCTGATACGTAAAGCTTCATCAACCCGGTCCATTATTTCCTCATTTAAGTGTGTAATCTTTTCCTTTAGACGGCGTTTGTCCACCGTTCGCAATTGTTCTAACAGTACCACCGAATCTTTTTCAAGATTAAATTGTTTCGCGGATAGTTCAACATGGGTGGGTAACTTCGCCTTGCTAATTTGAGAGGTTATGGCAGCTACAATCACCGTTGGGCTATATTTATTTCCTACATCGTTTTGCAATACCAGCACAGGACGGTGACCACCCTGCTCAGAACCGACTACCGGACTTAAATTTGCGTAGAATATATCTCCGCGTTTTACCACCATTTTATTCACTCTCCAGAGGGATACGAACCATTTCCAGCAGCTCGCTTTCTGCCAGCAATCCTTCTTCTGCGAGCACCAAATTAATATTGGCCATTTCCTGATACCCTCGTCTCATACTTTCCCGCGTTTCTTTTCTCTTTTTTTCTTCTATATAAAGGCGCATCGCTTCGCGCACAAATTCACTGCGGTTTCGCTTTTCCGAGGCGATAATGCCATCTACTTCTTGTAAAAGGCTATCAGGGATGCTAATCATAATTCGTTTCAAATCCGCCATGCCTTCACCCCCGCCATTTAATGGGTATATATTGCGCATTACAATTATATATACTAAGATATATCAATGTCAACGATTTTATACATACTATTTTACGCTCAATTCGTCCTTTAACACCAATCTGAACTATATTTTAAACAGATAAGTTATTTTATCATCAAAGCAACGTTATGTCTACTTGATTTATTACTTACTCTCCGGCAACATATTCTATCGTTCTCTATTTCTTAATTCCCTATTACTAATTATATATCCTTTCATTAATCATGCGAGGCTTAAGGCTCCTTACAGGTTTTACCCTATTGACAAGCGTTTCTAAAATCGTTTTAATATGAACTTAGAAGAAAGGAGCATATATTAATGTATAAGTACTTATTGCAACTTTTAACTATGCTGATTATATTAAATCAGACAGCCTCCCTTTGTGTTGCCGCTCCCCTATCGACCAATCTGTTTCCTCCCTCTGTTGGACAACTATGGGACGCGCAAAACTTTGATTCTTTTAAGAATGGCGAAATTTTACTCCCCGATACACTTGTATCCGAGTCTTTGTCTAATCAACTTAACAGTGATTCAGATATTAAGGAGATCAAATTTACGGCCTTAGATGGTAATCGTATTAGGATTGAATTAGCAACCAAACAATATAAAAAAATTTCTTTGGAAGGAACGATTGAAGAATTTCATCACGATAAACAGTCCTCCCATTTTAAATTTAAGATTCTCAAGAAATCCGTATCGGACAGACCCCTGACAGCTTGGCTATTCTCCCGTCTCAGCCTTAGTCTTCTAACTCATCTCTTTGGTAGTTTTGACGCCCCTGACGGCCTAAATGTGAGCATTAAAAGAAATACGGTCAGCGTAGATTTTCATGAATTTCTCGCTACCAATGTGCAAAATCTGGGACAAATTGGCAGTATTCCCATAACCGAAGTCGTAAGAATACACGGTATCACAAGCAGCGCAGGATTTATCCACGTGCGCACTTCCCTGGATGTGAACAGCGGGATAGACTACTATTTAAAAAGTGTATTTTAAAGTACTAAGAAAGAGATCAGCTCTATTATAGAACTGATCTCTTCTTATTTAAATTTTGATACATCTTATCAGCTAAGTTTAACAAGCGATCTTTGAACTCTAATCCCTGAAGCAGGTGTTCGGGAATAGCCTGCACCCCCTGATAAGCTCCAGCAATAGCACAAGCCATCGACGCCACCGTATCAGTATCACCGCCATAGCTTACAGCAGTATGTATTACCTGATCGAAATCATCAGGCGAACGCAGGAAACAGTACAGTGCAAAAGGCAGAGACTCAAGCACATATGGTCCATTACCCCATTGTTCAATTACATACTCCGGACTCCATTCCAGATAATGAGGCAAATCATCCGCTAGACGACGAACCAATGTATCCCGTTCATAGCGCTCGTTAAAATAGGGCTTAATCTCCATATTGCGAATCGCTTCGGTTAATATAAATATAAAATTAGATCGGGCTTTGCGGTCCTGCAAAACCCCAGGCTTTGTATGACAGGCCATCGCCACTGCTGTTGCCTGCACAATACTACCTGCAATCGCCATTTGATCGCGATGTGTAATATAGGCTTGCAGCCCCGCATCCCGCTTCATAGCCGGATAGTCCAGAATGTGAAACAACGCAACCGGTGCTACCCGCATCGCACCACCATTACCTGCCGTCTCCCAGCCGCTAATATACCAGGGTATATTCTGATCTCTAAATAATTTCACAACTTCGCTGGTAGCCTTTCCTACTCCACGAATTTCCTCACTGACAAAAGTCCTTGTCAAATCAATAGGTTTAAGGCCATCGTTTTCCAAAAGATGTTCCGCCACCCACATCGACATCTGGGTATCGTCAGTAATAGCCCCTGGTAGGGAAAATGGGGCGTATGTTTCTGGATATGTACCAAGATTCCCGTATTTAGCTTGCGTCTGCTCCCTTGACTGCATTTCTCCAAATTTCCCCAAAGCATCCCCTACGGCCAGTCCCAACAAACATCCCTGGAATTTACTCAGGTAGTCAGTCTCTTCCTGCCAAATCCATTCTAAAGCACCGCCCTGATCGACATAGGGGTCAATCAAAGCCAGCTCTACCAGGCGATCATAAATTTCTGCGGACTTTACCTGATTGGAATCTAAATCAACCATTTATAAAAGCCTCCGTCTAAATATTAAAAACTTATTTTTATTTACCTTTTATCTATATTTGCATTTTCCCTATGATTATACATCCACAGCCAGCATTTTGTCGACTACAGCGATGTCTGGGAATACAAATGAACCTGATAATTTACACTCGGTATGCCTACTGCCGCCATGCTGCAATCGGCGTGCCGCGGGAAATTAGTTGACTTACTGTCACGAATCGAAAACCACGATCACTCAATTCACGAATAATCCCAGGCAAAGCAGTTGCCGTATGCCGTCCATGAAGATGAAAAAGCACAATATCACCTGCTTTCGCTTTTGATAATACTGTGCTGCTAATAACCCGAGCGGTACGCCCTTCCCAGTCCTTTGTATCGATACTCCATAAGATAGCATAAGGAAATCCGGCAGCTTGCGCCGCTGTAAGTACTTTTGTATTATAGCTGCCATAAGGCGGGCGAAATAACCGAGCCGGTGTGACTCCGGCGGCAGCAATCGCGCCACTGGTACGCTCCAATTCTTGTCTAATCTCGTCCTGCCTGAGTATTGTAAAATTCCGGTGTGAATAGGAGTGATTAGCTATCTCATGACCCTCCCTGGCCATACGAACTACCATTTGCTGATTTTTAGCAACCCATGATCCATTTAAGAACATTGTCGCCTGTACACCACCCTGAGCTAGCGCATCCAGTATCGCCTCAACTCGAGTGGGAGAACCCTCATCATCAAAGGTCAAAGCAATTAGTTGCTCCCCTGTATTAACATAGCGGACAACTTGTGCCGGCATAATTATCACCCCTTAGTTCATATTATGCGGCATATAACTTGTTAGTACTAAAGTCAGAGGCTGGGGACTAGGGACTGGGGACTGGGGGCTAGGATAAAAAACCACCGCGCTTTTACTTCTCATTTTCTAAGTCCCTAGCCCCTAGTCCCTAACTAGCCCATTATCTCGTTGATAACTTTAGGAATAACGGGCAGTAGTTCCCCCGCTAAAATCCCTGCTTTACCATACTCGACTGCTAGTTTATCGGCGGCTCGTCCGTGAATATATACCGCTACTACCGCCGCATCCTCGGGCGTTAATCCCTGTCCGATAAATCCGGCGAGCATCCCTGCAAGCACATCACCTGTTCCCCCTGTAGCAAGGCAAGCATTGCCCGTAATGTTGATATAAATTTGTCCATCCGGTGTGGCAATAACTGTTCGTGCCCCTTTTAATACCACGGTCGCTCCCCAGCGTTGGGCGTATGTTCGCGCTACTTCTACGCGATTGGCCTGTACATCAGCCACAGACATCTTAGTCAGGCGAGCCATCTCGCCCGGGTGGGGCGTGAATATCAAAGCTCCCGCTGCTTGTTCCAACACCTCTGGCTCATAAGTTATCGCATTAAGGCCGTCAGCGTCAATCACCATTGGAATACTAATTTGTCGAATTAGATTGCGCACCAATTCAGGAACATCACCTTTGGTGGAAAGGCCCGGACCTATTAACAAGACGTTAGCCGACTGTACTAATTCCTGTATTTCCGGCAGCGCCGCTGCCGATAGCTGCCCATACTCCGCTTCTGTCAGCGGCTTAGTAATAACTTCCGAACATTTTGTTTCCATAATGTCATGTAAACTTTGGCCAATTCCCAATCTAACCAGCCCACTGCCGCTTCGCAAAGCACCCATGGACGATAACGCCGCAGCACCCGTCATCCCTGCTGAACCTGCTACAACTACAACCTGACCGTTATCTCCTTTATGGGTATCGGCAGCACGCTGGGGCATCCGCTCCCGGACTAATTGCTCCGTGATAAGGTTTTGCTGGATGTCTTCATCGTGTAGCAATTCTACCGGAATCCCCAGATCGATAACTTCAAGACTTCCCACATATTCCGTACCAGGATACAATAGCAACCCCGGCTTCGGCAATCCGAAGGTCACAGTTTTGTCGGCTTTGATACAATAACCGCTTACAAAACCTGTATTCGCATGCAAACCAGATGGCAAATCCACAGCTACGACGGTTGTTTGACGATTATTGATCAACGCGATAACTTCCGCATAATTTCCGCGTACATCACCACGATAGCCGGTACCAAGAAGTGCATCCACAACTCCATCGGTGAAAATGAGCGCCAGCCTTACTTTATCCCAATCGCGATCACCACGAACTTCAATTATATCTAATTCCATTTTGGTTAAAATATCAAAATGGAGTTTAGCTTCGCCTCGAATATGTTCGATGGTGTCCAGAAAAAACACTTTCACCTTGGCACCTGCATTGTGAAGATGCCGTGCGGCCACAAATCCGTCCCCGCCGTTATTGCCGCGACCAGCAAAAACACATATTTTTTTATCCTTTAATACTCCAAGCATTTCCTCAACCACTCGAGCAACGCCGGCTCCGGCGTTTTCCATCAGAATAGAGGCCGGTATGCCATAACTATCAATTGCCGTTCGTTCGATACACTGCATTTCCTCAACCATCGCGACTTTCATCTGTCAAAACTCCTCTCTTAACACCTACAGCCTGAGCCACTGCATACCTACGCGAATGGGAAATTGACAGCAAGATGTGATCAATTCCCATTTCATCGACCAAAGCCGCCGCTTTGCCGGAAAGCCTGACATGGGGCTTGCCTAAAGAATCCTTAATTATTTCAATATCGACCCACTTCACATTGCGCAATCCTGTCCCCAGTACCTTTAACACAGCCTCCTTAGCCGCAAAACGCCCTGCCAAATACATACTACAATTTGCCTTTGACAAGCAGTATTCCTGCTCGGATATTGTAAACAGCCGATCCAAAAACCGCTCCCTCCTCTTCCGCATGGCTTCCTCCACGCGCTCAATCTCCACAATATCTATCCCAATGGACTCAATCATAGTTCCTCCCAAATAATCTAAGTGATTTAGATGAATCTCTATAACATTTCTGTATTACTTCTGATTTTTCCTGTTGTTGGTACTTTTATTCGCAAATTAGTACATAGACAAAAGTATTTTTTTTAGATACATTAAGGTTAATATAGTTATTACTATAAGGAGGCATTATGCACTTTGATTATGAAATTGGTTTTCAGGAGTTGATTGATAAGATTGAAGAAATTTGGTTTGCGCAATCATTTTTAACCCTGTCCTTTTCCTCATTAAATGCCTTTTATTCGGAGCCCTTTGATAATATCGCCACCGATGAAGATCGTACCGTAATTCTTCTAAACGACAAATTGTTGCTAACAACACCCTCCTCCGCCCGTGTTTCCATCGTCATCGAGGAAGAAACCGATGTTTGTCTCCAGTTTGCCGTATACGACCTAGGTGAAGTTCTTTGCAGTTGTAAGGAAGATTTTGAAATGGTGCCTGAGTACAAAATTACAATCTCCAAAGAAGATTAATTATACTACCAATGAGAAAACCCGCTCAGATACCTCCTCTGCCCTAGCATTTGAGGATTTCTAAACGGGTTCTTTTTTTGAAGGTATTACAGCTTATGTAAGCGGAAAGATTACAACGAAGGTTGTTCCACTGGTATCTGTCGTTACCTCAATCTTTGCTTTATGATGCTCTGCAATTCTAAAGCATACAGCTAAGCCTAATCCTGTTCCCTGTTCTTTTGTGGTTACAAAGGGAGTTCCTAGTTCGCTGAGAACCTGCGGAGAAATCCCCTCACCTTCATCGTTTATTTCGAGGCAGGCCTTGTGTCCTTGCATATAGGTTTTTATCGTAATTGTCCCAGCATGCTTCATGGCCTCCAGGCCATTTTTAAACAAGTTTATAATTAATTGCCTTATTTCGTTAGTGTCCATTAGAAAAATAGGTGTCTTTTCCATATTCATGATTAAGTTGTGTCCCCGGAGAAGTGCTTCCGACTCCAGAAGAGGTTTAATGTTATGTAATACTTCGTTAAGGCTACAAGGTTTAAAGTCGACTCTTTTATTTTTAGCCAGAGATAGAAACTCGCATATAATGGAATTTGCCCGATCTAGCTCCTCAATCATAAGTGCTAAACTATTTTGGTGCTGCTCAAACTCCGGCTTACCACCAAATACCTGCAGATAGCCTCGCACTGTAGTCATTGGATTTCTCACCTCGTGACCAATACTTGCGGCAATCTCGCCAATTAAATTCAGCCGGTCTAGATGGGCAAGCTCTTGGTCAAACCTTTCTTGCCTTGTTTTTTGTAAACTAAACCAATAGTGGCAGGCACCTACATAAAGGGCATTGATCAATACCAATACGCCCAGTATTAGTCCCATTGCTTTAAGACGTTCAATGCGTAGCGCCTCATTCCAACTTGCACCATTAAAGTCTATACCTAGTATTGCGTCGGGCACATCGGGGGACTCTCCATAAATTGGTACAAAGGCGCTAATACAGTAGCTCCATTTGTCTTTCGTCGGTTCTTCCTGAAATGAGCAATGGCCATTAAAAGCGAGCTCTATTTCAGAGATAGTTTCCTCATAAACAGTGCCTATCGGTATTCGCTCCTCTATCTCTCCCTCTATCACTCCATTGTGATCGTAATCCACTTCAGGGCCAAGGACGAATACCACATCACCTAGCGGCGTTTTACGAAATGTATAGATACTTTGGATCAGCGGGTTTATGGTCATCCAATCTATCATCGTCTTGATCATTTCAAGATAAGCCGAGTTGTCACCCGGGGTATCCAAGCTAATATCAGCTTGTCCCATTCTTTTCAATTCGTAAGCAAAGGTTGGTCCCACCCCATCCATGATGAATTTCATTTGTCGCTTTGTGTTGTTTTGCGAATACTGAACAAAAAACCATCCAGAGTAAAGGGCACTAAGCATAAAAATCAACATTAAAATTGTGAGTAGCATAATAAAGTTATTTTTGTTCTGCAGCTTGATGGTTTGATAACGATGCCATATAAATTTGTGTTGCATTCCGAAAGCACAAATAACAACCACCATAAACGCAAGATATTCCCACCCCATAATCTACACCCCTCCAGCATTCCCTGAGAGCATATTCTGTAAAAAAACGTCTATTCCTGCAAATTATTGTAGTATTATGAAAAAAATACCATATGTTGGGGATCCTGAAGGCTTTCTAAGATTACAATCAAATGTACCTAAGCAATAAATACGGAAAAAATATACAATAATTTGCATATAAGATAGCTATTTCAATATAAATGGCCATAAAATGTCGTTATTGACTAATTTTAGGTACAAATATGATTGATTTCGAGGTACAATCTAGTTATTATAAAAACAAAGTTAGCACTCGTCCCTGAGGAGTGCTAACAAGATAAACTAGCTATGCGGAAAAGGAGACTATTACTATGACCGAAGATAAAAACACACTGGAAACCCGGGAATTTCAAGCTGAAACCAAGCAATTACTGGATCTAATGGTTCACTCTATTTATACCAACAAGGAGATATTTCTGCGGGAACTAATCTCCAACGCTTCAGATGCGATCGACAAGATCCGATTTGAATCTTTAACTAACCATGACTTGCTGGAGGATAATCCAGACTTTGAAATTTTTATCCTTCCTGACGAAACCACTAATACTTTAACCATCTCAGATAACGGTATGGGTATGACCTATAACGAGGTCATCGACAATATTGGCACCATCGCCAAGTCAGGAACAAAGGTCTTTCTAGAGAAGCTGAAGGAGAAGGAAACAGCCACGGACAATGAATTGATTGGCCAGTTCGGCGTAGGCTTCTATTCCGCTTTCATGGTCTCTGATAAAGTAACTCTGATAACCCGCGCTCCCGGTGAAGAAATAGGCGTAAAATGGTCATCTTCCGGTGACGGAACCTATACCATTGAAGAATTTAATAAAGAAAAACGAGGTACAACCATTATTTTGTCCCTCAATGATGAGTTTTGCAGTCCCGACCGCCCCGAAGAAAATCTCCTAAACCGTTATACTATTCAAAATTTAATAAAAAAATATTCTGATTATATTCGTTACCCCATTAAAATGAACTTTATCAAAGAAACAAAACCCCTCGACTCGGAAGGTAATGTAATTGAAGACGCACCGCCTACACAAACGATTGAAATCCAGACCTTAAACTCCATGACTCCCTTATGGGTTCGAAATAAGAATGAAATCACGCAAGAGGAATATCATCTTTTCTACAAAAACCTCTTTCATGATTGGGAAGAACCAATGGAGCTTATTCATACCAAGGCAGAAGGTACCGTGGAATATACTGCTCTCCTGTTTATTCCTTCTCATGCGCCATTAAATCTCTACGATCGGGATGCCACCTCTGGAATCCGACTCTATTCCAAACAGATCTTTATCATGGACAACTGCCAGGACCTCCTGCCCGAGTATCTGAGGTTCGTCCGGGGATTAGTAGACTCCCCTGACTTTTCGCTCAATATCTCCCGTGAATTACTGCAACATAGTAAACAATTGAAACTCATCGGGAAAAACCTTGAAAAAAGTGTACTAAAAACTCTTGAAAGTATGCTAAGCAAAGACCGCCCCAAATACGAAAAATTTTGGCGCGAATTTGGCAGAGCCATCAAAATCGGCATATATTCTGATTACCAAAACCGGGATAAACTAAAAGATTTATTACTTTTCCCTTCTTCGCACTCAACTGACGACTTGACAACCTTGGGCGATTACCTCAAACGGATGCCGGAGAACCAAAAGGTAATCTATTATGCCACAGGCAAAGACCGCGCTTCCGTGGAACGTTTGCCGCAAATGGAACTTCTGAGGGAAAAAAATATTGAGGTTCTCTATCTTATTGACCAGGTTGACGAATTTGCCATCGACACATTGCGCGAGTATAAAGAAAAGAACTTCCAGTCAGTTAGCCGCGGAGACTTGAACTTAGACGACATCGGTTCCTCCGATTCTAAAAAAGATATTGAAGCAATTTATAAAGAAAATGAGTCTTTAATTAAGGCCATCAAAGAGCAATTAAACGATAAAATTTCAGATGTCAAGATTAGCAACCGCTTAAAATCAAGCGCTGTTTGCCTTGTTAGCGACGACAAAGGAATCAGCCTTGCCATGGAACAAATTCTGTCGGAAATGAATAAAAGCATGTATAAAGCAAGCCGCATTCTAGAACTCAACTCGGATCACGAGGTTTTTGCCGTTTTAAAAGATTTATATGAAACAGCTCCTAATTCCGAAGCCTTTAAAGATTATTGTGATTTACTATATGTACAGGCATTGTTGATTGAGGGGCTCCTACCAGAGGATCCAATCGGCTTCGCTAATAAGGTCGCAAGCCTAATGGCTTGCAAGGGAAAATAAACCAAAAGCCTTGAACCGTTTACGATAATGGTTCAAGGCTTTTCTTTAATATTGTTATTTAAATCATATCCCTTATGCCTATGACATGACATCACTGTCTTGTCATAGGCACTGGCAGTATTAGCAATAGCGAGAGCATCTTTGAAGTTGAAGGGAAGCAACGATACTATTTTTTCGTAACCGTCTCGTTTGAGGATCATGGATATATCCTCGCCTCCCCTCAGGTATCGACTAATTCTTAGAACAACATTATCTTTTTCAGCAGTGAGCACCCGGGCGACATCGTAGTTGATCATCTGTTCATCCCGCTTAACTTTAAAGCCAAGATTCTCAAGGGTGCTTTGATACTCGTCAAGCTTTTTATGGAGACAATCGCCTGGGATAGTGTGTTTAGATGCATAACGTAATGCCCATATTGATTTCGTGAAAGACATGGTTATCACTCCTTTAGTCTAATCTTTTCATTTGCCGGGGAAAAGGAACTACTTTTCTATTCATATTGTACCCATAAGTTAGCTATAAGTAAAATAGATATATTAGATGTTTACTATTATCAAAATAGATAGTAAAGTATAAGCAGGAGGTGTAGCTATGGATATCGTTCATCTTAAGTACTTTATCGAAGTTGCGCGCCATAAAAGTTTCAGCAAAGCTGCAGCAGCATCTCACGTCTCCCAATCGGCCGTAAGCAAAATGGTCAAAGATCTGGAACAGGAACTTGGCGTCGCCTTGTTCAACCGTAATTCCAAGCATGTATCCCTGACTGATGCGGGTGTAATGTTCTTATCTCAGGCCGATCAAGTAGTTACTCTTTTTGCTAACCTTACCATTGACTTTGAAAGTAAATTTAAACTTCCCAGGGGCAAGGTCAGTATCGGCCTTCCACCGATGACCGAGTCTGTGACATTCGCTCAACTGCTCGGTGAGTTTCGAAAAAAATACCCGGAAATCGACCTTAAACTATATGAATATGGTTCAAAAAAAATCGAACCTGCTATTCGAGAAGGCATCCTGGATATCGGCATTATCTGCCGCTTACCGGATGACCTCGGTCTATATGACGCTTTCTCATTTACCCACGAACCACTTAAAGTCGTCGTCCACCGCGATCACGCCTTAGCTAATTTAAAAGAGGTCAGCTTGTCCTCCCTCGCCGAAGAACCATTTGTTTTATCCAGTGAAGATTTCAGCTTACATGATGAGATTATAAAAAAATGTAAGTTGGCCGGATTTCAGCCGAAGATCGTTTTTGAGACGTCACAGCGGGAGCTCATGATACAGACAGTTGCCGCAAATCTGGGTATCGCCTTTGTACCAAGTAACATCTGTGAACGTTTAAGTCGCGATCTTGTAAGATCCATTCCCCTGGTTGAACCGCAAATAATCCACAGTATGTCGGTTATCTGGAAAAAGGGCCGCCATCTCTCCTATCCAGCCAAACTATGTCTCGAGTTCGCCCGAGAGTATCTACTGGGCGCAACCGAAATAAGGCTTACTGCTGAAACCGCTGTAGATTAACGAAACAAGAAAGCCCTCGCTTAATAGCGAGGGCTTTACCACAAGAGGTCTCTTACCTTATCTACAAAACAAGCACTGTTTATACAATCTCTGCAATCCGCTCAACATCATTGGCCGCAGAGGCCAATTGTTGCATCGTTGCAGATATTTCCTCAGTAGCAGCTGCTTGCCGTTCACCTAATTGGGCGGTATCCATAACTTGTTGAACCATTAAGGTCGTATCGTTTTGGATTGTACCCATGATCGCTTTAATATCTTTAACCGCTTTGCTGCAATTATCCGCCATTTTGCGAATTTCCTCGGCAACAACCGCAAAGCCACGCCCTTGTTCCCCTGCCCTTGCAGCTTCTATCGCCGCATTTAAACCTAGCAGATTTGAATTCGTGGCTACATCACCGACAAAACGCAATATTTCATCAGTTTTCTTGAGTTCCTTTAATACATTTTCCCCTCTTACACGCATTCTGTCTAATTCTTCGGATAACGTTACAGCCGACGCAGCAAGTTCTTCCGATGTCGCTGTCATCTCTTGGGAAGTAGCGGCGATCGTTTGGGCAGTCTCATGTAAACTGTGCTGGGTTGCCATACTCGTAACAACAGCAATTGCTCCGAGAAGTTGATTATTCTCATATATTGGTGCACTATTGGACTTAACAACTATGCCATAAAGTTCTTTAGCTAACACCCTAACTACTTCTTTTCCTGCGTTAAGGGTATCACTTAAGGCCCCATTAGCGACAATCGGACCACCTTCTTTTACCTTCATATCGAAGGTTTTCGCGGAAACGTATTTCAGGATCACTCCTGCTGAATCACAAATTAGGACAGCACAGTCCGAAGGCTGTAATTTCTGATAATCAGCAGCTGCTGCCGCAAGTATTTCTATACGATTCATTACATACACCTCCACATTAAAGTTGAATCTAACCTATCAAGGTTGAAACTAACCTATCAAGTGTATATTTCGACATTGTTTTCATTTCCCCTGTTTAAATCAAAGCGTTACAATTTGAACTTTCCCTTTATCCAACTTTTGCCGGTATTTTTGTTTTTACCACATGGGCTATTTCGCTTTCGGATGGGGTTACAATAAACATTGCTTTGTGATACTATATCTTTTACTCCCTTCGCCGATGATATGTTAAAATAAACATTACAAAAGCGAACTAGTACAGCTAAAGCCGACCAACGGCCGACCGATAGGGACTTTACCTACTGATCGCTTTAGGATAACTCCCACTTGTAGAAGTGGCAGCTTGAGTAATTGGTTGAAATATCTAGATTAACTAACCGGAGGACACTTTGAAACTATTTATTGCTGAAAAACCAAGTATGGCCGCCGAAATTGCAAAATATTTACCGGGGCCGTTGAACCGTAAAGACGGGTATATTGCCACTGGCGGTGGCATAGTAACCTGGGGATATGGCCATATTCTGCGGCAGGCAGAGCCTGACGAGTATGATGAGCGATATAAAAAATGGCGGGCTGAAGACTTGCCCATCATTCCTGAACAATGGAAGCTGCTAGTCGCAGATTCGTGCAAAAAACAGTACAAAATTATGAAGGGTCTAATCGACCAAGCAGCCGAGATCGTGCACGCGGGCGACCCCGATCGTGAGGGGCAACTGCTAATTGATGAAGTATTAGATTTTGTTGGCAACACCAAACCTGTCCACCGTATGCTGGTGAACGCCCTGGATGAAAAAAGCATCAAAAAGGCACTTGATAGGCAGCGCGATAATCATGATTTTTATAATCTCAAACAATCGGCCCTTGGCCGGGCCCGTGCAGATTGGCTTGTGGGAATGAATCTATCCCGAGCTTATACCTTATCTGCTAGAAAGGCCGGGCATGATGGTGTTTTTCCTGTTGGTCGTGTAAAAACACCCACCCTTGCACTTGTCGTGCGACGCGAGCGCGAAATAGCAGACTTTAAGCCTACGGACTATTTTGTAATAAAGTCGGATTTCCAGCACGAGAACGGGGCTTTTACGGCGTTATGGAAGGCAAAGGATACACAACCGGGACTAGATACTGAAGGGCGTTTAGTAGATCCTGCTATCGTCGAAGCGCTGATCAATAAGTTGCAGCGCACATCAGAGCAGGCCCTTATTATATCTTGCGAGACCAACGAAAAGAAGGAGCCACAGCGTTTGCCCTTCTCGCTATCGGCGCTGCAGGTTTTAGCCGGCAAGCGGTACAGCTACGACCCTCAGTCCGTTTTAACCGGTGTCCAAGCACTATATGAAAAGAAATTGACGACGTACCCACGTTCAGATTGTGATTTTCTCCCCGAATCACAGTGTGCAGATGCACCAGCAATTCTTTCCAATTTAAGCGTAATAGATCACGCAGACTTAGCCGCTTGGTCAGCCAAGGCCAACCCTTCAATCAAAAGTCGAGCATGGAATGACAAGAAAATCACGGCCCATCATGCCATCATTCCAACAGAAGTTCCCTGCAAACTAGCAACATTAAACGAAATAGAGAAAAATTTATATTTTTTAATTGCCCAAGCGTATATTGCTCAGTTCTATCCGGTCCATGTCTATAATCAGACTCGGGCGGAAATAGTGCATGCCGGGGAAGATTTCACGGCTACCGGCAGAGTAATTGTGGAAAAGGGTTGGAAAAGCATTTACGGCACTGACCCCAAAGACGAAAATGAGGATGACGATAGCAAGACCCTGCCCGCCATGCAGCGAAATGATCTAGCAGATTTCATCCGCGTAGCAGCAGATAAAAAGACAACCAAGCCCCCTACTCGTTTCACATCAAGCACGTTACTACAAGCGATGAAGGAAATCCACAAATACGTTAAAAATCCAGAGTTAAAAAAACAGCTAAAAGACGTCTCAGGCATCGGAACAGAGGCCACCCGCGCCACGATCATAAAAGAGCTGATTGACCGCGTTTTTCTAAAAGAAACTAAAAAACATCTTTACCCGACTGAAGCGGCCTATGTACTTATTGATGCCCTTCCTGATGAGCTTACGTTCCCTGATTATACAGCTGTGTGGGAGATGGCTTTTAACCAGATGCTCGATGGCAGTGTACAGCTTGATAATTTTATCGATCAGCAAACCAAATTCATCACCGATCTATGCATCAAAGCTCATAGAACCACGCTTAAAACTACCGTCAATAATGCGCTGCTATGTCCACGCTGCAAGCAAGGGGTCTTAAAACCCAGAAAAGGTAAAAACGGGGCATTTTGGGGTTGCTCAAGATACCCGGATTGTAAAGGATCCTGTGACGATATAAACGGCCAACCACAGCTTAATAAGTGAACACGCACTCTCTTGATCAAAAGCTTACACTTAATTCTGATCATAAAGAAAATGTTAGTGCACTCTTACTACATTCGCACTAACATTTTTAAATTACCATTAGAATTAAGTGTAACCATATAATTATGGGTTGAATTAAGCGTTAAGCAAAACCAATTTCTATTAAGGCAGCATGGTAAAGCTGGCTAAGACTCCATCAAATAGCTCGCGGTTATTCGCGTATGTATCCTTCGGCCCGAACATACCAATCTGATAGATATGGGTGTTACCAAGAACTTCGTAGATAAGCAGGTACTCAATTTGAGGTGTATTAGCCACAGATTGCAAAAACCATATTGCCTTATGTCCGGCAATAGTTGTTTCCCCACTCTCGGCTACCTTCATACCGTTTGGTGTTCTTTGTCCTTTAGTCAGCATAATCTTTGCTAGTTCATCCGTGTTATATTCCTTACTCTGTTTACTGACAGGGACCGCACCAATTATGATCTCCGTAGGGTCGTTTTGTGAAACAGCCTTAACAATACCCTCCCGAGGGTTTCCCTTTTCCACCTTCCACCCATCGGGAAATGTAACACGAAAGTGCTTCCCCTTATTTTCATACATATTTTTGGATGAGTTACAAGCAGCACATGTAACTAGCACTAACAACAATAATATCCAGACGCTAATACGTTTCAAAATCATCGCCCCTTTAACCCCAGTATACAAGAAAGTGCATCCAGTCACTACATCAATTTATAATCTTCGGTTAGCTATCGAATATAATCAGTGCTCATTAATACGTAATAAGAACGGGCTCATCTAGCCCGTTCTTTAAATCACACTATTGCGCTACAAGAATAAAGGCGGTATTTCCGCCACTAGGGAAATCTTCACTCAAATTAGGAACGGTGTCCTGGACAGCCGCAGCTACCGTGGTGTCCGGCCTGATGTTGACGTTCATTGCCGCACCTATGCTTTTGTCCGCCTTCAACTTTAAACTTTTCTTTGCTGCCACACTTCGGGCATACTAGCTCATGTCCGTGGGCACCGCCTTCAGTACAAGGAGCTTCTTGCCATTGGTGTGTGCATGCGGCACATTCAAAAGTTCTTTCGCTCATTCGGTAATGTCCCCCCTGAATTTCAATAGTAAGACCTTCACACAGGGCCTGAGCGGTTTTCTTTCTAGCACTTACCAGTATACGCTGGAAAGTCGGACGCGACAAATCCATATAATCGGCAGCTACTTCCTGGCTCATATCAATGGCATCCACCAGTCTTAACGCTTCTAATTCCTCAATATTCAGTACTACATTCCGTCCATCGGGCCCATTATCAGCCTTAAACAGCTGGCAAACTGGTAGTTTATCTATGCGTCCGCAACAACGTTTCCGCCCCATAAGGTCTCCTTTTTTGAGCATATGCTCATTTTGTATTATACTACCAATAGACTAAACGTGCAATATATTGTTTACGGTATTTGTTTACGGTATTGCCATTCATCATCAACTCATAAGAAAATAAATAGTAAATGCAGCTATAATCATTAGTATTTCGCCCTTTAGCACTTTTAGTAAGGTATCGCCTAAACAACATTCAAAATACTCCCTTGTTACAACCAAGCAAAGGTGCATCGGTGATATCATCTGGCCTGCAATTATACATACCATGACCACACTGCCCATGGCAGCATGTCCTGGATCAATTACGGAAATCAAGGGGAATGCAATCCCGACTGCAGCCTGCGGCATACCGGTAACCCAGGATACAACAAACCCCATAATACCTATCATAATTACCGGTGGAACGGCTAGAGAATTGATGCTGCCAACTATCTCAGGCAAGGCACCCGACTGCATCAACATTTCTTTAAAAATTAGCACACCAGCAACAGCACTAAAGGTTTTAAGATGAAAAGCCTCTTTTAGCCCTAATAAAAATCCTTTCAGATTATAGCTAAACCATACCATGAAAAACACTAGTACCCCGGTAGTTGCCAAGATCACACTCATCTGAAGAAAAACAACCAATAATAGAATTATACCTATCGGTCCCAAGGCCAAGGCCATATCCCGATAATGAAGAGCTGTAACCGTTTCATTTATTTCTTTTTGCACATATGTAGTTCTCGGTACTCCCCGAAAACATACAAACATACCTATAATAAACGCTAGAATTGTATAGATGAAGCCGTTAGTAATAATCTCTCGCATCGGTATTTTAAGAATCTCCTGGACCAACAATAAGGACGGATATATAGGTAAAAAGTATTCCCAAACATGTCTGTACCAATAATTGATCAGACATTTACGTTCCCCGCTTAGTGATGTTCCTTCCGCCGCTTTACTAACAAGAGGCGCTGAAAACAAAGCTCCGCCTAAGGATGGTAGAAATCCCAAAAAAGCTGGGAGCATCGCCATAACGATCCTTGCATCGGAGATCAATAGGCGACTGGCATTCATCAGTCGGTCCAGGACCCCATTGACCCTCAAGATATGTTCTAAAAACATAATCATATACAATGAACCAAACAGAGTTAAAGATCCTGATGAAAACAAGCCCTGCCATCCGATGATAATTAGATTTTTCGGTTTTATCGCATATAAAAGCCCAAGTACCAAAGCGCCGCCCACCATGGCGACACCCAGATTGTTCTTACGCCTTAATAAAATGTAAATCACTAGGGCTGGCATAATTAATTTAAGTAGCTCCATAGAGCCCCTCCTGAGCAAAACACAATAATAAAAACCGCTCCTGGATACACACCAGTTAGCGGTTTTTAGCTACTATAAAATCAAACTGTCCACCGCGTTAATCATTATTTCAATTTCAGGTTTTGAAATTTGAGCGGCAGCCCCTAAGCTTTCTCCCTTGCGGCGCATTTCCTCGCTAATCAGGGAGGAAAAGATAATAACCGGCAGAATAGAAAGTTTTTGATGTCCCTTAATTTTTTTAGTTAGATGATGCCCATCCATTTGCGGCATTTCAATATCGGTAATAACCAGTTGTATCTGCTGCTCTACAGGTTCCGGTCCTCCCGCAATTTCTTCGAGCGCATTCCAGGCTGTTTGACCATCGTGATGCACAAGTATCTTAGTATATCCTGCCTCACGCAACGTTCCCTCCATCAATTCACGCAGCATCTTAGAATCTTCAGCTATTAAAATAGTTTTGGACCCTCTTTGCTGGTTCTCGATTTCAGATTTACCCGGCACAAAATTCAGCTTTTTATTAATATCCGGACTAATCTCCGTTAATATACGCTCGAAATCCAGTAATATTATCAGTTTATCAGACATCTTTACAATACCGGTTACAACCTCGGTATTAGTGGCCAATGGTGCAGGCTCGAGCATGTTCCAGGAGATGCGATGAATACGGGAAACCTGGTTTACAAGAAAAGCTATGAATGTTTGGTTGAATTCACAAATAATCATATGTTTTTCTTTTTCATCAAAGTTTTCTGCTGCTAAGCGAATCCCGAGGTTTACCAAAGGCATTATCCGCCCGCGCAATTCAATTATGCCTTCCACGCATGGAGGTGCTTCGGGCATTTTTGTAATTGGTAGTGACTTAACAATCTCGCGTACCTTAGCTACGTTAATTCCGTAATGAACATTACCCACCAAAAATTCTACCAGTTCAAACTCATTTGTCCCCGATTCTAATAAAATACCTGTTTGGTTAGACATTTACCTCACCCCTTGCCTATCATGATGCTGTATTACAATAATCGACATAATATGTAATGTTATTTGTTCGTTAAAAATAACATTAATCCTTTTATTCTTTATAGTTTTATTAGTTCTTTCTAAAATTAATTTTTTATATTTGCTTGTTCATTACTTCAACATTTGTTTATAATAAAATGAGCGTATGCATAGTAGCTACGTTTTAGACTTAGTTAATATGATTAAGAGGAGAGCACATAATGAGTGAAACCTTGATTGCCGTTATTCTTGGTATTGTGGAAGGATTAACGGAGTTTTTACCGATCTCATCAACGGGACACATGATCCTTATTGGCAGTTTATTGGGATTTGAGGGTGTAAAAGCAACTGTCTTTGATGTATTTATCCAATTAGGAGCTATATTATCAGTCCTGCTATTGTACAGGCGCAAGTTTATCAACATGCTTGATCTACGTTTTCCATCCGCTTTATCCAGTAAGTTAACGATCTACCATGTTATTGCCGGTGCTATACCTGTCATGGCTGTCGCCTTTTTTCTGCACAAGTTGATTAAAACCTACTTATTCTCCAACCATACTGTTATTATTGGTCTTGTTATAGGATCGTTGCTGATGCTTGCCGCTGAGCGCTTCAATCAGCGTCCCCATACCAAAGATGTAGACGACCTAACCCTAAGGCAAGCTTTCTGGGTAGGATTATTCCAGTGTTTTTCGCTATGGCCAGGTTTTTCACGCTCCGGTGCCACTATCGCAGGAGGTCTGTTTTTTGGTTTGAGCCGTACCGCGGCAGCAGAATTCTCCTTCATCATAGCCGTACCGATCATGCTCGTAGCAGGAACCTATGATCTATATAAAAATTGGGCTTTGCTTACACCCAGTGATTTCAATATGATCGCTGTGGGCTTCATTGTTTCCTTCATTGTTGCATATTTTTCTATTATTTGGTTTATAAAGTTTTTGAACAAATCCTCCCTGGCCTCTTTTGCTTATTATCGCTTCATAGTAGCTGCGGTAAGCTATTGGTACTTTATTCTTTAATAAACGCCTGTCTGCGCACATAATTAAAAGATAAGCACCCTCAGAGGTGCTTATCTTTTAATTTACTTTCAGCACGGTAGACCGGCAAGGTAATTTCAATCGTTGTACCCCTGCCCGGCCTGCTTTTAAGTTCGAGAGTTCCCCCATGATCCTGTATAACCTTTTGGCTAACCATTAGTCCCAAACCAGTACCATGTTCCTTAGTCGTAAAAAACGGTTCCCCAACTCTACATACTACTTCTGCGGAAATACCACAGCCATGGTCAATAAAACGCATTAGTACATTACCGCTATCTGGACGTACTACTTCCACAAACAGTGTCCCTCCATCTATCATAGCCTCGATAGCATTCTTCATAATATTAACAAACGCTTGTTTTAATTGATGCTCTTCACAATATATATCTGGTGCACTAATGGGAATTTTAGTGGTGATTTGCACATTGTGCTGTGCTGCTAGGCGACGAACGAAAGAAAAAGAATCTTGTAAAACCGTTTGCAAATTTTTCCGTATAAATACAACAGCATGCGGTCTGGCCAAAACGGCAAATTCACTTATAATTACTTCAATTCGTTCCAATTCACCCAACATAATTTCAAGGTATTCCGGGGTTGCGCTACTAGTTGCTTGTAATAGCTGAATAAATCCTTTTATCGTAGTAAGAGGATTACGTATTTCATGAGCAACTCCCGCACCCAATTCCGCTATAGCAGAAAGTCGTTCCGATTTACGCAGCAAATCCTCATTTTCTTTCCGCTGGGTTATATCTACAATACTTACCATAACTTGTTTGTTTTTATGTATTAACCAGCCCTCAATATGATGAGCATTGACCAACAGCCAACGCGTTTGTTCTGTGCTTCTCAACGAAAAACCCATAATCTGATCACATACAGGTTCCCCAGTGCAAAGCGTAACAGCTACAGGGTGTTGTTCAGGCGGAATATATGTTCCATCCTCTCTAAAAAAAATCAAAGGATAGGTACCTATTGATATTCCACTAAATTGCTCAGATGTTAGTTTGAAAATATCACATGCCATTCTATTTGCGTGCAGCACCATACCCTCTTCATTTAATAACATAGAACCCCAAGGAAGATCCTTCAGCAAATTACGGAGTTTTACTTCGTCGGGTTGCTGATGCTCTTCCGCCTGCTTCTGCTCAGTGATATCCTGCATTTGAATCATAAAAAATACTGGACTGTTGCTTTTGTTCCTAATTAGAGCTGTATTACATAATACCCAGAACTTCTGACCATTCTTTCGTATATAGCATTTCTCGACCTGGGTAGAATAGCTCGGACCTGTTTGAGCAAAACCATTGCCATTTACCGAGTCCCCTGGGTAGTTAATGGGTAGTAAATTAGAAGTAAGTATTTCATCATCCGTATACCCAAACATTCTACATAATGAGTGGTTAACCTTTAACCAGTGTCCATCTAGCGACACAATTGCCATGCCGACAGCTGCAAACTCGAAAGCATCTACAAGAAGCGCAATTTCTTGCTGATTATAGACGAACTTGCCCACACATTTTGCCACCTTCGTCATAGATTTATATCATAATATACCATAATTTGTCTATATGAACATATTTTAACATCAATGCGCCTTTTCCTGCTTTTTTTGTCACAGAAATAAAATAAATAGTAGAAGAGAGGACCGGTGTTTTTCGATCCTCTCTTCTACTATTGTTCTAACTGACGAATACGTGCTAAAATTTGATCTGGTGTCTTGCCAGTTGCATCAATGACCGGAGCCTTAAGAACCGTGTTTTGGATATTCATGAGATTATTGTCCATACCCGAAACAACTACAGCCATAATATTCTGGTCCAGGTTATCCGAACTTACAACCCGATAACCCTGACCCTGGAGCATTTCCCTTACTCCTGATAATGCTGGTTCTACTGCAATTATACTTGGCAAATAAACACCTCCTTTGGTGTTAGTATGCCAGCATCTATTTTTATGCATACAAGAAATTCTCAATATATATATTACTAAAGAGTGAGCGGAGCTCACCTACCACTAATCAAACAATTACCAAATCTATACCAAATACTTTCTTGAACCATTTGCGATGCTTAAGTATTTCCTCGCGTTCAATGGATGCAGCATATTCGGTAATAATTCGTAAAATGGCCTGTTTGCCCTGCATACTTGTTTGTACACTTTTTACATGGCCCAACTGTGTACTATCCAAGCTTTCTGCCAAAGCAACTAGCAAAGACAGTTTAGTTGCAATCTGCCAATCCAACTCATCAAGGAATAAACTGTAAATATGTCTAGAGAATCTGCTTATCGGTCCATTGTGCCAGCCCGCAATAACGGCGGTCAACATTTGCTCTCGATGGGTCAGCCCAAATAGGCGGGCATTTTCAACCAAATAAGCACTATGCCGAGCATGGTCGTAATAGTTTACCGTAATGCCGATGTCATGCAACAAGGCCGCTACTCGCAGCAGACTTTTCTCCCGAGGCCCAAAATTGATTAGATCCTGCCAGCCGTCAAACATTGCCTCTGCCAAATCAGCAACCTTATATGCATGTGGGATATCACCCTTATAAAACCCCAGCATATTATGGGAGCTATGCATAAGTATGTTGGGGATAAGCTCCTGGCATCCGTTTCTCGTCAAGTAGTGCCGGAAAAAAAGGCCCTCCCGCACGCCACAGCCGCTAATAATCAATTGATCGCTCCCGGCC
>Ga0074193_1001177_pt1 | contig 34708 bp, 46 predicted proteins | sample EPASupsiteHSE605_FD_64523 | JGI IMG/M metagenome (GOLD analysis project Ga0074193, IMG submission 64523) | Bioremediated contaminated groundwater from EPA Superfund site, New Mexico - Sample HSE6-05 | ecosystem: Environmental > Aquatic > Deep subsurface > Groundwater > Contaminated ... | reverse complement strand
ATATCCGATATTCCAATGATTTTATTAGGAACGTTGGAGTAACCAAGGACATCTATCAGCACATAAGCCAAAAACTCGACGCTAGACAAAATTCGTGATTTTTGATAGGTCGCTCTATATAGTGATACTGGCCTACCTGGCTAAGGTTATCTGTTTTTTTTAGTACTATTTTAGAAAAGTTTTCAAACATGTTTACATTTTAGATGTTTGTTTACTATTGACATGATATCATTTATTCTATGTTCACCTGGATCCATAGCAGCTGCATGATATCATTGATGGATCCACTTCATGAAAATATCTGATTGTTCAACCCACTCTTATTAATACGAAAATTATTATAAAATATTATTTGATATCAAATGATATCTATAAAAAATAAAGAAAGGGGTTAAAAAAAAAATGATATGTGATGGTGAAGGTGTTGAAGAAATATTCAAAACTAAAGAATACTTCATGGGACACATAGGTCAAGAATATAAAGATAGCACAGAATTATACAGTGTTAATGAATTCACTGTCCCAGAATTTGAAGAAAAATTTGGGAATGATATTCGAGTTAAAGGAACAACAGTGTCTTTAGGTTACATTCTGAATGCTATGGATATGGTAAATAGAGATACTATTATCCTGATTGGAGATCCAGCTGTTAATTTTATTTATACTATTTTAGTTTAAAACCCTGAACGATTAAGACTTTATTTTTCAATATTTTCTAAAATTTTAGTTAAAATACATAATTTCAGCATATCTCTACCTTTTGCAGTATCCAACCCTAAATCTAATCCTTCTTCATCCTCTTTTCCACAATTTTCATAAAAAGTACAGTTCTTACAATATTTATCAATAAAATCCATTGCTATTGGTTCATGTTTTTCCATAATCTCCCTCCCAATCAACTATTAATTCTTTTAATTAATTAAATTTTCAACTGTACGGTCCGGATAGTTCATTTTCTGAACTATTTCCATTTTGGAAACATGTTAAACGTCACTGAAAATACCATTCTTTAACCAACCATGCCATCCTGGACGGCTTAAAGAAGGTAGAGAATTTATTGAGGGGTCTACTGTGATATTTGGAGGTTCCCCAGTTACATCCCATGTGCCTGTGCCATCCCCTATTTCAGCAGCCCAGTTCAAATCAAACCTCCCGCTATTTGGTAAGATGACAATTAAATGGTCCTTGAAATAAAACATGTCTCCTGGTTTGAGTTTCAATGGATCTGTATTTTTAGTTAGTTTACATTTAATCATCAGATCACCCTATCCTTAGATAAAAAAAATCCCTATACAGAAAAATATTCTGTATAGGAAATTACCAATTGCTCCATTGGTAAAATTCAATTTTTAATTTATTTTTCTCACTATTCCAACACTTGGTTGGCTGATACCAGAAATGTATGATTTCATGGTTTCACGGCTTCTTCTCTCAATATAACCTCCACTAAGGCTGTTTGCGATTATGTAAATTCCAAGGGCAATACAAATACCAATTGCGTACTCATAATGTCCCCATGTCTTTTTATACAGGTCATGGAAGAATACGCCTACATTTGGATCTTCAACTAGTTCAGCAATCTCTTCTTCTGTCATGTCAGAATAGTTTCTGAACTCTATACTTACACTGTGGCCGTATTGTTTTGCGATTGCTTTTCCACCACTGATTATTTCATTGTGGCCTGTCCCATCCTTAGTGGTTCCCATGGCCTTGGCAATATCATATTCACTGATTACGATTCCATAGAGCTCGAACATGATTTGTTGGAAGATGTTGCAGGCACAGAAGTAATTGGTGTTCTGGACCAGGTTTGTATCTGAGAGGAATCTTTGACTACTCCTACAACCATCACTAGTTACAGCTGTAACATTACCAATTTGAACATGGCTAGGTAGGTTATTGTTTCGCCGATAATGAGTACAGACAAATGCATAGGCATAAACCATCTCATTAAATCCTAGTTTTCCTATATTGGTTGCTAAACTGGAAGGTGCCCTTCCATATTGTACTATGAATCCATAGAGTCTACTTGCAGCATCCATATAATTATCTTGGGGTATTTTTCCGGATGGACTGATAGGGCTAGCCTGGTTTGGCACAGCAACGGTCTTAACTAATAAATTATTATGATTGTTGCTTTTTATTTGTAGTACGGCTCTGGTGGCAAGGTCCAAGAAGACTGGCATTTTAACCTGAGTCCCCTGGATGAGTACATAGTTTGGTAGGCTCTTATTATTGTAGATATACTCAAAAACACGTTCTGATGCTTCAATTACTGTTGCTATACTGTATTCGGTCATTATATTTTCCCTCCATAGCTCACGCTAATTGTTTAAAATTTTAAGAAAATTTGAAAAAAGAGAATTTTAGTTAAGTGAATGTAAAAGCTTTTCCTGACTTTTTAATCGTGGATATGAAAGGTAATTGTTCTTTATATGTTTCTAATTGTTCTGTGAGTACTATGCTGCTTGTGAAAACTACAAACTTCTCTTCACCCTGCATAAATTGAATTGTTGTGTAGTGTGGGCTTTTGTCTTGGAATTTACTGGGTTTAACTTTAAATCCAAGTACGGTTATTTCAACGTTTAGTATGTCTTCTATTTTTTTCTTTTTACCTTCTAGCAATCCTTCATCTTTTTTTGCGAATTCGCTAAATTTGTGTACCACATAGTCGCCTCCATTGTGTATCTAATTCTAATGATTTTATCAGGTTGTGGCTGTTACACCACCTGAGCCAGCCCATCATTGAGGCCAGGCTGCTCCTGTACTGGTCAATTGTGATTTTTCCAGATTCATATTCTAGGGGTAGTTCTTTGGCTCGTTTTTTGAATCTTTTCTGAGTTGATTTCCTGAGAAGTATATAGTTCGGGAAATGTCGGTATCCTAAAAAGTCTATTCCCTGGCTGACTGGGAATATTACTCCTTTACTGAGTTTCATTTTCAGTTTATCAGCTATGAAGTCTTCAATCTGAGTTAGAAGATAGTTAAGATAATCTTTGTCTTGGTGGATGACTAGGAAATCATCACAGTATCTCATGTAATATTTGACATGATGATTTTGTTTCAGGTACTGGTCCACTTCATTCATATACAAATTTCCGAACCACTGTGATGTGTAATTACCGATTGGAACATTCTTACCACCTGGAACACTGAATATTATATCTTCCAGGAGCCAGAGAGTGTCTTTGCATTTGATTTTTTTCTGTACTATTTTGTAGAGGATCTCATGATCCACACTGGGATAAAATTTAGAAATATCCATCTTCAGGCAGTAGGATCCGGGACCCGATCTTCTGATGAAATCCATCAATCTTTTACTTCCCGCGTGAATTCCCAGGTTCTTCCGACAAGCATAAGAATCCCTGATAAAAAGGCCTTCCCATATAGGCTCGACAATATTCATCAGGCTGTGTTGAACTACACGGTCAGGATTATAAGGTAAGCGGTAAATCTCCCTGGTTTTGGGTTCGTGAATCGTGAAAACTGAATAGTTACTCGTTGTATATGTCTTCTCAATCAGACTCTTCTGGATGTTTAATATATTCTCATTGAGTTTCGCTTCGAATCTTTTAATAGTATCCTGCCATGATTTACCACGTCTGGCATTCCGGTATCCCATGTAAATGTTATCGTGAGTTACTATTTTCTCGAATAAGTTTCCATGTCGCTTCATGTAAAAATGTAAACCAGTGGCCCACTGGTTCCAACCCCTAAATGAGAGTGTACTGTGTGGGCCAGGGTTCCTCCCGTTGTGTGTTTCAGTAACCTAAGTTACCGGGGTAGATGCAGGGCCTAGATAACGTGGGGTTTTGGTTATCTTAAGTGAACCGGCTGCTGATATTCGTATTCGCATTCCACTGATAGTTATTCGCATTCCGATACTGAGACCTGGCATTCGTAGCATTATTCCAATTACTGCCTGCCAAGAGTGTGTGCAAACAACTGTAACACGGCCCTGCCAAAAACCATTTTTTTGTCTCCTCATATCATCGGAGAAATTTTCAAACTCGATTCCGATTTTCGATTTAGAGCGGTTCACAAGCGAACCGGCCGCCGATAAACGCAAACGCATACCACCGATAGATATTCGCAATCCGAGACCGAGACCCGGCAGACGTAGCACTATTCCAATTACCGCCCGCCAAGAGCTTAACATCCCCATAATCTCCCTGTTTGTATAAACTTCCTACGGTTCCGGGGAGATTGTAGTAATTGAACGAGGGGCTGAAATAAGCACTGTCAAATGTGTTATTCGCACTGTTGGGGAATGTGGCTTCCAGGCGATTGTCTGTTCCATCATCATAAAACAAGGGTACTCCGGTCGTGGCTGCGTTTGCATCATGTCTCAATTGAACAACAACCGCACCGTCATAGTTCGTTGAAAGATACACATTTTTAGCATGTACAGTGTTATTAATTAAGAGTTTCCCAGGTTCCGTGGCAGCCCGATCCATATAAACTGGTAAGCCCGTGTTGGCCGTTGCGTCATGTTTGATTATGAATTTTTGATTACTTCCCAGGCTGATCCAAACATCCACGGCATCCGTAGCCATATTTGAGCAGAGGTATGGTATTCCACTGGTGCTAAATTTGAGGTATACCTGGTTTCCTCCAGGGGTAGCCGCATGGTAGACTGTTGCGGTTGCTCCCGCAGGTGCTATGCTAATATTCGCCGCTGCCATGTCAAACCGGTAACTCTGGTCCTGGAGCCATTGGTTTAACACTCCTGTCATGTCTTCCAGGCCGGTGTGGGTTACCATCCTACGGCTGGCAGTGTCCACGTGGCCCCCGGTGGTGACGGGGTCTGCGCTTCCTGTGATGTTTGTCTCTTCATTGGTGCCTCTAGCTGCTATCTGGAATTCAGGGTCTGTAAGCATTCGCATTCCTACTTTCCCGGCTCGTTCAACAAAAGCATTCCAGTCGATTGTGTCTAGGATTGTTGCTCCATTTACGCTTTGAACTCCACTAGCTCCATCATCACTGGCTAGGTAGATCTGGATCCAGAGTTGTAATAAATCATCATAGATCATTCCCCTGTTGTCCAGGTTCCGGGCCCGGTGTCTTAAATCCCATACACTGTTTGGGAGTATGTGGCCTGCCAGATATCCTGATAATGAATGTCCTGAAATTGTACCAACATTGGCACATAGTGTGTGGAATCCTCCAGCCCGGATACTGTTATCAGCCGTGTACCCAGATGGATAGGTAGATGCTAAGCTGTACTTCACATCAAGGTGTCCTTCATCATAACAAGCATAGAGATTGTAGTCCTTCCCGGCTTCTATGCTCCCGGTGTCAAGGTCAGCAGAGCCAACCACAATATCTTCATCTAGCCAGACAGCACCATCATTCGTTCTTATCTTGAATGGACCATTTGTAGCTCCTTTTAAGATGATTTTATCTTTATCAGTTGCATGAGGATAAATTAAACGCCTGTCTCTTTCAGGGACTAATTCAATGTAATCTGTTCGGGGAGCTTTACCAATCATGTTAACACCACCACAGCCGCTTCAATCTCTTCCTCCGGATATTGGTCGGTGAGTTCCGAAACTTTAACTTCCCGGGCCTGTGCATTTAATCGCACCACATCCATCCATTCCTCAAAACCTTTCTGTTTATGCAGAGGATTTGGGTTTTCTATTTCCTCAGTTTCAAATTCTGAGTTGGGATCATTAGGGTTCACTGGATTGGTGGCCCTGGTGACTGTACGATCATCAAAATCCTGAAGGTTTTGTAACTGTTCCAAGGCTGCTTCTTTAAAAACATCCTCAGATAAAAGGTTTTCAAAATCCTGTTTAATACTTGGAATCATATTTTGTTCACCTCAGAAGGTCAGCACGGAACACGGCCCCGGCACTGAATGTGATTTCAGTGAGTGAGGTTAAATCAGGATCCCACACATCGTCCGGTTTCAGGACTTTGGTTTTATCGGTTCCGTTATCTGTAACAGTCACAGTCATGTCCCCGGCCCCATCGTTGATTACTTCTAGTTTGGTTGCAGGGTCACCTGTGACCGTATAAACATTTGTTGCGAGACTTGCAGGAGTTAAACAGGCTATTAATACTTTTTCACGTGGAGGGTTTACTACATTTCCAGATGTGTCCTTAATTCTAACATTCCCATTAGGGCCAAAACTGTCTCCTTTTACTCTCCTATTATCTGAGTTATCGCCTTCATTTGCTATTGATGGATCCCTATATTCCATGATTTTTTGCCTCCTTTTTTTAGAGCGTTCGCTAATCAGTTCAACTAATTTTAAAATAGAATTATTTAAGAAATTACCAAATCAACAAGTTTTAAGAGTTCTATAGTTCCATAGAAACTGTTTCCCCCAGTATTGAGTATGGTCATGCTGGTGATGTTGTCTGCTGAGTTGTCCCAGAATCCTGAGAAAATATCATTTCCTGACTGAGATAAACTGGCATAAAACTGAGACCGTCCTTCAACAAATCTGGGTGCTCCTGATTTTGCAGCTATTTCAACTTTGCCTTTCAGCCAGTTCACAGCTGACCATTTCGTCTGACCGATTCTTAGTATTTGCTGACTAAGTGAGGCTGGATCTTCAATGAGACTTCCACCATTGTCTATATAGGTTTTAACTCTGCTTGAATAGTGATAGTCAGAATCAGCGTTAAATCGTATAAGAAAAGTTACATCTCCAGTTCCATTTTTGTAGAGTCTGTATTTGAGTATATAATCCTCTGCTGAATTTCCATCGAGATTTGAGAATGTTGAACTTGTTACAGGACTACCCGAACTGATTGTTTTCTTTTCTACTCTTTTTGGTATTCTGAATGTTCCATCTTCATCAGCAAATCCAGGCAGATAATCTGGACTGATTGTTCCTCCAGCCCTGGCCTGTACTATTGCACTTGCTGTGCCCCCGGTTGCTGAAGCATGTGCCCCATCTAGTAGATCCGCATTAAGGCCAGTTCCAGGACCATCAACTGTAAGTAATTTTGTCAGGATATCAGCTGCTGTATAACTTGAAAGTGGCATGTAATACGATCCTTCCCGGCCATCCAGGAGGTCCGCATTAAGGCCGCTGGTGGGACCATCAACAGTTTTGATTTTTGTTAGAATATCCGCAGCTGTGTAAATTGATGCTGCTAGTTTTGCATTAATTGCGCTTTCAATTGCACTGTATTGGATCCCATCTAGTTTATCAGCATCAAGGCCACTACCAGGACCATCCACCGTTAATAGTTTTGCTAGGATATCTGCTGCTGTATATGTAGCAGCATTAAGTTTTAAAGCTAAATTATTATTTATTGTTGTCAGGTCAGCAGTGTCAAGGACCCGGGTCCAGCTGTACCAGGTACCATTGTCACATACTCGCACATAGATATTGTGAGCAGAATCATATGTTGTGTATTTTTGATATATTAATGAGCCATCCGCGATGACTTCAAGCATTCCTGCCAGGGCCACCGGATAATTTGAACCTGTGCCTGCATTTGTAGTACTAGGTTGATGATATAATCCTGTTGAATCATATGAATTTAAATTTGCACTTCCTGGGATTGTTGCACCCAGGGCAAGTATCTTAGCTAGTTCAACTCCGTCCAGTTTATCAGCATCAAGGCCACTTCCAGATCCATCTACTCCTAAAAGTTTTGTTAGAATGTCAGAAGCTGTATAAGTTGAAGCTGGGAGATAATAAGATCCATGCTGGCCATCCAGGAGATCCGCATCAAGGCCACTTCCAGCACCATCGCTTTCAGCAATTTTTGATATCAGATCCATTGGGGTGAAGAACTCATCTGGGTCAAATATAATTTTCAAACTACATTCCTCCTTTCCATTTCAAATCAAGAGTATCTAACGTTGGCCTGTTTCCAGAAACTTCGGTTAGTGTAAATTTGAAATCAACATACTCTAAGCCCAGACCACTAGTTGATAAATCCTCTGGATTGCTGATATTTGATTTAACTAATGTTTCACCACTCAAGCCTTTATACACATCACAGGTTATTGTTCCTGTTGTCTTTGTAGCAGTCCATAATGCTTGTAACCACTGTTTGAGTGGTTCAAAATTTGGGTATACTCTGAATGTGGCCGTTCCGGTTGTTTTTCCTGTTTGTAATCTTATTTTATTGTTGTATATCTCAGTATCTGCAAGAATTAAATTTACAAGAACAAATGCGCATTTATTTAGACCAGATAAGAAATTACTTGCTTCATAATCTGTTGGTAATTCTAGTGTGATTTCAGGTTTTCCGAAAGTGAATAAAGCAATAGCCCCATTATAGCTTTCAGCGTAGAAATCATCTCCAGCTTTGATGAAATTATTAGTCATTGCTTATACCTCCTCCTCCACCTAGTTGGACGTAGGTTTCTGCATCATATTTAAACCAGAATTCAGAGCTTTGCACAGTTATCACACCATTCTTTTCAACAGCATTGTGAACTATCGTGTCAATATCAAAATGTTCACGCAGTTCAGGTGATATATCACCTGTTACTTTTAATTTCAAACGTTCATAATCTATCAAAACAAAAACCTCCATTTACACATATTCTTCAAGGTAAACTGTTACACTGGCCAGGACCAGTTGATTAATCACAGATTCTACAAGAGTTAGATCTTCGCCTTCTGGGATTCGAACTGTCACTACACCGGGACTTTCTGAATATCGGCCTGCGAATTTACAAGGTGTTCCTGTGTAATGATCAGCTGCTACTGTGATTCCTGCTTTACATGCCCGGCCACTTCCATCTATTACGATGATTTGGGATGATTCAATGTTTAAAATATTCCCGATTACTTTTTTAATCCCGGTTATTGTGATATTTGCTGTTTTAACTGCGATAATGAAAGCTCTGTATTCTTCTAGTGTGATGTCTCGTTTCGGTACTCCGAACCATTCGCGGAATAATTCAAGTGTTGTTTCGTTTGCTGTTAAAAGAAATCTTGAATCACTTGCAGTGAATAAGTCAGATTCAATTTGGTCAAATTCATGACCTATTCCTTCTTCGATGAGTTCCCTCAGAGGATTGTCATCTTCATGAACAGGGGATCGTTCTGGGAACTGTTCACGAATCAAAACACCATATTTACTCATATTTTACACCTCGGTTAAGGTGATAAGTCCGAGTTGAACCTCATCTGATTCTGTTGTTGTGACATTAGAACTTGGTGCTGTAAGATTATAATCAAGAACGCCATCTGTGTTATTGATGATTTGCATTACTTGTGTTCTGATTAATTCTCCATCGATAATCATCCCAGGATAAGTAGTTCCATAAGTAGTGGTTCCACCATTAAAATAACAATTTAAATTAGATTCTATGTTTGCTTTTACTGTATTCCAATTGTAACCTTCAACTAATGTTATTGTAGCAGTTATAGGTGTCTGAATATAATTCGGTCTTGTCACTGTTATTTTCAGTCCAGCAACTTTATTATCATCATCTGTGAGTAATGCTAAAACAGCATTAATAACTTCATCGGGAGTAGGAGTATCAATCCCATTTACTAGGATTTTTACATTGTATTCTTCACCATCAGGGTTGGTGATGACTTTTGCATCATGAACTCCAGTGATGCTCTCTGCTTTACTTTTAAACCATGCTTCTGTACCTATTTGACCACTTTTGCCAGCTTCTAATATTCGTGCACGGAATGTATCATCATCTTCTTCATTAGATCCACCAGTAGTAGCAGCTGCATTTGTCACACTCAAGTCATCAACCGGGTTGGGTAATTCATCAATTGTGCCTGCATTCACATTTCCAGAAGTACCTGCAACTGATGCTTCTATAGGTGCAGTGATTGAAAGATTCCCTGAGGTTAATATCACCTGTTCAGTAATTAAAAAATAAATCCCATCCACCCCACCCGTCTTTACCAATGTCCCCTTAGGTACTGTGATATTGTAACTTTTCACTCCGGGTGTGGTAAATGTCACATAGCCAGTGGCCTTAACTGCATTTTTCCTGTAGCAATTGAACATCACTCCCAGGAGATCCAGGTAACCCTTCACTGCAAATTGTGGGAAAGTTTGGAGGATCATGAATTCAATCCAATATCTTAGTTCATAGGTGGGGATACTTACAGATTCTATAATGTTTCTTGCTTCACTGCCCACGTTGAAATCTGTTATTTGAGTATTACCTTCATTAAAAGCTGTTTTGTAGTAATCTACCATCCGTTGTACTATTTCGGACCTTTTAATTTTAAGTCCATCTATGGTTGTGAACTCGTCATCAGTCATGATAATCTCTCCAGGTTGAACACTAAGTTTGATACTGCATTTTCAGTGATGAATTTTACAACCGCTTCCACAATGAAAACATTTTTTTCAAAAGTTACTGAAATGTTATCAACTCTTTCCACCCGTGGTTCACGTTTTAAACAGTTATCAGTATAGATTTTGAGTTTATTTTTTGCAATGGCCTTATCAGTTTCCCCGATTACTTCGTGGTCCTGGTTACCGTATCCCTCATAGAATTTGTATAGTTCATCATATTTCGTCATCAATCGGTTGTATACGGCCTGTTCTGCATTCTGTATTCCTGATACAGTTTTGAAATCCCCATGAGGGCCTACTTCCCAAGTGTTCTTTATATCTGTTCCATATATTGACTCGTCAACCATGATCATTACCTCATATTTTGCCAACAATTACTGGAGCTCTGATGTTCCCAGCCTGGAAGATGAGTAGAACTTTATCCCCAATTGCCAGGTTCAAAGATTCAGAATTACCATAACATGGTTTTACAATGGGAACATTGCCAAAAGGAATACTATCCTCACCTATCTTTAAACTGATATCAACATTAGTGGAATGTACTCGTGTTACTGTTGCAAACACGGAAGGTTCTACATAATTGAAATAAGGAGCCATAGCTCTTTTTATTTCCATATCTAATGTTTTAGCATTTCCAGGTCCCATTAATTCCCCTCACTCTAACTCATTTCTACTTGCACAGGTAACATCTGCAACAATCCACCGACCATCAATGTAAACCATTGCATCACAGTGTGCGTAACCATTACAAACTTGCCCACATCGCCTGTACGCTTCGTAACCAATTGCTTGACACATCTGAACAAATAATAAACTCTGATCGTAACAATTTCCTTTACCAACCTGTAAAACTTGAACTGGATTATATTTGAAATTGTAATAGAATTCGTATTTGATATTTGCATCTATCCAACGACGTATGGCTCGTGGATTTCCAAGTTCTTTTGCTTTGGCTGCTACAGGGTCAGAAATTGAATAGATGATCTCCGCAGGTATAATAATACTACCAGTTACGGTTCCTTGAGTTTGTCCAGGTGCCTCATAGATCCACTCGGATGGGGGTGTGGGTTGACCATTCAGTAAATCAATTTGATGTTCTTCTGTGCTTTCATTTATCGTGGTTCGGACATTCTGAACGTAATATGATTTGGCACTGTATTTACTCCAAGATGGAGGGATTATTATAATCCAAATACCTGACATCATCTCTTTAAGTAGTGGAGTGGTGATGTTTCCTGAAAATACGATTTTACTTCCTGAATTAAAAAGTTCTTTTGCTTTGGCCAGTCCTTCAGTTTCGGTCTTGAGGCTTGCGTCTGAAATGATGTCTTCGATAAATCCATAGCGCCCTAGAAGTGTATCATCCTTAACCTGTCCAAGGAATCGATCATCTTCACCAAAACTACTTACTGCTGTGATTATATCCCTAGTATCCTGTGATAATGATAAATCTGTGTAACTTGGTGGGTAGAAAACATATCCTTCTTTTATCTCTGGGATCGTTCGGAGTATGGCCACATTGTCACTGTTTACAAAAAATTCCATATTTGACTCAAGGTTGGCCAGCTGGTGACATACATCCACCACCTTCTTACTATGAAAAATTAATTCAGGATATCGTTTTGTTGTTGGAGTGATTCCACCAGTGTTAAGACCTCGATGGTGTAATAGTTCCGTTATTATCTCACTGGCTGTTTTATTATTCCAGCCACGGTATAATTTACCGTATAGTAATTTAGTGTAGTCCATACAATCGTAAGCATATCCCAGGTCGGTTTCTCTTTCGGTGTCTTTATCTATGAATCCACCAAAAGGCTTATGATTATCACCCATAACCTGAATCTGAGGGTTTAAATCAAAATCAAGTGGTTCATCAGTACTGAACGATATTGTATTGGCTGCTTGGAGTGGATTGTTGATTGTTAAATCAAAGAAGGGTATACGCTCATTCTGAACATAGATTTTTGTAGTCAGATGCACCCCTCCTTAGAGTGTCATTTTGGATTTAGTTTGAGTGTCAACTATTCCGGTTGGTGTGAGGCCATTAGCTTGCTGGAATGCTTGAACTGCTTCTTTGGTGTATTCTCCGAAGTAATTGTCAACGTCAAGGGAATGTCCATTTATGTAGACATAATACCCGATGAGTTTGAGGAATGTTTGTAGTTCTCCAACATAACCACCCCGGTCACCTAATTGTAATGTTGGGCAATTCTGGAGGGGATTGGTAGTTTCGGTGTCCCCTCCAGCTGCACCGCCCCCATTTGTTACATTCCAGTTTTCAAAATTAGCCCATACTATATTTGCTTCCGTATATTCCAGTAATGTAGTTGTAAATGCCCATATTCCTTTTTTATTTTCATTCAAACGTGGTTCTGTGATATAGTACTGTGAGTTGTAATCTGCCTGGGATTCTGAGGTTAAAATGACAGGACCCGTTTTCTTAATCAAATCTTCAACTTTTTGAATCTGATCTTTACCCACATGGGCTGTTAGTCCTAGTTTTCTACCTTTAAATCCTCTATTACTGATGGAAGAACCACCACCAACGTACGCCTTATTCAGCACGTTTGATTGAGGGTCTTTCTCAATACTCTTAATTTTCAGGGGGATATTGTCGAGAACTAGATAAGACATAGGAAAACCTCGTAAAATGGTAAAGGATAAATAACAAATTATGAAAAAAGATTAAGTAGAGGTGATTTAGTGGGGCAGGGGAATTATAATAATGGAGAGATGGTTTTTGAATATCCTGATTCATGGCATGTTCTGAATGAAGGTGTGAATTGGGTTCGATTCCAAACTCATAAAGGTGAAGTAAGAGTTTGGTTGTATCCTAAAACCTCTGACTATCTTAGTTCTTTTAAATTCACTAATAACAAATCCATTGGCAATAGAGAATATACTAAACAGGTTACTGGAGTTAATAAAGGATTAAGAAGCTATGCATTCAGAGGGAACAATTCAGATCTATTTATCATAGCATCGAAAGGAAATGATGATGGTGTTAAACAGATTATTAAATCGGTTGAAATAGGGATGAGGTGATAATTGTGGGAAAAAGATATGTTGTTGTTTTAGCTATTCTGGGACTGATTGGGTTAATTGTAGCAGTATCAGGCTGTACATCAAATAGTAGTACACCTTCTAATTCAAGTGCTCCTTCCGTTACTCTTACAAATTTCACTGCTAAAGGCGTGACATTTAATTATCCTTCAGCAACATGGACTTGTGTAGAAGGAGATGGGAACACTATTGCTAATCTAAAATATAAAAATGGAAACGCTGTTGCTTATGTGAAAAAGTATCCTGGAATGTCATTGGAATCTTTGAAAGCTGATGTTTTAGCAGATAGTTTTCCAAATACAAATGTAACAGAAACTAGTGTTGGATCCAATTCACAATACAAAGGTTACACAATAGATACCAAAGCAAATTCTCCAATTAACTCAACTGGTTATTATACCATATTTGAAACTGGAGGAAACTCCTATGAAATAGGTGTAGCCTCAGAAACATCCATGTCTAGTATTGTAATGTATATAGCCAACTCCATACAGGTTACTTAAAAAATAACCTGTATCCTTAATTTCCTTTTGCATCGTTTAAATCAGATAATTCTTTTGTAACTTTCTGTATAACATAATCAGCTTCTTCTCTAGAACTAATTGAACCAATATAGAACACTGGACTAATAACAGTTTTACTAGTTGTTGCAGTTACTGTCGCAACAGAACTAACTGATGAAGTACTTGAAATTGGTGTGAAATCAGATTCATAATATTCCCCCTGGCCATACAAGTAATCCACTTCATTTGGTGATCCTGCACTACTACTGCCAAATACTACGTTAACAACACCAGTGACTCCCTGTTTAACTGTGTTCACGAAACTATCCCAGATACTCCTTGCAGTATCTATTGCAGCTGTACCTACTGACACACCTGTAGATATCCATGCACTAATTGTACCTGTGGCTTGATTCCAAATTACAATAGCCCAATCTATGGCCCCTGTAGCTACATTCACCCCAGTGGCTATCCAAACTGACACGGTTCCGGTAACTGCATTCCAGATTAATATTACAGTATTTCCAACATTAGTCACCTGTAATATTATGAAAGTTAAGAATGCCATTAACATATTTCTAGCAACCATGACTGGGGCCAGGATAGCATTGAATACCATTACGAAAGTTTGATATAATATTCCAAGAGTAGGGATAATACCAGGTGAGCATCCAGCTATAATGCAGTAAATCTTCTTTAATCCATCATAAATCTGCCCACCAATTGTGCCTTTGTCATTGAAGTAATTTACAACGTCATCCCATTGTTTACCTATTCCAGCGGTAAGTCCTCCAAACCAAGCAGGAAGACCATTCCACGAGGATACTATCCAGGTATATGCTCCTCCAAATGCACCTTGGATTGAACCTCCAAAGTCAAGGAGAGTTGCTCTGGCTGAATTGGTGAATTCCTGAAATCCTATTGCAGCTTGATATGCACCACTTGTGACACCATACCACAACATTCCCCCAACATCACCCTTTTCCTGGGCTTGGAAGAATTTCTCACTTTCAACTGCATAGGCTTTATAATTCTGCTTATAGGTTTCGAAACCTTTAGCATCCTCTTTCATTGACAGAGAATAAGTGTCCTGGCCTTTGTTGATTTTATCAAGTGTCCCTGCCATCGTGTTGTAGGGACCAATCATGTTGTTGTAGTATGTAGCTGATTTTAACAACGCATCATTGTACTCTGCCTGATTTCCAGTATCATAAAGGTATTGTTCTGGTGTTTTACCCTCAGATGCAGCAGCGGCTGATGTTTTAGCTGATGTTAACTGAGATGTTTTAGTTCCTTCTAATGCCTGTTTCTGTGTTAATGCTGTTTGATAATCTGATTCAGCCTGAGTGACACCTTCAGTTGCTGTTTGTAGTTCTGCTTTCTTTGCTCGTATTTGTTCATCTACAGCAGCCGTACTTAATCCAGATGATACTTCTTGAGCACGTTGTTTATTCAAATCTGCAATTTGATTGTTTAGAACTCCAATATTGTTTTTCAGTGCAGCTACCTTATCGTTTTTAACACTTTCAGCCTGAGTCCACGCAACCGAAGCACTGTTAGTTTGGCTCATATAATAGGCCATGCCTATTAAGGCCACTACCATGGCCGCAACTATGAGTGTTGCTCCAGCTGCACTTGTAGCAAAATTACGAATCGCACTTGAAGATTGATTGGATTTATTTGCTGTTGATCCTAACCATGCATCGAGAGTTTGCTGTCCTGCTGCGGCTCCAGTAGATGCTGCTTTTAATCCTAATACTGCTGATACCATACCCCAAATTAATGCACTTCCAGTTGCAAAAGGACCAGCCAACATTCCAATGATAGGTACAAGGGCAATTAGTATACCACTAATTACAACAATCCTAGCAGCCCAACCCTCAGTTGACTCATTCAGGTTTAAGAACCATTTGAAAGCTGCCTGGATATATGGTAAAAGTTCGGTACCAAATTGAGTTAAAACTAGTTGGATGTTTCCTTTAACTTCTTCCCATTTATTCGAGGCACTATCCAACTGAGATAATCCATCAAGTCCTAGCTTCTTCATGGCTTCATTCATTGCCAAAACTCGCTCTTCAACAGTAGCTTTATTCTTCAGCGAATCAACCTGTGCTGAAAGAATACTACCTCTTTCAAGTTCAGCAGTGTTACCATACAGAATGTATTTAGTCAGGTCCTGTTGGATCTCATAACCCATCTTACCAGCCGCGAGACTGGCATTCATATAATCAGATGCGACATAAGCAACATTTTTTAAAGTGTCAACATTACTGATATTCCCTACACGTGATACTCCAGAGAGGAATGCATTCATGAAGGTGTCGTCACCAGGTACAGCTGCAACTATTTGTTGAATGTTTTTCACAATGCTTTCAGCCATATCGGCACCATATTTTTTGGTTAAAAGCATTTTGTTGAGTTGTGCTTGTGTTGCCCCGGTCCATGCTGTGGTTGCCATGGTTGTTAAACCATAACCAGCAATAACACCGGTTATCATTCCCCCTAAACCATCAAACGCTCCGACTACAGTACTTCCAAAAGATTTAACAGATGCTGAGGCACTGCTCATCTGAGAACTCATTGCACTTGTACTTCTTGCACTGGTTGATTGTAACTGAGTGTACCCACTCCGTGCCCTGGATAAGTCTGCATCAAGTTTATTGAATCCACCGGATTCGTAGGCAGACCTTATTCTGATAAGGAGTTCTTCTTGGTAGCTCATGAAAAATCAACTCAGGAGTATTAGTAATGTTTAAAGATGTGGATCCTAATCATCGGGTTTATTAATCTCATAGTAAATTTGTTCGATGATGAGAAGCGCGTTTATTTGCAAAAGAGTTAAATCAGATATTTTATCAGCTAGATGGTATTTCTGTTTCTTCACAAGAGTAACAAGGTAACCACCTCTACCTTTGATCCGTGGATCTAAAAATCTGTTATTTTGTCCAGGTATTTTTCTTCAAATGGATCAGTTATCTGACCTGAGATAATTTTAATTTTTTCGTATATTTGAGTAATTACCCCTTTCTGCATTCCTTTGATTTTTGAAAGTTCTACAGGCATTCCCTCTTTTTTTACCAAACATTTTGCACAGACTAATTCTTCGAGGTCTTTGTCACTCTTTTTACCAGTTGCCTTTGCAGCTTTACTCCACTCATAATGACTAATTGGTTTTATATAAATCCTCATCTTTCGAGTTTGTTTAGTGCTGGGATTATAAACCTCAATTAAATCCTCAAAGATGTCTTCTTTCCCTTCCACTATCAAAGATTCCAAGTCGAATTCATCTACATCGTCAAAGCTTTCTATTCCTTTTGATTCGTCTTTACTCATGTATATCTACATCCTTTTACCTTTTTTTATGCGTTTGTCCTTTTTTCTTCATGTGCTTGAGCAAGGAAGCTTAAATCCATTTTACGTTTAGATTTAGGGTCACGTTTAACACTTCGAGATTCAAGTATACAACCAGTAAATATGTCAGTTACTGGACCATCCACTACTGTAAGTGTTAATCCATCAGGATGTTCTGCTATTGCTTTATTCACGATTGTTTCGTATTGTGCGTTGTATGTGTCAACCCTTGAAATTTTACAAGTGAATTCCGGGAACTCTCCACTGTCATATACTCTGCCATCGAAGGTGTCCTCTTTACTGTTATCATATTTTTCTTCATAATCGAAACTAGTTCCACGGGCTAATTGCACATCTCCAAGATATAATTTAACCGCCATCTTTATCACCCTATGATGTTTTTAATTCGTTTATGCACGTGCTTAACCACATCCTGGACTTTAATACTGATATCCATGTTCAGTACCTGTGAATCTGATGTGGATTTTTCTAATGTGATTTCCATTTCCTGGACGATATTCTCATCAAGGAGATTGTTTTTCCGTTGAGTTGCCTGACCAATTAGTGCCCCAGCTGACCTGGTGGCTCCAGGGTAATCTTTGACATCCATGTAGTTTGTTACGAAGAGTAGCGTCCTGGCTGTGACTATTTCATTTAACTTCTTACCAGAATCATCTGTTTCTTGAGAAGTTGATATTGCTGATACTATTGAGAATTTACTGTTTTTACGGTCTTTGAGTTTGAAGAGTGTCACACCTGCATCTACCAGGGCATATTCCTCTGCTGACCCTGATTTGAATGACTGGTTTAATCCTGTCACATCTGAGATGATTTTATTTGTTGGAGATTCACTGACATTCATTCCCGCAACATACCCTGCGTACCGGGCTGCTGTTTCTGCCTCGTTTAGTTCTGTGGTTCCAATGGTGAATGTTTGATAGATTAATCCAAGGATGAATAGGCTGTCATTTGTTAGGGCTAGGGTTCGGGCCTGTGTGACCGTGTTGTCTTTGTCTGTTGCTATGATGGTTCCTGAAGCATTATCTGAATCGAAACGATCCGATAGATACTGTTCAACACTTGGGATGTAACTTTCATCAAGGAGATCAGTGAAGACTAAGATGTCAAATGATTCATCCTGGATCTCCACAAGGGCTTTGGATAAGTCACTTGTACTGATGCTTGTGGGTTCGGTTCCACCTGCGAATGGTGATGCGGCCACGTCTTTTAATGTTTTAGTTAGATCCAGGTCTGTGACTTTTTCTATTACACTGGAATGGTTTTTGATTTTGTAGTAGACTTCTGTGGCGTTTGCCAGGTTGTCCCATGTTTCCAGTATCTCGGTTCCATTCATGATTGTGACTTTCTTACCACTGATAGATCCTGTTGCTATTGTCACTGTTAGACTATTTCCCCAGGTTCCTCCTTTGGCCTCTAGTTTCATGATTTGTACGGGTTCTGTGGTTGTGTCTACGAGTGTGCATGATGCTCCAGTTCTAGTACCTGCGTTAATCAGGATTGCACTGGTGGCCCCGAAATTATTACTATCGGGATCGGGTTTGAAAATCAGTGGGATTATTTTACTTCCAGGATAATCCTCATCCTTTCCCATGAGGTCCAAGGCCTCATTAGCGTTTCTGGCATAGTAGGGTTTGTTTTCGTCTCCTTTTTCAAACTTTCCTACTACTGCTACTATTCCAGCTGTGCCCAGGGCGGCTGATATGTCGGGTTCGACAAATTCTGCACTGCTCCCAGGGACTGTTGTATCTATGTTCATAGATTATTCCTCCTGTTATTTCTTGATAAAGGCGTTCTGTGCCTTGTACTCTTCAAGTTTATTTTCCAGTTCTGCTTGAGTGTATTCTGTATTATCTTCGGCTTTGAGTGCAGCTTTGAAACCTGCATAGGTCATTGCGTCCATGCCTTGGGTTTCTTTGAATACTATCAAACTTATTTTTTCAGATGGTTTGGCCTCTACTGAGGGTTTAACTTCTTCAGAGGCTTTCTCCTCTACTGGTTTCACTTCTTTAACTTTCTTTTTACCACTTGTCATCATTCTACCTCCACATTCATTTCAACACTTCCAAATTCATCATCCTCTGTCCCGTAATATTCCGTTACAATGAAATTAAGCTGTAAATGTGTTTTCTTATGCACATAACCATCCCCATACTCTGGGACGATTTTATTTGGTTTCATTAATTCACTATAATCAATTGTTTCTTCATTGTCAGTGCCTTCATTGTAAACAATACTTAATGCGTCTTTTTTACGTAAGGCTCGCATTATCGCATTAACAACACTTTTAGAGAAGTTCCGACCTTCAAGATAGTCAACCTTTTTAATATCAATTTCAAGGATGTAGTACACTTTCCAGTCATCAAAATCATTTCCAACTTCATCAATGTCCATGTCCCCTTGATACACTTCTATTGCCAGTAACTCTGCATTGACACTGTTCTGACTGAATAATCTGATTACGAATTTCTCAAGGATAGGTTCTTCACTATCTTTCAGCGCTTTGACTATCAACTCGTCTAAACCCATTTCCAAAAATAACACCCTCCATTTAAAGGATTTAAAAAAAAAGTTTTCTTTATTTGGTTTGAATTGCACTGGCAATTTCTTTCTGCATGATCTTGGGGAACATGGTCCGCATAGAACGTCGGGTAGGTTCGACATATGGTCTAGGTTTGGCAGGACCAACACTACGTCTAAAAAGAATTTTACCATTGATCTCAAATTTCAATGCAGCTGCACCAATATGTTTTCCCAGGTAACTGGTATGTTGAGAGTTCCCTGTGACTCGGAGTTTAGGATAGATGGGCCCTCTTCCTTTTTCAAGGATTAATGGATATATCAAGTTGCTGAATACACCCACAGTCCGGGAGTATTCACTTGTTTTAATCCATTTAATACTACTTAGAATCTTTCCTGATTTACTGTGAGGGCCATGTATGGCCTTCATCTGTCTTTCCCCATACTTCCCGGTTTCATCGAGTCCTTTGATTACTCCCTTTTTGACATTGGCTGCTTTGACTTTATTGGCTGCTGCTAGACTGTCGATGTTGGAATCAATAGTAGTTCTAACTACCATCTGAATCACTTAGAGTACTGCCATTAATTGAGAATACTGTGATTGATGATTCACCCTCTTCATCATCATCAGATGAATCAAGATTCACACCTTTTAACATGGCCTTAGCTTCAGCTATCTTCTTATCCCCATAGGTAGTAGGGTCAGTGTCTTCTTTCCCTTCACTGACTTTAGTGATCTTTTTATTCCAGAGGAGACCTGCTGCCCATGTGGCAATGGCCTCATCCACCATATCAGTTGAGGGTAGTTTGTCAACGTTTTCAATTTCTAGATGTCCAGCAACACGTATACGTGCTTTACCTATGAACCGGTCAATCTCCTCTGAGTCAATAGCGTAAGGTACACCGGTTTGATCTTTATTGGGATCCTTAATTTCCCAACCATCCAGAAGGTCCAGGACAGCTTCAGCAGTAACTGCCATAGAAATCATCCCCTATGGTAAAGCAAATACTTTGTACTTTGCCCCAGTTGTTGCAGTCACATTCACATTAGCTGAACCTTTTGTAAAGGTGATTGTTGCCCCATCTGTTCCAACTAGACTAGGAATGATTAATACCAATCCAGGTTCTGCACCAAGCCCATGAGCTATGCTCTGGGCCTCACCGGTTCCGGTCTCTTCATCTGATAAGAAATAATCCAATTTATTTGAATCCACAGAATCATTTTCAAGTTCAGTTTTCCCGATTGAAGCGGGGGCAACAGTCCCAGCTTCCACATCCTCAATCCTCTCATCAAGAGCTATTAACGCTGCTTTAGTAGCTGTATAAAGCACATGTAGAGGGCCAAGGCCTTTACTGAATATTACATTTTTCCAATCTGGCCATTCGACTGCCATAATATTAACCTCCATAAAAAATAGACTGAAAACCAGCTTTATGCGGCTGGTTTTGCTTTGTCCAGGAATGCCACGGCAGTTGCATCTTCATCTTCATAAGTACAGTCTGCCCTAGTAGTGAGCACGTTCTTCAACTGTCTCCAGTCGATGTCCTTCTCGTTTTCAACACGTACATCACGTTTTGTTCCCCAGTACATGTTTTTAGGTTTGGTGAGCATTGCAGGCTTACCAATGAGGTCTGTGTAAGTAGTATCCTCAAAAGATGCAATATCTATGACAGGAATACCTTTCCAGGCTAGAACATCTTTACCCAAAAGGGCATTGTCACCCACAACAGTTGGCCTTGCAGCAACTATTTCAGAGTATGCTTCTTCAACATCAGAATCCACATACAACCTGAACATGTTCCTGTTGATTTTTCCAGCTATGTACTTCCTAGGAATGGCCTTATACAATGCTTTGAATAAAGGAATTGGCCACATGTCCTGTTCTGGATCAGGATCAAAATCTTTCGTATTCCCATTACCAGTTAATCCATAGATCTTATTTCCAGCTGTTTTAATCCAGCCATCATTGATAGATAGGAGTTTCTGGGCCTTGGTGGACTGTGCCCCCCAAGTTATTGAGGTATCTGCAAACATGAAGTACCTTTCAAAGTCTTCTTTTGCAGCTGTACCAAAAAGTTCCATCAGGGTATTCTCGAATGCATCCTGTTCCAGGTTATCTTCAAGGGTATCATAGTCAATCCTGAGTTTGGCTATTAACTCTTTAGGAACTAAACTGTTGGTTTTAACTTCAATTCCTGCTTCGTCTGCTTCTGGAACTACTCTTTTATTTCCGGATGCATCCTGACCAGGGGTTACTATCCCATTAGCCATGTCAACTCTGCTGATTGCCAGTGAGTCTCCGTTAATCTTTTTATAGGTTGCCTCCCCAAGGACTGGGCTTAGTTCTCTTATTACTCCGATGAATTTTCCCAGTTTTTCAACTGCGAGTTTTCCATCTGCGAGTGATGCTACATCGACAATCTTGAAACTGCCGTTGTTCATCATTAAATCATATAATTTGTTTGATGCCATTGCCATCTTAATCACCTCTTATTTTTCATCTTTAGGTCTACCAGACCGTTTGATACCAGCCTGAGCATAGAAATCATCATCACCCTTTTTAGCAGGGTCCTTAGGGTCGCCTTCCTGCCCATCAATTTTCTGCGATTCAGGGGGAATTCCAAGCTTCTCAGTGATCTTCTTCTGGCCCTCTAGAAGGCCTTTAATCACAGGATTATCTTCCAGTTTCTCGGCAGGTTTCTCACCTTCCTGTAATATTTGGTCCCCACATTCTGGGCAGAATTTTGCTGATTCTTTAATTTCATGTTCGCATTTAGTGCATTTGATTGCAGTTTTACCAGGGGTGCCTGGAGGGACTGTCTTCTTAGCTTCAGGTAATTTCCCCTCAATTTCCTCCATTTTTTCAGAAATGGGTTTAATCTTCTCATCGAACTTTTTATCTACAACATCGCCTACTACTGTGGCTAATTCTTTTTCGTCCATATCATCTACCTCCTTATCTGCCGAGGGCCTTTCGCCTTCAGCTTTTTTAAGTAATTTTTTAACATTGTCTAAAGCATTCTGGGCCGTGTCATGTGCCTTTTGTAGTGTTGACAGTGTGGAATTGCTTATACTGCGCCCCGCCTTCTTGGATGTTTGACAGGCCTTAACACTGGTAAAAATAGCATTCGGCACACAGGGATTGTCAACAATGGCAACAATTGGAGGAACAGGATCAACAATATCCTTAATTAATGTGCGTTTAACAGATTCCAAATAATCTAATAATGGATTCATGCTTTTAGAAGCTGTTATCTTTTCCATTAATTGATTTGCATGTTCTCTCGGTAGATATGTTCCACTGAATCCTTTGTATGTTCCATCTTCAATTTTCTGCCAGACATCCTCATCAGTGATTTTAACTGTTGACATCCAGGTTCCTTTTGGAAGGATGACACTTTCGCCTTTAACATTTGTGTAGGTTTCTTCACCCTTTAGTGTCCAATTCTTTATTGAAGTTCCTATTTGGTTTCCTGTTGCTCCGAATAGGTGCATTTCATCTGCTATTCGGTATTTATCGTATTCTTCACAGAATTTGGCAACCTCATCTTCACTGAAGATTTTTTCTCCACGCTTGAAATCACAGTCTGCACAACCTGGCAACATTACTGGCCCGGTTACTTCCTGTTTGACATCATCTTTTGTAACAAAGAGTCCTTTTTCTACTGGATCATAGGTTAATGTTTGAGTGACTTCGACTGCATCTTCTAATGTTGTTTTCCCTTCTTCATCGAAATTGAAGAGGGCTTTGTAGTATTTGTTATCATCATAGTTTTCTATGATAACAGCTCCAGCTGTTATTGGTGGATCTGGAATTATGTCAGCAGGCCATGTGCTTACTTTATTGGCTCCAGGCCCTACATTGTATTTTTCGTTAATGGCTGCTCGTAGTTTGTTTTCTACTTCTCTGTAACTTCCAGGAGTTGTCATTCGTTTGTGACTTTTTTGTTTTGTCAAAATCAATTCACCTCCATTTAAATTTAATTTAAAAATAAAATTCAGAGTCTAATCATTTTTTGAATGCCTTAACTTGGGCTCTCTGATTGATTACATCAATTCCACCCTGGAGGATTCCTCGTAGGATTAATGCTTGTGTGGTTCCCAAATCTTGAGGAGATGTTAATGTGGTTGTTAACCCTCCAATCAATTCTGAGAACTTCTCGTCATCCATGAATTCACCTCCAGTTAAATTATTTAAAATAGTTCTGGAAGCCTGTAGTGAGACTTGAACTCACAACCCACGGGGTACAAATCCGCCGCTCTATCCAATTGGAGCTATACAGGCACAAAAGAAATATTAAAAAAAAGGAATTTAATTAAATTCAATTTTAACCGCATCAGATTTTATTTTCAATATATCATCCAGCGTATCTGATTCATGATAAATTAGAACTCTATATCCCCCCAGTCCTTCAGAGTCTAATTCTTCTTGAATCCTCTGAGCAATCTTTAATATCTTTTCATCATCCTTCACCATACCCTATTCCCCTCCTAGATTCCAAATACTAAGTTTTTATTAACCTGTTCTACCTGTCCAGTTACCATGTTCATGAATTCATCAGGGTCACTGGCTTTCTCTGCTGGGTCTTCAGCAGCAATATTAGAACAATAACATGTGACATGGATAGGTGCCCATCCGTCAGGATCCTCAATATCATAAGGATTTTCAGATGCTCGAGATTTACAGAGTTTACAGAGTCGCTCCCATAGAGTGTTAACTAACTCCTGTTTAGTCACTCCATAATTCTTGAATGACATGTAAATGCCCTGATGTCTGGCTCTGGTAGATTCTGTGTGTGCTTGGAGCATTGCTCTTTCTTTAATAGTCCAGACACGATTACCTCTCCGTAGTGGTACAAGGTCGGGTACTTTTTCTATTCTCTTGGCTATCTCCTTGAGGCCACGGTCCCGGGCCACACCCTGCCATACTTCCTGCCGTACTCCTGCGGCCAGGTCATCGGTAAGGTTTCGGATTAATTCAAAATTATAATTAGTAAGGTGATACATTGCATTGGTATCAGCTGCACCTGTAAAGGCCTTCACACCCATATCAGTGAATCCAGCCTTTTTACCAGCAGCATAAAACTTTTCAGTATATGTTCGGATATCTGGTACTGCTTCCTGGATGATGTTATCAATCTCAGGATAGATCTGTCTGAGATATTCAAAATTAAGACTTGTATTTTTCTTGGCTGCTAGGACATGTTTCTTGGTGATTGTGACATGTTCATCAAGTAAACTGTCTATTAGTTTCCAGAATTCCTCTGCTCCTGCTATTTTAAAATCAGTGCTGACTTCTTTAATTGCTACATTGTTAAATGATAGATTTCTTAGTTTAGATGCGGACATCCTCAGCAGATTAGCAGCTGCTTTATGATCCACTGAAGAGCCTCCTAAGAGGATTCTGTGATTGTTCTGGATCTAGTTTATTTGCCAGGTCTTCCAGTACCTTGGCCACTTGTTCAGGAAGTTCTTCCTGTGTCTTGGCTAATGTGATTGGTTGATTAGCAATATAATAAGCATTCAATGCTGGGTGGTTTTTCAATTCGTCTGGTACAGATAGGCCGTATTTGTCAGCGTAACGGTTTATTATTTGGATTGGCATCATGGCCCCCATTCCAAATAAGGCCTGTGTCATGTTCATTTCATGTTCTTCATCGTCAGTGTCAATCTCTTCAAACTTGATAGCCCAATCAGTAATCCCGAATCCACCATTTTCTTTAGGCCTCCAAACAACATAGTTATTAATTAAAGCCTCTAATCTGCGCTGTTTTGGTTTTATTGTTGTGGATTTGTAGTTTTTAACTGTCTGTGTGGCTACTGTGTTTCCTCCACCAAGGTTTCCACGTTGAACTATCATGGCCCTGTATGGATCCACACGTTCGGCTGATATCACTTCATCCCGGTTTGCATCTCGGTATAATCTGAAATGACTATCTTTGATATCAACTGATAGTTTTTCGAATGTAATGGTTGGTGGTTGCGCGTCTGCTCCTCCCTTACTGGGTATCATGAATACCATATTCCCATGGGGGTTTTCTCTTACTTCTCGGAATCTGTCTTCTATTGATTTCTGTAAAACTGATTTACCCGTTGGTTTCTCATTTTCATCTAAGATAGGCTGGTCCTTGAAGTTACCAGTGATGTACACTGCGAATTGTGGTGTTGCGAAGTTCTTGAAGAAAGTGAGATTATAGTTTATCGCGGCTTGGTCTCCGAGCATTGTACGGATTGCAGGTATACTATCTGGAGTTCCATAATACGTGGTCCCGGAACTGTAATTGATATCATAAATTATTTCATTAGCTCTCTGCTCATTAGGTAAAGTTCCGAATTTGTACTCGCTCCCATCAGTGACATCAATATCTTTATCTAACCTATCATCCACACTTCGATAGTCCCCTATCAGTTTAAACCATTTTTTGGTGATTCCATCCCATGTATGCATGAACCTGTTTCCATCCTTATGGATCCTGAAAGTGTGACTTGGGATGTGTTCGAATCGTTGCGGTTCACCACGTACCTGACCCGCTGTTCGTATTAACTCAATACCCAGCCATCCTACTTCTTCCTCATCCTGACATGCTCGGGTGAATAGATCTTCAGCTGTGGGGTAACAGTTTCTGAGGAATTGTTCCAGGGTCTTTTTGTTGTCTGGATTGGGATTATCTCCGATGGGTACTATTTTCACTCCTAGGCCTGCTGTGTCTACTGCTTTGGTTTTGACTGCTGATGAGTGGTAGGTGTTTATTTCTTTGAGGCTTGTGAGCATCTTTGGTGGGTATGGTGGTCTCATTAAGTTGTAGAATGAATAAGTGTTCTGTCCTTCTCGTAGTTGTTTAGATTCCTCACCGGGGTTGGCTTTCGTTGCTATATCTTTTTTGGATATTTTTTTGGAGAATAAATCTTCATCAAATTCAAAGTCATCTGTTTTGAGTGCGAATTTATCGAGAGTCTCCTTGAGGATTATACTGCCATCTCCAAGGGCAAAAGCACACGGTTCCATAGTTTAAACTCCTTTAAAATTAAATAGAAAAAAATAGTAAATTTAAATGTAGATTTCAGCGCCTTCATTTACCATGAAGTAATTAGCAAGACCAGTCATTGTGTCCACGGTATGGTCCTTATCTCCTTCTTCACCTGTGAACTCAATCAGGTTCATGATACACATCTTGATCTCTGCCATGGTCATGTGGTCCGTGTCAAACTGTACACGGCCTGTTTCAGCCATGACTTCAAGATGGAATGCTCTGTCTATTTTACTGCCTGAGACTTTATCTTTCTGAATATCAAACCAGGCCAATTCATCTAAATCAATTAACTGTTGTATAAGCATCTTGGATTCACTGGCAGGTTCTTGTTCAATTATACTGACAACACCAAGTTTATCCTTCTTGGTTCTGGATTTGTAAGTGTATAGGGATTGCTTGGCTGTGAACTTATCATAGACCATGCAACGGAAGGTGAGTTTGTTTTCATTGTATGCTCCTCTCATTCCACAGGTTTCGTCTCCTTCATCACCGGATGCTCCGAAATCCCAGTATCTTGCTTCATTGAGTAGTTTTGGTAATCGTTTTGCATTGGTAAGAACACTTGCTAGGACTTCACCACGTTCATCCAGGAACCATTCCCTTTTGAATATTTTTCCTTCACGTTCCTGTGGGTTGCCCTGGTAGATTGCTTCGAATCTGAAAGAGCCCATGTTGGCTCTTTTCTGTTCGAGTTCTTCTTTGGTTTTAATTTTTTCACAGAGGGGTTCTCCAGGTTCTCTGCCAAGGATATCATCTTCACCTGCCAGGGCCGGGAGGTTTAAGACCACCCATGTACCTCGTGGTATTTCTCCACCATCACGTAGGATGTCGAGTGCTTCTCTTGCATCGATGTGTGGTTCACCTTCATCTTCTTCACTGAGACCATGGAGTATCTGTCCAGCCAGGTCTTTCTTACCCAGTCGCTGAGCAATGTATACTACCCATGGAGGTTTACCTGTAACCAGATCAGTGTCCAGTCGGGTTTCACCTTCAGTATACCACCAATCATTTAACTCTTGCTGGTGAGGTTTACTATTCGCTTTCTTAAAACCCTTGGTGGGGTCGTCAATGATGAATCCATTTGCACCTTCACCAAGTATGGCACCACCAATACCCGATGTGAGTAGGCCTCCTTCATGGCCTTTAATATCCCATCGGTAAGATGCATTACTGTGCTGGTCTAATTCGATTTCATTCGGTTCGAGAATCCGTTTAGTTTTAGTGACATTACCGTCTTCATCCTTCTCTTCCTCAAAAATTTCTTTAACGAAAAGTTTACGACCATAAGCCTCTAACAACTGTTTAGATTTCAAACCCCACTTAGCAGCGAACTTAGCACTATGCGCCGCAAGTATAACTCTAAGGTCTGGGAAACTACCCAAAAACCAGGATAAAAAATATTTAGATATAAGCCAGGATTTACCATGCCGAGGAGGACAAAAAACCATCAACCGATTAAACCGGCCATCCACCATATACATTAGCAATTCAATAATAAGAATCAAGTGTTTGAAAGCTAACCACCGGCCATTGCTCGCCTCCAACGCAAAAGTACCTGGACCCAGTGGAAAGTTCTCATTAACCACATCCTTGGGCTTCGCCTGCGGCATGTAATACCCCTACTTCATGTTGGATGTGGTCACGTGAACAGATTAATCTCTTAGTATAGGTGTATCGACCTTCGAACTCCATCCGGCTATTACTCCGGGTTTCATTGATCTCAGCAGGTTCACCCGCCGCAGTCTTACTCACTTTCTGAGCCGCCTCCAAAGCTTTACCCAGATTCATGAGTTGATAAGCAGCATTCTTAGGGATACCCCTAATTACCTCTCCTTCCTTTGTCACCGCGATTACTGCTTTTTCTTCTAAAATTATGTTTGCTGTTTTGGTCACTGCCTGTTGAATGAGGTTTGCTGCTTTGTTGAACTTGACATCTTCCACCACGATCTTTTCAGCTTCACGCTCACTTTCGATTTCAATTTCTTTTTTTTCCTGTACCTTACGTGAAACCTCTTCCTGGTACTCGGTCCTCCTCACCTTCCACTTCCACTTGCGTGCTTTTTGTCTGAGTGCATCATAACTGACATTGTGATATCCTGCGGCCTTTTTGAGAGTAGGGTACTGTTTGACCCCCTTATCATCATCATATCCTCTGACCATTTCTTTCTCAATCTTCTTCAGAAGTTTTGGTGTGAGGATTTTTTTACCGGTCATTTGTGATCACTTTTCACTTTTTTGTGTGGATGTTGTGTGTTGTGTTTTTTCGAGTATGCCTGGGCAAAGTGGGCAGTTGATTTCGAATATTTTTCCGGTTACTTTGTCGAGTTGGCCGTAGTGTTTTATGAAAAATAGTATTGAGGTGTCTGTTGAGGTGAGAGTGATTTTGTTGTGGCAGGTGTCGCATTCAAGGTGTAGGTCTGTCATTGTGACCAACCTCAGAGAAGTAATATGATTTAAATAAAATTTATTTAAAAAAGGCCATGAATGCTATGAATACAGCTGCTAGTGAGGTGATACATGCAGCCCCCATGGTAATAGTATATAATGTATTCCTACTGTCACCATTAGTTATTGCAGTCCATATTAGGTTTAATTTTACGTTTGTGTCTTTGATTGTTTCATCCTGCCTTTTTTCTAATCTGTCTGTTCTTTTTTCATTTCTTGTTATTCGTCGGTCTTGGATGCATTTGTGGGGTGGTTCTTTTGTGCTGTTATCTATTTGGTCCTGCCTGCCTTCCAGTTCATCTTCCATTTTATAGTGGCCCCCTTAGGGTTTATTCAGCATTTTGTGAGGCACTGTTTTCTTCCCTTTTATTGGCAACGTACTGGCTGATTATGGTGAATATGGCTGTAACTATGCCAAGGAAAGCTGGAGGTACGTAAATTAATAGTTGTGGCTGGACTGTTAGGACAATAGGCCATACTGCTAAGAGGATAGTAGTGATGTAATCCCATCTCATCCATTTCTTAACAGTTTCAACACTGTCTTTAGTTCGTTTGTTTGATGCCAGCTGGCTTAATATTGCCAGGGCTAAGGTTACGAAGACAATGTATTCTGCTGGGATGTATGCATAGAAGTAACTAATCAGAATCATTGCTAATGGCACACATGCGAGTAGCAGGGTTGTCCCGATGTCTTCGAATTCTTTCCAATTCATAATTTCATCTCCTGTTTTTTTTGTTCATTAAAAAAATGAAAATAGAGTATAATAGTGTGACATTGTTCAGTGCCACCAGCTGGTCCAGATGCAGTTGTAGTGTCGCGTTGGCCAATGCAACTGAACAGTTTAATAGATAGTGAGGTTTGCCCACACTGTTAGAAAAATAGAAAGTAAAAATAATAGGATGATTGTTAAGCAGAGGAGGTCTTTATTCATTGGTATCATCCCCATCTAGTTCTGTTGTTTGAATTTGTATTTTTGATTATTCATGTAAATGTGAACGCTGAGTTCCCATCCCATACAGGAGTTTCCACCAGCAATAATTGAGATAATTTCAGAACAGTTTAATTTTTCATCCTGGGAAAATTCATGCATAGTTGCATCATCTATCTTACTGGGTTCTGGGCTGTTGTTGGGATGGTAATGCCACTCACCGACTAGTCTTTCTCCTTGCTTATATTTTTCATCAAGAAGTTGTTGTACTCCTACTATTCCTCGATAGAAATTTGCAGGTTCATGAATACTATCCCGTGGGGGTCCAGTCATTTCAGAGATAATGGCCCTATTATCAAAATAAGCTCCGATGAGTATTCCACCAGTTTCCAGGTTCTCCCATTTAGAACATTCCTCAAAAATGTTTTTGAATACTTGAGGATCTATTACTATCTCTAGGTTGGTGTCATCTGATTTGAATAATAAAATTAGAATCACCTAAAAATAAGGTTAGTATCATTTATATTTGACAAACAAGCATCCATAGTGTCTGCTTGGTAAACTAGAATTGCTTCAGGTGTATTGGGATCCACAATGCTACCGAACCCATTGCGGACTGGCCCATGGTGACTGATTAAAATATGTTGTATCTCATCAAACTGATACTGTGAAATAATAGGATTTTCTTCAAATGCTTCTTCTAAAATCTTATTCCCTAGAATGAAATGACCTTTCAATACATCTGTGATTAAATGAATAACTCTATTCTTCTTTAAAGAGTAGCATTTTATTTTCCCAATATCATGTAGGATTGCACCTGCATTCACAATGTCATTATCAACATTGTAAATATCACATCCTACTTGAGCAATTTTTAAAACATCCCTTGTGTGTTCATAGTTCCCAGCTTTGTGTGCATGGTGGAATGATGAAGATGAAGGTACAGTTAAGAATTCTTTTTCATGTTGTGATAAAATAAGAGTAACAAACTCCTTGATATTCTTATTCTGAATATTGGAAGTTAAATCACTTATTGGGTTCGATTTCATCTTATAACCCTCTTAAAACTATTTAAAAGAAATGTTCCTTTTTGGTATGGAGAGGAAGAATCTGTAGATTTAAAAAAACCTTTCTGGGGGGAAGGGATTAAATTTTTGATATTATTTTTAAATTTTGGAATCAAATAATTTGTTTTTTTTTAATTTATTTCCCTCTCCATTATACCAAGGAAAAGCCATTAAAAGGTGTGTGGCCATGGTTGTGTGGAGTCCATGACCACAGAGTATGTGTTGTGGATTTGATTTAAGGTTTCATCTAATATGGCTTCATAGATGAACATGAAATAATAATTTACCATTCTGGAACATGAGTTCCATAATCAACCCGATCTTCTTCATATGAAGAGTATGTGGAATCAATGTCACTATAATCGTACTTGTTACCCATGGGATAGTTCACCCATCGGCCAGGTACAATGGGGTGTGGAGGTCCTGAAAGTATAAGTCCACAGTCATCGCAGCTGATTTCATCGTGTTTCTGGTCATAATTGACTGCCCTACCACCGCATTTAGGGCAGCCTGTGACTTTTTTCTTTTTCTCTTTCTTCTTCTTTACACGGTAATAAGCTAAATATTCGGGGTTTCCATATATTGTGAGATGGCCCTGGCTGCATTCTCTTTTAATACCATTTTGGGATAATTTTCTAGTTCTGGGATTGTACTGGTATAAACATTCGGGACATAGTCCATCTTTCACCAGTTGTAACCATTCTAGATCTTGATCAAATTTAGCCAGTTATCAAACCCTCCCCTATAGGTTGCCCGTTATCACTATAATAACATAACAAACATGACCGAAGAGATTAGAAGAGTTTAAAATAAAAAATAAGGATTTATAATTTAATAATCATCATTCCGCCGTATTCTACCAGTTAAGGCCATTTTTCCCTGGAAGAATTTACCCAGTTTAGTGACAATATTTGCATATACTTCTTCACTTAAACCAGTATCTCGGGCTATCTTATAATGCGCCATTGGCCTTTTTTTGGTGTTGCTGAACTTGATATAAAAAATAATAGCTAATGTGACCGTTTCACATTTACATCTGGCACATAACTCTTTAGTTCCTGGTCCCTCTTTGATGATCCAGATAACCTGTTTTTTCAGATCTCCTTGAACATTGAGATCTTCCATTTGTTTTTTGGCTATTCTGATTCTTTGGCTTTCCCGCCATTCTTTCATTAAGTTGAGGTTAGCGGGGTTTACTTCACCAGGTTGTTTGGTTTCGTATTTGTCTAATAAAAATCGTGTACTTCTAGCTTCTCTTTTAACATCCTTTATGACCATCATCTACTTTCATCCCTCCCACCTTGAAATTTTGAGGATTGGTCGTCCCTTGAGTATGTATTATTGGGGGAAGGTATTTATATTTATGAAAGTGTATAATAAGAATTGGAAAGACCGGTGTGGAGGTCCTACCGACCAAACTTTTTTTAAAAATCTCTCCGCCTTATCGAATGGATTTGGTCGTCCCTGACATAAAGTGAAGAGGAGAAAGCTTCCTGCACCGGCTTCTTTCCTCTTCATGATCATCCATCACTTATCTTGAATTATGAACATATCATTGCCATGAGGATTCTGTTTCACATCTCTCCACATATCCTCAATTGATTCCTTATCTAAACATACCATGTAATCAATTATTAGTTCCACACACACCATTCTGAATCCTTTTAACCATTCTCTCATTCTATCTGAACTTTCAAAATAATAAGGTGCAGGTTTTGGATTTTCAAAATCTTCTTCATTATGCGGGAAAATCTTTTTGGCATCATAGGGATGATCAACTACTTCTGGAGTGGTTGTTCTAACATCTTCAATTAAATTAAAAAACTTCCCAGATTCTACGTCGATAGCTACTAAACATTTAATAATTTTTATCATCATCTTCACCACTCATAGTTTATCTCAAACCTGCCAAGTTCTGTCTGTCCAGCATACAAATATTCGGCTCCACCTTTTACAATAATACGGATTTTAGCATCTTCCAATAAAGATTTTTGTAATTTAGATCCATGAAATAATTCAATTATATACTTATAACCACTTTCTTTTAATGTATCCATAAACCATTTGACTCTCATATCTGTTAAATAATCCAGGAATTCATCAATCTTGGTTCTTTGTTCTTTAATAAATTTGTAATGCCCTCTCCTGACACAATCTAAGAGAGCAGTATCATCATAGTAAATATCATATTTAAGTGCCTGGCTAAAAAGGTAATTAATCTTTTCTTTTGATTTTAAATTTGCTGTAGGGTCCTCTATCATTATTAGTTTTCCTTTAGTTTTTATTTCTTCTATTGGAACACTAACTGAACCTTTTATATGGCCAGGTTGCTGTTCATATAATCTTTTAAAATCTTCTTCAGCATCAAATTTAACTTTAATCTTACCCATTTCGGCCCCGACAATAATACCTGGTATTAGTGTTTTTGGATGACGTAATAGGACCTTAGGAGGAAATTTTGCCTCCTCATCTGGACTTAATAGTTTAGGTAGGACCCTTTCTGGAAACAAATTATTCCACATTTCCTTTACAGTTAATTCCTTATCTTCCATCAATAATCCCCTCCCAAGTCATCGTATTCCTTTTTCTGTTCCGCTATAATATTTTGTTCTTCTTCATAGGTCTTAGACCATTCTGCAACTATGTCCAGATCTCCACCTGTGATTTTCCCCTTGAATTCATCAATCTTAACTAGTGTGGGTATTCGTGTCATTAAACCTAATATGATGGCTTCTCCAACATTTAGGGAGGGTAATTGTGCTATTAGGTCATCGCTCAAGTTTTCACTGGCACGTTGAACATGATTTTGGTCTGTGGGTTCTACTAATCGTAGGATGATCATGTTGTTGGCTTGGCTGAGTGCTTCACTGTCAAGTGTCTTTGGACTTTGACTTACCAGGCATAAGCCTACACTGAACTTACGTCCTTCTCTGGCAATTCTACTTATCCAATGCTTGGCTTCAGTTTTCCTATTCTGTGGGGCTAATATGTGTGCTTCTTCTAGGATGAGGAGTATTGGGAAGTGTAAGCCTTCACCTGTTCTTAGATATTCTTTTCGACTGCTAAGAATCTTTCTGAGTATGTGGCTGACAACTACATCTGAGGCGAATTCATCTACAGATCCCAGGTCCAGGATGTTTGCAGTTCCAACTTTTAGATTGTCTATAGTGTCCTTGGCTTCCAGGCTTAGGATGGTACCATACTTTTCTTTCATGTGCTCTAGTTTATTTAGCACATCAGCGATGCTTTTTTTATCTGTGCTGGGTGGTGTTTTAATTTCTGGGTCGTCTGCATTCTTCAGGCATTGTTCCATTATTTTAGTTATCTGTGTGATGAAATCTTTACCATAAGCACTTCTTACTATTTCATTACGTGCCTGTTTATAGGCTTTCATGAAGTATCTTTCTTGAACATGAGCATTGGGTGGTATGTTTGCTAGTTTTTTAATTTCACTGAATGATAAGTATAATGGGTTTATTTTGGGTTTTATTACGTTCACTTCACCTTGATTGAATTCTGTGTT
>Ga0074193_1001176_pt1 | contig 34708 bp, 29 predicted proteins | sample EPASupsiteHSE605_FD_64523 | JGI IMG/M metagenome (GOLD analysis project Ga0074193, IMG submission 64523) | Bioremediated contaminated groundwater from EPA Superfund site, New Mexico - Sample HSE6-05 | ecosystem: Environmental > Aquatic > Deep subsurface > Groundwater > Contaminated ... | reverse complement strand
AAATGCACAAAAATTAGGATGCAATAAAATTGCATTAGGACATCATTTTGATGATGTAATTGAAACAATTTTAATGAGCATGCTTTATGCTGCAGAAATTAAAACAATGATGCCAAAGCTTCACAGTTCTAATTTTGAAGGAATGGAACTCATTAGACCATTGTATAAAGTCCATGAAGAAGATATACTTGCATGGAAGAGATATAATGATTTGCAGTTTATTCAATGCGCATGCCGTTTTACAGAAAATTGTGTATTAGGAGATAATGGTGGCGGTTCAAAAAGGCAGGAAATGAAAGCCCTCGTAAAGAAGTTTAGACAAACAAATCCTAATATTGATATGAATATATTCAAAAGTATTCACAATGTTAATTTAGAAACAGTTATTGGGTACCGTGCTGCAAATGAAAGGCATAGTTTTTTAGATAATTATGACGATGTAAAATACACGGACAATGATAATGAATAAATCAATTATATAAGTAACTGTTTTATTATATAAAAGTTAATATGGAGGAAATAATTTGTACGAAAAAATTAATGACAACCCAGATATTTACAAAATATATGTTCCACTTCCTAATAATCCTTTGAAAAATTTAAATTGTTATGTAATCAAAACTCCAGAGAAAAATTTGATTATTGATACAGGTTTTGATATGCCTGAATGCCTAGCTGCATTAAAAGAAGGGTTAGAAGAACTAAACATTGATATTGATAAAACAGATATGTTTTTAACTCATTTGCATTCTGATCACACTGGATTAGTCACTCAAATAATGAAAAATGATTCGAAAATTTATATGAGTAAAATTGATTATGAATACATTAAATACACTACTGATGCTTATTGGAACATAGTTGATGAAGAATTTATAAAAGAAGGCTTTCCTGTAGAAGAACTAAATTCATCTCGTTCAATCAACCCTGCAAAAGCATATGCAACAAAATCTCCGTTTTATCCTATAACATTTGATGACAATTTCAAATTTAAAGTTGGAGAATTTGAACTCGCTGCAATCTTGACACCTGGTCACACTCCAGGACATGCATGCCTTTATTTAGAAAAAGAAAAAATAATGTTTCTAGGAGATCATGTTTTATTTGATATTTCTCCGAATATTACATCATGGCCAAATATAAAGAATTCTTTATTGGATTATATTAAAAGCTTAAATAAAATTAGAGATATTGAAATTAAAGTAGCACTTCCAGCTCACAGAAAAAATGAAATGGAATTAAATGTAAGAATTGAACAACTATTGCATCATCACGATGTTCGTCTCCAAAACACTTTAGATATAATATCAACAAATTTAGGAATTAATGCTTATGAAATTGCTAAGAACTTGCAATGGTCAATGAGAGGTAAAAATTGGAGCGAATTTCCTGTGCAGCAAAAGTGGTTTGCAGTAGGTGAAACTTTAGCTCATTTAGATTATTTAATAGAAGATAATAAAATTTATAAAAAACTTGACGATAGTATATACAAATATTATTTATGCAGTTAAAAATCAAGGCACAACTTATGGTTGTGCCATTTGTTTTATTAATATTTAATTAAATAAAACTATGAATTGTTTATTCCATTCTCTTAAATTTCATTTCAATGCCGCTTTTATCAAATTTCTTTCTCTTTCCTGTAATATGTTCTATATCAATTCTAAGGACATATGTAACGTTATAACTCATATCTATTGCAGCCTCAAAATATGGCATATCATTAGGAGTATATTTTTCAGTTATAAGTTTCAATCCTTCAATTTTCTCATTTCTATCATCGACAATTTTAATAGTTCCAAAAACTACTGCTGATTCAAATTCAGTTGTGAATCTAGTTTCCAGAGTTTTGTGAATATTTTCTTCATTAACCATAGGTGCTTTTTCATCATTAAGTTCTACAGGAACATGTACATCTCCTACAAATGACATACATACTTTTGGATTTCTCATAATATTTTCAATTTTAGTACCTAATTTTGCTGAATGTAAATAAATTTTATCATCCTTTCTAGCAATAGAAATAGGGATGCAATAAGGGTTGCCATCCTCATTGATAGTAGCAAGAGTTCCAAATTCTGCTTTATCTATTACAGCATAAGCAAAATCTTTATCCATTTCACGATCTTTTCTTCTCATTTGATTCATAAAATTCACCTCTTTTTCTGATATATTATATTACATAAACAGTGTACAATTATTTACATAAATTTGCAATAAAAAAGAGTGTAACGCAAAAATTATTAATAATAAATTAAATATTCGAGAAAATAAATATAGCTGAAATGTAAGTAATTGTTTGTAGAAATGTTTTTTGTGGTATAGTATAATTAAATTATAAATTAATTGCACTTTATTTAAAGGATAGTAGCGAGGTATATATGGAAAATAATATTGAACTTAAAAATAAAATAACGAAGTTTTGTGAAAATGAAGGTGCAGATGTTATTGGTTTTTCATCAGTAGACAGATGGAATGATGCAGATGAAGTTCCAATAGATTTTAGACCTCAAAATATTTGGGAACCAGCTAAAACAGTTATAGTCTTAGGGGTAGGCATGCCTTTGCCAATTGTTGAAACAACTCCTTCTATTTTACACAAAGAAACATATGATGCTGCTAATCGTGTTTTAGATGACATGGCTTTTAATTTGGTTCGATTTTTAAATCGTAATGGGCATGCTTCGTATTTTTTCACTAGAGATGGATATGGCAGTCTTAGACTTTTGAAAGATAGACCAGAAGCTGCATTTAGTCATATTTTTGCTGCAAAATATTCTGGCTTAGGAACTATAGGTTTAAACAATTGCCTCCTTACTCCTGAATTTGGACCTAGAGTACGATTTGTATCGGTTTTTACATCAGCAGTTTTAGAGCCTAATAAAATGATTAAACAAAATCTTTGTATTAATTGTAAAGCATGTGAAAAATGTTGCCCTGTTGATGCAATAAAAATTAGTAAAAATGAATTTGCTACTAAAATTGACATTGTAGCATGTATAGATAAACATTCTGAATTAACAAGAGATAAAGCATATCCATGTGGCATTTGCACAAAAGTATGTCCAATTGGCAAGGATAGATTATTATATAAAGAAAATAATATTATGGATAAGTATTTAAAAGAAAAAGAGTTGTTGGAAATTAATCCTAATGATCCAAAATATAAATCTTGGACCCATGTTCGAAATTATGGGAGCTGGAATAAAGAATATCCACGTTAATCCAAATTAAAAGGGTGGTAGTAAAAATGACAATTAATAATTTAGAACAGTTTAGCAATGAATTTAGAACTTTACTAAAAGAAAACACTGGTATTCCTGATTTATTTAAAAATGGAAGTGAAATGTTAAGTCAGTTAGTTTTAAGTGAAAATTGGTTTCAAGAAATATTAGCAAAATTATTGTTAGATGAAGAATTTTATAAATCACAATTATATAGCATTGATAAAAATGAGATTCAACTATATCGCAGTCCCGATAAATTGTTTACAATAAGAGCATATATATGGGACCCTAAATTAATATATCCAATACATGACCATGGATCATGGAGTATAATTGCATCACACATAAATGAAATACGCGAAAGAAAATTCATACGTTTAGATGATAAAAGTGATGAAAATTTTGGAATACTTAAGCAAATTGACGATAAAAAACTTTTGCCGGGGTATACAACTGTTGTGTTGCCAATAGATGATGGAATTCATCAAATGGAATCTTTAAATAATAAATCGGCTGTTTCTATACATGTTTATGGAAATCCTATTCGTAAAGGATTTATTAGAAATTACGATATAAATTCAAATTCTATAAAATACGTGTATTCTCCATTTATAAATAAAAAGATCGATGCCATTAAAACAATTGGTAATTTTCGTGAGCCATGGTCTGAAGAAATATTAATTAATACATTTAATTCTACCAAAAATGAAATAATCAAAAAAGAATGTATGATTTCACTTGATGAAATGAAATAATATAATTTTTGTTATATAAGTTAATATATTATTTTAAGGATTATATATGTTCACTTAATAATGTAACATCATTTTTTGAAACTAGTTCCATCATATTGCCACCATCTAACCAATAATCTTTTTCATGTTTATCAAAAATTAATGGCATTCTGTTATGTACAGGTGAAACTGAGGAATTAGCATCTTTAGTTATTATTGTAAAAAATATATGTTTTTGTATAGTGTTATTGTCAAATAAACTCATTTGTTTGTTATTTTCATTAATTGTGATTTCATTATATAAACCCGCCATGTAAAGCAAAGAATCAGGTCTTGTAAATATATATTTTTCTTTAGTTTTTTTAAAGCAATTATCTCTTTTCCATTCGAAAAAAGATGAAGCAGGTATAATACATCTTTTGGAATCAATAAGGTTTTTAAACATAGATTTATTATATAAAGTTTCAACTCTTGCATTTATAATTATACCTTTGTTGTCCCATTTTGGAAAACCCCATTTTGCAAGTATTGATTTAATATTATTATCATCTTCTATGTGAATAGGGGCAATATTAGTTGGATATATTTCTCCTGTTTTATAATCATCATATAAATTTTTTTCAGCTGCATCAGCAATTTCTTTCAACTCTTTATCATCTATATCAAAGTAATATCTACCACACATTTTCGCCACCTCGATATTATTATGGCAGTTATAGTTATAAATATCAAGACAAATAAATTGATAGCATTACATTTACTATAGATTATTTTTTAAAATAAAATGTTATTGATAGTAAATAAGTATTGTAAAATATAATTTTATGTGGCAAAATATTAATAAAGTTAATTTATTTATATTTAAACTGTTAAAACTTTAAAAAGTAAGGAGGGTATAAAATTATAATAAAACAAATATTTTCAATAAAACAAGCTCCATTTCCTTGGACCAAAGCAATAATTGCTGCCATATGTGCAGGGTTTCCAGTAATAATTGGTATATTAATGAATAGATTGGATTTAGGACTTCTTGGAGGACTAGGAAGTTTTTCATATCTTTATGTTTTTAAAGAACCATATGCAAATCGTGTAAAAAAAATATTTTTCGTAGTATTAGGTATAACTCTATCCGTTGCACTGGGAACATTAACAGCTCCTTACCCAGTATTAATCATCATAATCGTAGGTTTAATTGGTTTTACAGCAACATTTATTTTTGGGGTACTTAAAATACCTGGACCATCAGCTATTTTTTTTATATTGACATTTCTTGCATCTACTGCAATGACAATAGATCCAAAAGCAGCACATTTAAGAGCTCTTGTGGTATTTTTAAGCGGTTTATTTTCATTGGCTATGAGCATGATTGGTTATTTTTTTAATCCTCATGGAACTGAAATTGAAGCTCTTAAAGAAGTTTTTATAGCTTTATCCGATTTTAGCGAGTTAAGTGACAATGCAGAACATGCGAGGCATCGTACTGTAGTTGCATTAAAGGAATTGAATGAAACTTTGTTAGAAGGCTATATTCCTTTGAAAAATGCACAAAATTTTAATAAGTTATCACTTTTAAATGATCAAGCTAATAAATTATTTTTTGAAATGCTCGAATTATATCATGATAATGTGAAGATAACAAGTGAAGTAAGTGAAAGTATAAGAAAGTTAGCTAGAGGAATTGCCCAAAAAGGTGAAGATCATGTTCATATTAATATATTAATTCAAAAAAAAGAGTATAATAGACTAATAAGAATTATTTATGAGACAGAAAAAATTATAAACAAGCCCCTAAAGGAGTTTAAATATAAAAACAAATTTTTAAAGCATTCAATTAAATCGAAAATTATTCAAGCATTTGATAAAGAGTCAATTATATTTATTAATTCAGTTCGTTATGGAATTGTTTTAATGATATCAGCAATAGTTGCATATGCTTTTCCATTTGAAAGGCGCTATTGGATTCCATTGACATGTGCTTCTGTTATGTTAGGTTCTACAATTATGTCTACATTCAACCGAGCAATTCAACGTACTTGTGGTACAGTTTTAGGCATAATAATAGCTACAATCATTTTTAACATGAATCCACAAAGTTATATGATTGCCATAATTACAATGGTTTTGACATTATTAACAGAACTTTTCATAGTAAAAAATTATGCTGTAGCAGCAATGTTTATTACTCCAAATGCATTGGTTATAGCAGAAGCATCCATGCAGCTACATGACATGTCTTTTTATGCAATAACTAGAATAACAGCCACTTTTGTTGGAGCACTAATTGGATTATTAGGCACTTATTTCTTAGGACAAAAATCTGCTTCTAGTCGTCTACCAGCTTTGATGTCTAAGGTTATACGAAGCCAAGCACAAGTGTTAGCTGGACTATCATATACTAATGACAATTGTAAACTTAAATGGATAAATGAAAAAATGGAAATGGATCTTAGAAATTTTGATACTGCATATAAAACAGCTCTAGGTGAAACATTCAATAATAAAGAATTGATTGAAAAAATGTGGGCAGCTCTTTTTTCTATTGAACATTTAGGATATTTAATTGACAGAATCTGTTTGAAAAAAGAAAGTTTGAACTTATCAAATGAAAGTTTAGAAATATTATTAAATGCTCTTGAAGGAATTGCAGCAAGCATTGAACAAAAACAAAATGTAAAAATTAAAAAAGTTCCAATATTTAAAGAAGCTCCTAGAATCTGCAGAGAAATTAACAGGCTTCAAGAAGCAGTTTTTATTGAACAATTTTAAAATATAATGGAGGAATCATGCATAAAGTTTTATTTCACATTGATGAATCAATTAAATGGAAAGTAGTTATTGCTAATGTAAATAATTTAATTGAAGATTTAGGACAAGAAAATGTAATAGTAGAAATTGTAGCAAATGGAACAGCTGTTTTAGATTATATTTCAAATGATGCATTAATAAATAAAATGAATAAACTTGCAGAAGTGAATGTAAGTTTTGTAGCTTGTAACAATGCATTAACTGTACATGAAGTAAAGACAGAATTACTTCCTCAAAATGTAATTATTGTTGCTGCAGGTGTATCAGAAATTGTTAAAAGACAAGAAGATGGCTACTCATATATAATGCCGTAGAGGAGGTTATGATGGATTTTATAAATTCACAAGGTAGTCTTAATAAACTTATGACTAATGACGAAATGTTATTAGTTTATTTTGGAAATAAAAGTTGTAATGTTTGTGTTGCAGTAAAGCCGAAATTAGAAGAAATACTTAAAAAATACCCTAAAATTAAAAGTGTCCAAATTGATGTAGAAAAGTCAATGCAAATAGCAGCAAGCTATAATATTTTTACAATTCCTGCTATACTTTTGTTTATTGAAGGAAAAGAAACAATGAGAGAAGCTAGATATTTTAGTATGCAAAATACAGACAATATGCTTTCAAGGTATTACAATTTATTTTTTGAATAATGTATGCAGGAATTTAAATTTCAAGAAAGTTTTTCAAAGTTATTATTGTTATTATAACTAGAAAAGTATAAAAATTTATTTAAAAAACTATTGACAAACTATTAAAATTAGTTTATTATACCGATAAGCTAATAAAAACAAATGCGTTGAAGCAGAGAAAGATATTTTAGTCATTCATAGAGAGTTGGATAAGGTGAAACCCAATAATGAAAGAAATATGTAATATTCACTGTAGAGCATGTCTGTAGAAAGCAAAAGCAAGTAGACAGACACGTGTACTCACGTTACAGAGTTAGAAGTTAAATGACTTCGAAGAGTGATGGTTTATACCATAACTAGGGTGGTACCGCGGAATCTTTCGTCCCTATAAGCATAGTTGCATTGTAACTATGTTTATAGGAATGAAAGATTTTTTTTATTCTTTTGCTTTTATTATAAAAGCAAAAATTAATTATAAAGTTAAGCTATGCGCAGAGTTTAATTTTTATATAAAACGAAATTATACATTAAATTAATTTGGAGGACAGAATATGATTAAAGATAAAAAGAAAAACATGGTTCCACCTTTTGTTGGTATAGCGGCAGTTTGGTTTGGTACTCACGTTGGACCTGGAGTAGCTTCAGGTAAGCAAGTTGCATCTTATTATTCAGCTTATGGTATTATTGGAGTATTTTCTCCTATCATAGCAATGGCATTACTAGGACTAGCGATATATTTTGCATTGGAATATTCAAGGATTAATGATATACATGATTTTAAATCATTTACTAACAAATTTTTTCATCCTTATGAGAAATTATTTAGCAGTTTTTTTGAAATATGTTTTCTTGTTACAAGCCTTTTAGCACCAGGACTATGCATAGCTACAAGTGCACAATTGTTTGAACAATTTTTTGGACTTAACATATGGGTAGGTACAATATTGATGGTTATAATATCAGTGATTTTAGTAATGTATGGAGCTGAGATAGTAAAAGCTGCTTCTACAGCACTTACTGGTGGTATACTTGTAATTTTGACTGTTATAGTATTTTTGGGAATTAATAAGGGAAGTGCAACATTAAGTGCTAATTGGGCTAGTTCATCAATTGCTGACATTTCTATGATTGGCGGAATTTGGTCTGCTATATCTTATGCAGGTTTTCAATCCACAGGAATTATTGGAAATTGTATTTCAGTATCAGATGGACTAAAAAGCAGAAAAGATTCAATTAAAACTTCCATTTTAGGTACTTCATTAAATGCTTTGATGTTAATTTCTATAGTTTTAGTAAATTTTGCGTTTTCACCAGAATCTATTAATAGTTTGTTACCAAACTATTATATAGTTCAACAATTAGGCTTTCCAATTTTAGAAACAGTTTATGTATTATTTGTAGTTATGGCGTCTTTATCTACCATAATTACATTTGCATTTTCTCTAGTAGTAAGGTTTGGGAAAAAAGAACTTATAGTTAAAAAAATAAAAAGTGAAAGAGCAAGAAGTTTATTTATTGTTTTGGTTATGTTAATTTTGGATGTTTTAGTTTCAACATTTGGTATAGCTAAAATTATCAATATAGGATACAAATACTTAGGCTATTTTTCAATATTTGTAGTTATGATTCCATTTATAATAGTTGGAATTAAAAAAGCAGCATCAACAAAAAAGCAATAATATAATGACTAGCTGAAGGATGAAAAGAAATGCTTCAGCTAGATCATTTTATGTAATAAGTTTAGGAGGCTTAGCAGTATGACAATAGTAGTTTTAATCAAGCAAGTACCTGACATGGAAAAAGTCAAGTTTGATAGAGAAAAAGGAAGAGTAGACAGATCATCTGCTGGAACAGAAATAAATCCATTTGATTTGAATGCATTAGAAACGGCATTGCAAATAAGTGAAAAAACAGGTTCTAAAGTAATAGCATTATCTATGGGACCACCTCAAGCAGAAGAAGCATTGAGAGAAGCAATTGCAAGAGGGGCAGATGAAGGAATACTTTTAAGCGACAGTAAGTTTGGAGGTTCAGATGTTAAAGCTACATCTAATATTTTATCTGCAGCAATTAAAAAAATAGGAGATTATGATCTAGTAATAGCTGGAATACAAACTGTTGATGGAGATACTGGACAAGTTGGACCTGAAGTTGCAGGTTATTTAGGAATTCCTCATATAAGCAATGTTGAAAGTTTGAAAAATTATTCTGAAAATAGCATTGAAGTAGTATGCAATGTTTGGGAAGGACTATATTTAAAAAGAGGAAAATACCCATTGCTAATTACTGTAACAAAAGATGTAAATGTTCCAAGATTACCTTCATTTAAAAATAAGATGAAAGCAAGAAAAACAGAAATTATTAAATGGGGATACCAAGAATTAAAAGAATTGATAAATGAGTCGCAGTTAGGAATAAAAGGCTCTGCTACAAGAGTAAAGAAAATAGAAGTTCCACAACAAACATCTAGAAAAGGTAAAGTGTTTAAAGATTGTGACAATGAAACTATTTCTTCTATTATAAGTATTTTCAAGGAAAATAAAGTTCTGTAGTTTTAATTTGATAAGAAGGAGTAAAGTTATGATAGATAAAGAATTTAATGGAGTGCTTGTTTTTGCAGAGCAAAAGAACAACATTATCCATAAAATCACTTACGAATTGCTTGGCAAAGGTAGGTTATTAGCAAATAAATTACAATGTGAATTATACACTGTGATATTAGGACCAAAAAATATTGATTTACAAGAACTTATTTATAGAGGTTCAGATAAAATTTATCACATAGTGAATGATGAAATTTTTAATAAACCAGATGAATTAATTTATTCTGAAAATTTAGTGAAATTAATTAAAGAAATTAACCCAGAAATATGTTTGTTTGGCGCAACAACATTTGGAAGAAGTGTGGCGCCAAGAGTAGCATCTTCATTAGAAACAGGATTAACTGCAGATTGCACTGACCTTATGATTGATGATGATGGTAAGCTAGTACAAATTAGGCCAGCTTTTAGTGAAAATATTTTAGCACACATAATATCTGATAATTATCCTCAAATGGCCACTGTCAGATATAAAGAATTTGAAGAAGCTTCTAGAGATGAAAACAGAAGTGGTGAAATTATAAAAGTAAATTCAATTGATTCTCATAACAATTTAGTTGAAGTATTAGAAGAACTTCTTAATGAAAATATTAATATAGCTGATGCTAAAGTAGTTGTATCTGCTGGAGCAGCATTAAAAAGTTCGGAAGATTTAAAAATGATTAAAGAATTAGCTGATTTATTAGGAGGAGAAGTTGGAGCTTCTAGAGCTTTAGTTGAAACTGGTATAATATCTAAAACACATCAAGTAGGATACAGTGGAAATAGAGTAAAACCAACGATATATATTGCATGTGGAATATCAGGTGCACCACAGCATATAGCAGGTATGAAAGAATCAAATATAATTATAGCTATAAACAATGATCCATCAGCACCAATATTTAATATTGCCGACTATTCAATAATTGGAGATATGTATAAAATAATTCCTGAATTAATAAAAGAGTTAAAATCAAATAATTAAAGTCATCATAAACATAAGTAAAGAAGATAATTGAGAAAATTCATACTGCATAGTATTGATATATTGGAGGAAAAAAATGAACGAACAAATTATAAAAAGCATGCAAGAAATAGTTGGAGAAGACTGGGTAGTTTATGACTTAGAGAAAGTCAGTAGCTACTGTGAAGATGAAACAGAAAAAGAAATGAAACCAGAAGTTTGCAGGGACTGCATTGTTGTAAAACCTTCTGATGCTAATGAAATTTCTGAAATAATGAAATATGCAAACAATGAAAAATTAACTGTTGTTGCAAGAGGCGGCGGTACGGGTTTATCAGGTGCTGCAGTTACAATAATGCCAAGCATCATAATTTCTATGGAAAAATTAAATAAAATAACGGAAGTAGATGAAACTAATTTAACTTTTGATTGTGAAGCAGGCGTCACATTGCTTGATATAGTTGAAAAATTCAAACAACATGACAGTTTATATTTCCCTATACATCCAGGTGATGAAGGAGCTCAAGTTGGTGGTATGATAGTTATGAATGCCGGTGGCGTAAGAGCTGTAAGATATGGAGTAATGAGAGATCAAGTTAAAGCTTTAGAAGTAGTATTGCCAACTGGTGAAATAATTCATGTTGGAGGCAAATTAATTAAAAACAATGCTGGTTTAGATTTAAAAAATCTAATTATCGGTAGTGAAGGAATATTAGGAATTGTTACAAAAGCTACACTCGCATTAAAACCTAAAGATAAATACACAGGGAGTTTGCTAGTATCATTTAATGATGAAAAAGATGCAGTAGACGCTGTAACTCAAATATTTAAAAGTGGTATTAGACCATTAGCAATAGAATACATGGAAAAAGCTTCTATTTTAAGAGCTGCATCAGATATTGGCTTAACATGGCCTTCAAGTGTAGGAAATGTTGATTTATATTTTATTGTTTCAGAAAGGAAAGAAGATGACTTGTATGAAATGTATGAAACGATAGTTGGAATTTGTGAAGAATGCAATGCGGTTGAAAGTTTTGTTGCAGAAAGTACGAAGGATCAACGCACATTGCTTGAAATTAGAAGTCATGTTTATCCAAGTATGCATGATAATTTAGTTGATGCAATTGATGCATCAATACCAATGAGTAATTTACCAAAATATATGCAAGGTATTTCTAAAATTTCTAAAAAATATAAAATTGAAATTTCAACAATAGGCCATATTGGCGATGGAAATATGCACAACAGTATTTTAAATGATAGCGCTAAAAAACCTGACAATTATGAAGATTTGGTAAATGAGATATTCCAGTTGGTTGCTGATTGCAAAGGTTCTATTTCTGGAGAACATGGCGTTGGAAAAGTAAGAAATGAAAAATTAAAATTTCAATTTACAAGTACTGAAATAAATCTTATGAAAGAAATTAAAAAGGTATTTGACCCTAACAATATATTAAACCCAGGAACAGCACTATAATATAAAAATTCAAAGAAAGAACTTTTAAACTAATTAAAATATAAGTTTAAAGGTTCTTTTTGTTTTACTGTTTTACTTATTATCCAATTGTATGATATTATGATAAGTGATAGTATTATATTATATTTTTTCTTAAGAACTTTGTAAGAATATGGTCGAGTTTATTGTAATTTTATTGAGCTACAATTACATAAAGGCTTAAGGAAAGGAGATTTCAAAATGGATAATGCAAGAATTTTAGTGGTAGATGATGACAAGGAAATAGCTAAAGCTATTGAAAAACATCTTACATTAGAAGGATATGAAGTTATTAAAGCTTACAATGGTTTAGAAGCTCTTGATGCTTTAGTAACAGGTAACATACAACTAATATTGCTTGATGTTATGATGCCAAAACTTGATGGTCTTTCCACAACAATGAAAATACGTGAGAGTAAAAACATTCCAATAATTATTATATCAGCTAAATCAGATGACAGTGACAAAATATTAGGGCTTTCAATGGGTGCTGATGATTATATTACAAAGCCATTTAATCCGCAGGAACTTGTGGCAAGAGTAAAAAGTCAGCTTAGACGATATATGCACCTTGGATATATGGGAAAAAATGTTCAAACGTCACAAATTGTAATTGGAGGACTTTGTCTTGACACAGATGCAAAGCAACTTACGGTTGATGGTGAATTTGTTAAACTTACAGCAACTGAATTTAAATTGTTAGAACTTCTTATGTCAAATGCTGGCGTAGTTTTTTCTGCAGAAAAAATATATGAGCGTATTTGGAATGAAGATGCTTATTCAGTTGAAAATACTGTAGCTGTTCATATCAGGCGTATTCGTGAAAAAATTGAAATAAATCCTAAAGAGCCTAATTATTTAAAGGTGGTGTGGGGCATTGGTTACAAAATTGAGAAACATTAGTACAAATAATGCAACAAAAATTATAACATTTATTTTAACGGTGATTTTTATCACTGCAATAGCAGTAGAGTTCCAATCTGTTTCATATAAGAATATCATCCCTGAATCTTTATTAATTAAGGAATACAAAGAAAGTGAATATTTCCTTTCCCATGAGGTTAGATATGCAATGTATGAAACAACTTCGATATTAGAAAATAATGAACAGCAACCTCAAGATATACAATATTATTATTATATTTCGGATGGCGTAAAAACATATTCTAATTCAAAAATTATGGATAAAAGTTTTTTTACAAAGAGCAATAATACATTTTTTGCTTATGAAAATGGAAGTTGGACATTGGATGAAAATATAAATCCAAATAGAATATCAACATATTATATTGATAATAAATATACTGTTTACATTTCTTATCCAAATGAGTTTATGAAAGAAAAGCAGCAAGAATGGGAATCAAGCAGAAAAATATTAATACCTTTTGTAATTAGCATTTTAATTTTAGCAGTATTGACTATTTTATCAATAATATTTTTAATTTGTGTCACAGGTAGAAAACCAAATGATGATAATCTTTATTTAACAGGTATTGATAAAATTTATTCTGATATATTGTTTGCTTGTTTCATTCCATTTGGAGTTTTATGGATAATTGGCATATCAAGTTTATATAATCCTGGTGGTTATTATATAAGTCAAAAGTTTTCAATTATATGGATTGGAATACTGACAGCATTTGTTTCCATAATGTGTGGCGTAATACTTTTATCTCTTGCGCGTAAAGCAAAAGCTGGAAAGTTATTTAAACATACTTTAATATACAGCATTTTTTATACTATATATGATTTTTTTAAAAGTATATTTGATGGTAGAATGTTTGAAAAAAATTCCTTAACAAAATCACTTTTTTATAGACAATTAATATTTATCGTATCAAGTGCGTTTTTAGTATTTTTAACATTTGTGTTTTTATTTGCACCACCATTGTTTTTACTACCGCCAATTATAGAAATTGTTATGATTTACTGGTACATTAAAGGAAACAATAAAACATTTGAAGATATCAATAAAGGTTTTAATGAAAGTTTAGGTGAGCAAATGCGTGCTGAACGAATGAAAATAGCTTTAGTTACAAATGTATCTCATGATTTAAAAACACCTCTTACATCCATTATTAGCTATGTTGATTTATTATCAAAAGAGGAAAATTTATCTGAAACTGTACGCGATTATATTAATATTTTATCTGAAAAATCATATAGGCTTAAAAATATTGTTTCAGATTTGTTTGATCTTGCAAAAAGTACAAGTGGTGATATACCCCTTGAGTTAGAAAGTCTTGATATTAAGAAGTTAATACAGCAAACTTTAGCTGTAATGGAAGATGAAATAGAAAAATCAGGGCTTCAAATTAAAACAAAACTTCCTGAAAATCCGATTAATATTTTTTCTGATGGTAAAAAGCTTTATCGAGTATTTCAAAATATAATCGACAATGCACTTAAATATTCTCTTGCAGGTACAAGAATTTATGTTGAACTTGAAGAAACGAATGGAAAAGCAATTGCAACAATTAAAAACACAGCAGGTTATGAAATGGATTTTACTGCTGATGAAATACTTCAAAGGTTTAGCCGTGGCGATAAATCACGAACTACTGAAGGAAGTGGATTAGGATTATCTATAGCTGAAAGTTTTACAAGTGTTTGTGGAGGAAAATTAAAAGTTGAAGTGGATGGAGATTTATTTAAAGTTACAATTACTTTTAATCTAGATAAATAATAAATAAGAAACACCCATCAACGCAATCATAGATAGCTGATGGGTCACGGGAACCTTGTTGTATTCACAATAATAAAAATATCTTTTCTATTTTACTAAGTAGAAAAGATATTTTTATAATAGCCTTTTATATATAATCATTAAGAACATGAAATTTAAATGCAATGATATTTATTTAAACATGTTGATATAAAGCTTTTTAAGTTATCTGATACATATTTATTTTTATGATATACAAGATTAAATGTTCTATCAAGTATCACACCATTTATTTTAACAGCATGAAGTTTTTTATTTTCTAATTCTTTTTCTACAAGCATTTTAGATATTACTGTTAAACCTTGTCCGCTTAATACTGCATTTTTAATTGCTTCTGAATTATTGCAAATCCATTTTTCATTAATTGATATGTTTGTATTTTCTAAAGTTTTCTCAAAAAGTTCTCTTGTACCGCTTCCTACTTCACGCAAAATGAAATCTTGATTATGGAGCTGATTAAGCTCGATTGATTGTAAGCTTGAAAATTCATGATCATTAGAGCACACAAGTATTAATTCATCAGGTACAATTGGAATTGAAATAATATCATGACTTTTGATTTCTCCTTCAACTAAACCAATATCAAGAGTGCTTTTTAATATCATATCTTCTATAATCCCTGTGTTTTCAACAAATATTTGAGTTTTAATGTCAGGGTGTAACTCTTTGAAATCATTTATTAAATCATTTAAGACACAAGTTCCAACTGTTATTGTAGCACCAATTTTCAAACAAATATTTTTACTTTTTCCATTAATATTTTCTTCCATCTCATTAAACAATGAAACTATGTGGCGAGCATAATTTAATAGACTTTCGCCGGATTCTGTTATAAAAAGTTTTTTTGATAAGCGTTCAAATAACTTTACTCCATAATGTTCTTCAATTTCAGAAATTGCTTGGCTTACAGAAGGCTGCGAAATATATAATTTTTTTGCAGCTAAACTCATTTTTCCACAATCACAAACTTCTATAAATATTTTTAAATGTCTAATAGTCATTTTATAATTCCTTTCATAGGTAAATACATATCAACTTTTAAAATAAGTATTAAAAAAGTACAGTGAGTCAATCATTGTACTTTTTGATATATATTATTAATCGTTTCCAAATATATTACCAATTCCTATATTGCCTAAAAGACTTCCTTCTCCTTTTGATTCACCACCAGCTCTTCTGCTAGCAGCAAATATTCTATCAGCCATTCTGCTGAATGGAAGTGATTGAAGCCAAACTGTACCTGGACCTTTTAAAGTTGCTAAAAATAATCCTTCACCTGCAAATAAAGCACTCTTAATATTACCTACAAATTGAATATCATAATTTACATCTTTAGTTAAAGCAACTAAACATCCTGTGTCAATTTTTAATACTTCACCTGCATTAAGTTCTTTTTTAATAACAGTACCTCCAGCATGCAAGAAAATCAGTCCATCTCCAGATAATTTCTGCATAATGAAACCTTCACCGCCAAAGAAGCCTACACCTATTTTCTTTTGAAAAGCAATATCTATTGATATACCTTTAGCAGAACATAAAAATGAATCTCTTTGACAAGTTAATTGCCCATTATAATCAGTTAAGTCCATAGGGAGGATTTTACCAGGATATGGTGCTGCAAAAGCAACTACATTTTTATTGCTGCTTTTGTTTGTAAATGAAGACATAAATAAACTTTCACCAGTTAAAACTCTTTTTCCAGCTCCAACTAATTTTCCCATTAAACCTTTGTTAACATCTTTGTTAGAACCATCACCAAAAACAGTATCCATTTCAATGTTTGAATCCATGTACATCATAGCGCCAGCTTCAGCTATTATACTTTCTCCATAATCCAAACCTATTTCTACAAATTGCATATCATCTCCAAACAATTTGTAGTCTACTTCATGAGCATGTAGCATATTATACTCCTTTCGAATTAAAAATACTTTTATTTTTAATAAAACAGGTGAAATTTATTTTATGTTATAAAACAAATTACCTTATTAAATCATAACGAACATTGTTTAAATTCTATATTTAAGTATATAATTTATTTATAACATTATAACAAATTCTGTAAATTTAATAAAGGCTTTGTTTGATTTTTTTAATATATTTTTAAATATTTAAATTAGTTATAATCCATTTCTTTTTTTTATGTACATTATGGATTTAAGTTTTTGTAAATCATAAAAAAATTTATACATCAAACCTGCAGTTGTCATTTGAGCTGTTGTTAAAACTATGGATGTAGTTTTATAAAATCGCATGTGCTGATTTTTAACAAGCAAATATTTCTTGTAGGTATCAATTGCTCTTTTGCTGTTAAAATTAATGTAATAATTTAAAGAATCTGAATAAATTCCACCTTTGGAAATTTTAAACTCATGATGGTGTCTGTAAACTTTAATAACCCAACTTTCATAACTTCTATGATTGTTCAATAAATTAATATTGGCATGCTGAGGTACTGTTAAATCTTGAATTAAATGACAAGCTGCACCAAAATAAAACATAGAATTTTTTATATCACCCTTTGAGTATTCGTTTAATGCTCTGGTATAATATTTGATGCATTCTTTTTTAGCATTGCTACTTCCATACAATCCATCGTCCTTTTCTGGATTGTAAAAATGACTGCTGCTTTTAAAATCCTGATCAGCCCAAACAACACCTGCATTTATGTCGTTTATATATAATGCCATAAAATTAGATGCTTCTAAATACCCGTCATTTCTTAATATAATTACAGATTGATTGTTAATAAATTGATGCACAGTACATTCAGTTTTAATTATTCTTTTTTTTACTGGATTTACAACTCTAGTTAGTTTTTTATATAAATATGAATAAGTTTTTTCAACAGCTTGCATGATTACCATCCTACAATTTTTATTTATTTTTTATTATTTTTAACACATTTAATACTATTATCCTAATTGAAAAAATTTAATTTGAAAATATAAAAATGTAAATATTTTCGAAAACAAATGGACTTTAAATGGTAATTATTAATTAAAGAAGGTAATAATAAGAACCCCACCCATCAACGCAATCAAAGATTGCTGATGGATCCCGGGAACCTTGTTGTATTCACAATAAAGCACCTATTATAAGAGTTATACATTACTTATAATAGGTGCTACTTTTTTAAAGTGAATTAAAAATTATATTATTATCTTTGTTCTTTTATAAATCCTAATCTGTAAGCATTTAAAAGCATTTCTAAATCTTCAATTTGAGATTGTAGTTTTTCACCATCATCTGTGTTGCGAACTCTTTTTCTTTCAACTTCCTTTTCTAAAACCATTGTAGTAGAATGAATATCTTTTTCTTCTTCAATGGCCTTTTGAGTTGATTCAAAAGGGTCGTGAGATACCAATATAAGTCCATATGAATTATAAATGAGAGTATAGCCTGCTATTCCTGTAGTGTCTTGATAAGCTTTCGAAAAACCACCGTCAATAACTAAAAGCTTTCCATTTGCCTTAATTGGACTTTCGCCACTCTTAAGTTTGACAGGAACATGACCATTAATTATATGTGATGAATCGGGGTTTAAGCCAAACTCTTCAAATATTATTTTGCACATTTTTTCACTATCTTCTAATTTGAAATATGGATTTTTTATTTCAACATGAGTTTCCTTGTCATCTATGAAATATCTTTCAAAGGTTGTCATTTTATCTTTTCCAAAAAGAGGGGAATATGGACCAGTCCATAAATACCAAGTTATATCCATACCATAAAGCTTTGCTTCAGGATTATTTTTATGAAAATAACCTTCTCTGACTAATATTTCAAGCCTATCGAAATAATCCTTGCCACTGTAGGATTTTCCAGATGAACCTATTTTGACTTTTTTAAAGCTTCCATCTTCATTCATTGGAATACAGCCATGATACATCAAATTTGAATTAAACTTTAAATACATGCTGCCATTTGCATAAAGAAATCTTATATGTTTTTGAAGTTTTTCACTGTTTAAAAATGATGACTTTAATTTTTCCATCAATTCTTTTTCTTCTATAGTAAGTTCATAAGGTTTTTCTGGATTTATAGTTGGAAAATTTTTATCATTTAGCTCATAAATTTTCCCGTTTATATCAATAGTACCGTCTTCATAATTTATTTTATCTAATAAGAGTCTGTTTTCCATGCAAAAATGCGGTCGTCTTTTAATTATTTCGCCTTCTAATTTAAATTGGATTATAGAAATAGCTTTGTGCATCCTAGCAATAAGTTTTAAATCATTTTCATTGTAAACAATATTGCTATCAATTTTAGGTTTAAATGCAGTACAAGCGTCATCTTTATAAAACTCTAAAGCAAAAGTAGCTAAAGGAAGCATATTAATGCCATATCCATCTTCAATAGTATCTAAATTTACATATCTAGCGCATATTCTGATAACAGTTGCAATACAAGCTTCGCTCCCAGCTGCAGCTCCCATCCACAATATATCATGATTTCCCCATTGCAAGTCTACTGAATGATAATCAAAAAGAGTTTCCATTACAATGTCAGCTCCAGGCCCTCTATCAAATATATCACCAACAATATGAAGTCTGTCTATAACTAATCTTTGAATGAGCTTAGACATAGCAATTATAAATTCATCAGCTCTTCCAATGCTAATAATAGTTTTTATTATTTCACTGTAGTATTCTTCCTTGTCAAATTCTTCAGGTCCTTGGTGCATTAGTTCTTCAATTATGTACGCAAAGTCTTTAGGTAGAGCTTTTCTAACTTTCATTCGAGTGTATTTAAAAGCTGCCTTTCTGCAAATTTCAACTAGTCTGTAAATAGTAATTTTATACCATTCATCAATATTTTCTTCATTCTTATGAATAATTTCTAATTTTTGTTCTGGATAATAAATAAGAGTTGAAAGGCATTTTATTTCCTTTTCGCTTAATATATCACCATAAACTTCATTTATCTTCCTTTTTATATTGCCAGATCCATTTCTAATCACATGATTAAAAGACTCATATTCACCGTGAATATCAGACAAAAAATGTTCAGTACCTTTAGGAAGGTTTAATATGGCCTGCAAATTTATAATTTCAGTACAGGCTGCAGCTATCGTAGGGTATTGCTTAGATAAAAGCTCTAAATATTTTAAATCGCCATTAAAGTCTTGTATTACGTCATCATTAGAATATAACATACAGCACAGCTCCTTTTTATAAAAGTTTATATCTAATTATATCACTATTAACTTAATGTATTCAACCTTACTTTTTAAATAATTATAAAAAGGTTAGATTGAATTAAAATTCAGTCTTTTTTTATTTAGTTATAAATTAAAAATATTTAGATATGAAAAACAATAACTTAGAGAATAATAAAAGGGGAAATTCGCACGCACGGTGTGGACGGGTGGAAAATACAGAGATTATATCAAAGTCTTACCTATCCGTATTATCGCAAATAATGACATCAAAATCTGTTGCAAGAAGCTGCGAGGATGTAGATGAAACTGTGTTAAGCTATGCAGAAGTAAAAGCACTTGCAACAGGCATTCCGTTTATAAAAGAAAAAATAGATGTAGATAATGAAGTGGTAAGACTGACACTTTTAAAAACTACCTATAACAATCATAAATACAAAATGGAGGATAATTTTAAATCTAAATATCCTAATCTTATTGCGGAAGCTAAACAAAGAACAGATAACATTGTAAAAGATATTGAAATAAGTGATCAAAATAAAAAAGAAGAATTTGAGATAATAATATCTAATAAAGCTTATGACAATAGAGAAGATGCAGGAACAATTATAAAAGTACTATTAGACAATGCAACATCAACTGAAGAAAAACAAATAGGAAAATTTAACGGGTTTGATTTATTCATAAAGAAAAAACACCTAGAAGTTATAACAGCTGACGAGACAGAGTTTGGAAATGGTGCCAAAGATAGCAGGGATAATAAAAATATTGATGAAAGTAATAAAAGAAAGTCTATGAGTGAAGTTACTAATTCGGTTGGAAAGTATGAAGCTGAAAATATAAAAGTTGAACAAGAAATTAATAATAGTATAGAAAGATGAAATATAATCGTTGTATAATAATAGTACATTTATGTCGTAATAGTAGAATATAACGGTGTAGGTATTATAAAAGTTTTTATAGGCTTAATAAAGAAAGTCAGCTAAGATGAATAAATTTTTATCGTAGCTGGCTTTTTCAATGCAATATCTATTGATATTCTAGAGATAGTTTTAAGCAGGAAAATTTAAGATAGATAGAAAAATCATAGTTAATCATGGAGGCTTGCTTAATAAAATTCAAAAAATATATGACTTTTTATATTCTTAGCTAATTAAATGTAGACGATGGTAATTGAACTCTTTGTTCAAGCGTTAATCCGGGTATTTTTATTGGTACAGGATGCAAAGTAATATTGAAAGTAGTAGTTACTCCTGGGTAAAAACGTATATTATTTATCTGTGAAGAATAATATCCTAATGCATCTATTCTTAGGTTATATGATGTAAAATAAAAATCCTGTCCTACTGTAGTGCTTAAGAGATATGCAGTTGGTATAGTAAGTGTCGCAGTCTTGCCATTTATATTTGTTGTAGCAAATTGAACAGGTGCTTCGCCATTAAATCTATCCAAAATATATACTGTTATTACTGCATTTTCTATAGGAGTTTCATCTGCAGCAAGTACAGTGACTTCTAAAAATCCAAACAGTTTTGTTGCATCTGTTTCAGGTACGGCTGTATTACATCTTCTTATACCGTAAAATATGTTTTTATAATTGTTCATATAGCTATTATTTATATCTTGATGATTCCAATTATACAATTTTATTACCTCTCCTTATTATATATTTTATTATGTATATCAATATATTCTAAAAGTAGTATTGTGTGCTATTAATACAAATTGTTCTACTTCCGGAGTGTATCGTTGGAGTATGCAGATATTATAATATATTTCAAAAAGCATAGTAGGCTTATGTACTATTAAAAATTGCTTTTAATTAGAAAAAATATAAAAACAAGTGTGGACAAATCAAAAGAGAGATACTCCTGTTCCTATGGAATGGGAGGTCAATATATATTAATATTAGTTTTTTAAAAAAATATTATTTGTATTTAAATTTCTTGAATGAAGAATTTAAGGAAAATTTAGCAACTTCAAGTCATAGAGTTGAAAACAATGGTTTTGACAGAGAAAAAAACTGAAAGACAAGATAAATGACTAACGTTACATCTGCCTTTCTGTTTTTTTATAACTATTGTGATATCTTATGCATTGCATTAAAATTGACATCCCTGTAAGGTTCAAGGTGAGCTATAATTTGTGAGCTTTTATTTACTCTCATATCCGCAGGAAGATATATTTCTGGGGTTCCGGGCATACTTGGAAGCGGCAACGAAGGTGGGACCATCTTGGAATGAGCTTATACTAGATAGAGTCATGATATTTTTGAAGAAGTAAAGAAATATCAAATGCAGAGTTGTCAAACTCGGAAAAAAATGAACTATATAAAACTATTATTGATAAAATTGAATGGATTAGGGATAATAACAATGTTACTATAAAAACTACATTTAAATAATGTAAAATAATGAAAGGAGTTGATAATATGAAGAATTTTAATATACCCAACGGACTAGTAAATGAAAAATCACCTTATTTGCTTCAACATGCGTATAACCCTGTTCAATGGTATCCATGGGGCGAAGAAGCTTTTAATAAAGCTAAAGAAGAAGATAAGCCGATTTTTTTGTCCATTGGGTATAGCTGACTTCTATTTTAGAACTTGTCACTGGTGCCATGTAATGGCTCATGAATCATTTGAAGATGACGAAGTAGCGGAGGCTTTAAATAAAGATTTTATTTCAATAAAAGTTGATAGGGAAGAACGTCCAGATATCGATGCTGTTTATATGAGTGTAGCACAAAGGTTAGGTGGTCACGGAGGATGGCCTTTAACTATAATGATGACTGATGAACAAAAACCTTTTTTTGCTGGAACATACTTTCCTAAAAAATCAAGATTTAATATGAAGGGATTATTAGATATATTAGAAATTGCATCAACTCAGTGGAAAGAAAGTAAAGAAGATATAATAAAATCAAGCAGTAAAATTACAGAAATTATTAATAACCAAGAAAAAGAAGAGGGCCAAAAATCAATTTTATCAAAAGAAATAATTGGAACAGCTAAGGAAATTTTTGAAAAAAGTTTTGATAAGAAATATGGAGGATTTGGAAAAAGCCCTAAATTTCCGCAACCTAGCAATATAATGTTTCTAATGAAATATTTTGAACTTGAACAAGATGAAAAAGTTCTTGAAATAGTTGAAAAAACATTAGAAGGAATGTACAAAGGTGGAATTTTTGATCATGTAGGATTTGGATTTTCAAGATATTCAACTGATGATAAGTGGCTTGTACCTCATTTTGAAAAGATGCTTTATGATAATGCAGGTTTAGTCATTGCATATACGGAAGCTTATCAAATAACTAAAAAAGAATTATATAAAAATGTAGTTATTAAAACACTTGATTATATTTTAAAAGAAATGACTGATGTAGAAGGTGGCTTTTATTCTGCTCAAGATGCTGATAGTGAAGGTGAAGAAGGAAAATATTATGTTTTTACACCAGATGAAATACAGGTTATTTTAGATGAAAATGATAGCAAATACTTTAATAATTATTTTAATATAACAAAAAGAGGAAACTTTGAAGGTAAAAATATCCCGAATTTATTAGATAATAAAGAGTTTGATCAGAAGGATGAACATATTGAAAGCTTAACTAAAAATATATATAATTATAGATTGTCAAGGACGAAACTTCATAAAGATGATAAAATTCTTACTTCATGGAATAGTATGATGATAGCAGCATTTGCTAAAGCATATAAAGTATTTGGTGATGAAAAATATTTACATGCAGCTGAAAATGCACTTCGTTTTATCAAAAAAAACTTAATTGATGAAGATAATAAAATTTGTGTAAGATATAGAGATGGCTCAACTCTAGGAAACGGTACACTAGATGATTATGCATTTTACATATGGGCACTAATTGAAATGTATGAATCAACATATGAAATACATTATTTAAAAAGAGCTGTTAAATTTAATGATAAAATGATTAAACTATTCTGGGATAATGAAAAAAGTGGCTTTTATATGACTAGCAAAAATAGCGAGAAATTAATTTATAGACCAAAGGAAGTATATGATGGTGCAATGGCATCTGGTAATTCTGTTGCTTCATTAAATCTTATAAAACTTGCAAAATTAACTGGCAACATTGAATTAGAAGAAATATCCCAAAGACAAATTGAATTTTTAACAAATATTGCAGTTGAATATCCTGCTGGTTATACATTTTGTTTGTTATCATTAATGTATGCTTTGTATCCTTCAAAGGAAATAATATGCATTATGAAAGATAAAGAAGATATAAATGAATTAAACAAAATAATTAAAAATAAATTTATGGTTAATACAGCATTACTAGCTGTAAATAAAACCGAAATTGAAGAAGTGGAAGAAGTGGTAGAATTTATAAATAATTACAATTTAAAAGATGATAAAACAACTTTTTATATTTGTGAGAATAAAGAATGTTCACTTCCAATTACTAATATCAATGAGTTAGATAAATTATTAAAATAAAAATTTGATAGCTAAAAAGTGGAACCTTTTTTTTAAAAAAATGATTATAGAAAATATAAATGAGGGCATAATATTTTAGAAAGTTTAATTAAACTTTTAATAAAGAAATATAGGAGGCATATATGGAAGGTAAAGTAGAAAAAATGGGTAATCATAATCCTGGAGTTAAATGTGTAGTAAACACATGTCATTATTATGCACAGGGAGATTATTGTAATGCTCAGAAAATAGAGGTTCAACATCGCGATGCACAAAAGAGCCAAGATACTGACTGTGCAACATTTAAACCAAGTAATAGCTTTAAGTAATTAGAAGTCTAGAAAATAAGCTATTTTATAAAGAAATAAAAATTCACATATTTAAATAAGAAAGTTATCTCTATATAGTAGTTGACTATTAGGGATAGCTTTTTTATTTGACAGTACTTAAGGTTCACTTAATGTAGCAGCAATATAATTAATAAAAATATATATGGTGTATATATAATATATAATATAGATAATAAATAACATCGCATAAACGGAGGATTTTATGAAAGAGAAAAAAACACCTAAGAAGCCATTTGTTTACTATTATTCGATAGTAATGGTAGTAATTATACTTTTAAATGGAATTGTATTTCCATATTTAACAAAATTACAATCAAAGGTAGAACAAGTTGATTATGGCACATTTTTAACAATGGTTGAATCTGGAAATGTAACAAAAGTACAAGTTGAAGATAATCAAATAGTATTTTTAACAAAGGGAAATGAAGAATTGTTTTATATAACAGGAAAATTAGAGGACCCTACACTAGTCGATAGATTGCATAATGCAAATGTGAAATTTGAAAGAGTAATCCCAAAAGAAAATTCTGCTTTAGTTGATGCAATATTATCGTGGGTATTGCCTATGATGATTTTTATAGGTTTAGGACAAATATTATCTAAACAACTTCAAAAAAAGATGGGACCAGGTGCAATGCAGTTTGGTAAAAGTAATGCTAAAATTTATGTAGAAGCTCAAACGGGTAAGAAGTTTGAGGATGTTGCAGGTCAAGACGAAGCCAAGGAAGCTTTAACTGAAATAGTTGACTTTTTGCATAATCCTAAAAAATATGAAGAAATTGGAGCAACTATGCCAAAGGGAGCTTTACTTGTAGGACCTCCAGGTACAGGAAAAACATTGCTGGCTAGAGCAGTAGCTGGTGAAGCTAAAGTTCCTTTCTTTTCTATATCAGGTTCAGAATTTGTAGAAATGTTTGTTGGTATGGGTGCTGCTAAAGTTAGAGATTTATTTAAACAAGCACAAGAAAAAGCACCTTGTATCGTATTTATAGATGAAATTGATACAATAGGAAAGAAAAGGGACAATGGTGGATTTGGAGGAAATGATGAAAGGGAACAAACATTAAATCAATTATTGACAGAAATGGATGGATTTGATGGCAAGCAAGGTGTTGTAATTCTTGCAGCAACCAACAGACCTGAATCATTAGACAAAGCGTTGCTTCGACCAGGACGTTTTGATAGGCGTATTCCAGTTGAACTTCCTGATTTAGCAGGTCGTGAAGCAATATTAAAAGTACATGCTAAAAATGTACACATTGAAGAAAATATAGATTTTAATGCTATTGCAAGAGCAACTGCAGGAGCAAGTGGTGCTGAATTAGCAAATATTATTAATGAGGCTGCCTTAAGAGCTGTAAAATATGGAAGAAATGAAACTTCTCAAGAAGATTTAGAAGAATCTGTAGAAGTTGTAATAGCTGGATATCAAAGAAAAGGTGCTGTTATTTCTCCTAAAGAAAAGAAAATAGTAGCATATCATGAGATAGGACATGCGCTAGTTGCAGCAAAACAAACTGAATCTGCACCAGTTCACAAAATTACAATTATTCCTCGTACATCTGGGGCATTAGGTTATACTATGCAAGTTGAAGAAAATGAAAGATTTTTAATGTCAAAAGAAGAAGCATTTAATAAAATAGCTACTTTTACCGGTGGACGTGCTGCAGAAGAAGTAATTTTCAACACGTTTACAACTGGTGCATCAAATGATATTGAACAGGCTACTAAAATTGCAAGAGCAATGGTTACAAGATATGGTATGAGTGAAGAATTTGATATGATGGCATTAGAATCAGTAAATAATCAGTATTTAGGAGGAGATGGTTCACTAACATGTTCTTCTGTAACATCAAGTAAAATTGATGATGAAGTTTTAAATATAATTAAGACAGCTCATGAAAAAGCTATTGAAATATTAAATGAAAACATTGATAAATTACATGAACTAGCAAATTATTTAATTGAAAAAGAAACTATTACAGGTGAGGAATTCATGAAAATATTAAATAATTAATCTTTAGATCATTATTAACTAAATAGGAGGTTTGAATGAGAAGTTTTTTGTTGAAAAATGATTTGTGGGATATGATGAGGCTCACTACAACAAATATGGAAGCTGCATTTAGTCCAATAGTTCAAGCTTATGGTTTAACTTTGATGCAAAATAGAATATTAGTAGCTATTACTCAATTTACATATCCATCAGTTGGATGTATATGTAAAGTAATAGGTGCTAGTGGTGGAAATGCTTCTAACATGTGTAAAAAATTAGAAAAAGAAGGTTTTATAAAAAGAATCAGAAGTCAAGAAGATGAGAGAGTTGTTGAACTTGTATTAACTGAAAAGGGTAAAGAAACAATAAATAAAATTGATGATGAATTTAAAAAAAGATACGAACCTATTTTAGATAGTAAATCAGACGAAGATTTTGAAACAATAATTTTAGGAATTAAAAAGTTGAATGAATTATTGAATGACTTTGAAAAAGGAATTAGCTGCCAATGAAATAGCAAGCTTAATGCAGATAATATTTCTTCTTATAGTTGTATCAACATAAAAAAACAAGAGTTTAGGTAAAATCTAAAACTCTTGTTTTTTTATTAAATTATTTAAACATTAAATCTAAATAATACTATGTCTCCGTCTTCCATAACATATTCTTTTCCTTCAAGACGCATTAAACCTTTTTCTTTTACAGCGTTCATTGTACCAAATTCAGCAACATCTTTATATGATGTAACTTCAGCTCTTATGAAACCTCTTTCAATATCTGAGTGAATTTTACCAGCTGCTTGAGGTGCTTTAGTTCCTTTTTTTATAGTCCATGCTCTTGATTCCATTGGGCCTGTAGTAAAGTAACTAATTAACCCAAGCAAGTGATAGCTAGCTCTTATAAGTTTATCAAGTCCTGATTCTTCGAGTCCTAATTCATGTAGAAATTCTTTCTTTTCTTCATCTTCAAGAACTGAAACCTCTTCTTCAATTTTACCACACACAACTATTACTTCAGAACCATCTTTTGAAGCATGTTCTTTAACTATATTTACATAATTATTTTCATCTGGATTTGCTAAAAACTCTTCATCAACATTTGCTACATAAAGAACAGGTTTAGCTGTAATAAGATTAAATGTTTTTAAAAGTTTTTGTTCTTCATCAGTACAATCTAAATATCTTGCTGGTTTTTCGTTTTCTAATTCTTCAACTACTCTTTTTACAAGTTCTAATTCAGGTTGCAAAGATTTATCATTTTTTGCTGTTTTTGTTAATCTTTCAAATCTTTTGCTCATAACTTCTAAGTCAGCAATAATAAGTTCTAATTCAATAATTTCTATATCTCTCTTTGGATCCACAGTGCTTTCTACATGTATTACATTTTCATCATCAAAGCATCTAACTACATGTACAACAGATTCAACTTCTCTTATGTGAGAAAGAAATTTATTGCCAAGACCTTCACCTTTACTAGCTCCTTTTACTAAACCTGCAATGTCATAAAATTCTATAACAGCTGGAACTGTTTTGCCAGAATTGCTCATTTTAGTCAAGAAGTCCAATCTTTTATCGGGAACACTTACAACCCCTACATTTGGCTCAATTGTACAAAATGGATAATTTGCTGATTCAGCTCCTGCAGATGTTATAGCGTTAAATAATGTACTTTTACCTACATTAGGAAGTCCTACAATACCTAATTTCATATATATATCGTCCTTTCGTCTCTTAAAGGCAATCAAATTTTGCTGCCATTTATAGTTTCTATAATTTATATCAACATATTATATAACATAAGAAATTAAACTTCAATACATTTCTCTGCAGATTCCATGAAAACGAATTTATTTAAGGCATTACATTTATACAAAAATTTAACAATAAAAAGCATATATTAAATTTCATTGAATATTATAAAATATATAAGACAAATTATAGGGGGAAGAAAAAGGTATGAATGATAAACAGATGCAGTCAAATTATATTAGGGTAGTTGGAGCGGTGAGTAGCGATTTAGAATTTAGTCATGAAGTTTTTGGTGAAAAGTTTTATGAATTTTATTTAGAAGTTCCGAGATTAAGCGATACTAAAGATTTGCTTCCTGTTATAATATCAGAAAGAATTATTAACGATATAAATATGGATATTGGTAATTACGTCGTTATTGATGGACAATTCAGATCTTATAATAGATATGAAGATTTAAGCAATAAACTTTTACTAAGAATTTTCGTTCGAGATGTTAAAGTTCCTAATGAAGAGGAATTGGAAGAAATTAAAAGACATCCTAATGAAGTTTTTTTAAATGGTTATTTGTGCAAGGAAACAAAGTATAGAACTACTCCTTTTGGAAGAGAAATAACAGATATGTTGATTGCTGTAAATAGATCTTATAATAAATCTGATTATATTCCATGTATAGCATGGGGTAGAAATGCAAGATATTGTGAAAACTTAGAAGTTGGTGATCATGTTAAAGTATGGGGCAGAATACAAAGCAGAAGGTATCAGAAAAAACATGATGAAGATGAATATCAAACTAAAACTGCTTATGAAGTATCTATTACAAAATTAGAGCATATTAAAACTGATAATAATAGAAAGAAAGAAGAATAAAAATCGGAATAAATATATAATATAATAAATTATCTATAAAAATAGTGAAACTGCGTTTAAAGAGTTTCACTATTTTTATTTCTAAAAATAGAATGAATTAATATTCTTTTAATAATTAAAAGGTATAATTACTTAATACATATTAATATAATAATAGCAAATAGCAATAAAAATTAGAATTATGAAGAAATATGGAGAATATTGAAGAAAACATGATATTCTGGCAACAAATCGAATATACAAAAATAACTTGACAAATTTAATAAATAATATTAGAATGTTAAATAACTTTATAAAAATAAGGGAAAATCCAAATAAATTTCTATACTTAATAAGCAAAGGTATTCATAATTAACAAAGGAAAGCACATAAAAACTCTATTCATTAAAAAAACCGGTCTAAATATTAAATAACATTCGAAATTCGCTCAAAAAGTAATAAATCAAATTAAAATTTGCAATTAGATATTAACAATAATAGCTATATTTTTGTTGTGTTGAAATAGTAGGGAGGTATTATGAGAAAAAAAGTTGTTTTAGGTTCATCTATAGGCAATTGTGTACATGTGGCAGGAATAATTCATTTTTTGCAAATCGCTGAAAACGAAGGATATGACACAGTTTTTTTGGGACCAGCAGTTCCCATTGATGAAATATTTGCGAAAATAAAAGAATTAAAACCTGATTTAGTTGCATTGAGCTACAGATTGACTGCTGAAAATTGTGACAAACTTATTAAAGAGGTAGTTGATACGGCTGAATCTAAAGAATACGAAAATATAAAATGGTGCTTTGGCGGAACTTCACCAGTTGCTAAAGTAGCTATGAAATTTAATTTTTTTGATTATATATCAGATGGGTTAGATGATGTTGATGATTCCATTGCATTTCTTAAAAATATTGATAAAAAGTCTGATGAAAAAAATCATGCTCAAAATATAATAGATAGAATAAATGAAAAATATCCATATCCTGTATTAAGGCACCATTTTGGATTACCATCATATAAAGATACTCTTGATGGTATTAAAATAATAGCAGAAAGCAAGGTCCTTGACGTAATATCAATAGGTCCTGACCAAAATACTCAGCAATATTTTTTCAAACAAGAAAAAATGGATAAAAACCATGATGGAGCAGGTGGAGTTCCTTTGAGAACAAAGGAAGAATTTGTTGCTTTAAAAGAAGCTTCTCAGTTTGGCAATAAACCAATTCTTAGATGTTATAGCGGTACTGATGATGTCTTTAAATTTGCTGAACTATTAAAAAACACAATCGATAATGCATGGTGTGCAGTACCCCTCTGTTGGTACAATGAAATTGATAAAAGAGGTACTAGAACTATTGAAGTATCAATAAAAGAAGCTTTTGAACTAATAAAATGGCATGGAGATAGAAATATACCTGTTGAAATAAATGAACCTCATCACTGGGCACTTAGAGATGCACATGATGTTATATCTGTTGTAACTGCTTATTTATCTGCATACAATGCAAAAAAGTATGGAGCAAAGGATTATATAGCTCAATATATGTTTAATACACCTAATACTTTATCTTTTTCTATGGATTTATCAAGAGTGTTAGCTATGATAGAAATTTCTGAAACTTTACAAGATGAAAAGTTTAAAATATATAGAGAAGTAAGAGCAGGACTTAATTTTTTATCATCAGATTTAGATGTAGCTAAAGGGCAACTAGCTGCTACAACATTCTTAGCTTCAAGTGTCAAACCACATATTATACATGTTGTAGGATTTAATGAAGCTGAACATGCAGCGACTCCTGAAAATATAATAGAAAGCTGCAAAATAGTAAGAGGTGTAATAAGAAATTTAGTTAATGACAGTATTGATATTACTGATAACCAAATTATACAAAATAGAAAAACACAATTAATAAATGAAGCAAATTATCTTTTGAATTTTATTTGTAATTATTATGAGGGATATAATGACCCTCTTAGTAACGATTTCGTAATATCTGATTGTATTAAGAGAGGAATATTAGATGCTCCGCATATATTAAAAAACGAAAAATTCAAAGGCATTTTAGATACTAGAATTATTGATGGAAAATGCGTTGCATATTCTAAAGAGTTATCTAGAGAAATAAATGAACAAGAGCGTATGAAAATTTTAAAAAAAGCTGGAAATATATAAGATAAATTATTAAAAGAAAGGGGTTTTACTATGAAGGTTGCAGTTATAGGAGCAGGTAATGGTGGGCAAGCTTTTGCTGCTTATTTTACTCATCACGGATGTGAGGTATCATTGTATAACAGAAGCACAAAAGCTTTAGAAGATATTGAGAATAATGATGGTATAGAATTGATGGGGGTATATTGTTATAAGGAAAAAATACATTTACTTTCATCTAATATTGAAGAAGTAATAGATGGTGCAGATTTAATAATGGTGGCAATGCCTGCAAATGCCCATCATCATATAGCAAAAAAAATGGCGACCTATTTAAAAGATGGACAAGTGATAGTTTTAAATCCAGGTAGAACATTCGGTACTTTTAATTTTATGAATGTACTTAAAGATTCAGGATTAACAGCTAATATAATATTAGCTGAAACAGATACTTTAGTCTTTACTTGTCGTGTGTTTAAAAATGGGATATGCAGAATTTTTTCATTAAAAAAAGAATTATATATTGCTGCACATAATTCTGAAGATACAAAAGTGGTTTATGATATGTTAAGTGAATATTTTGATATTTTAATACCTGCTGAATCAGTTTTATTTACGGGTTTGTCAAATTTAGGTGTTATATTTCACCCTGTACCAATTATAATGAATATAGCAAGAATAGAATGTAAAGAAACTTTTTCTCATTATAAAGAAGGAATCACTCCTACTGTAGCAGCATTGTTGGAAAAAATAGATGGAGAAAGAGTTGGTATAGCACGTGCTCTTAATATAGAAATTGACAGCGCAGTAAAATGGCTAAATCGTATATATAAATCTGAAGGTGAAACATTGTATGAAGCATTGCAAAATAATCCAGCTTATACTGAAGTTTTAGCTCCTTCTACAATTCACAATAGATATATTTATGAAGATATTGAAACTGGCTTAGTTCCATTATCTGCAATTGCTCATAAAATCGGAGTAAAATGTGATACAATAGATGCTATAATTAATCTTGCAAATTTATTGTTTGATTTTGATTTTGTAGGTCATGGAAGAAATGAAAATAGAATTGATATAGAAAGTATATTAAAGCAAATAAAGGATAATAATTTAGTAATATAGTCTAATAAAGTAATTGTAACTTCCTATTTAACATAAAATAATAGGAAGTTTTTATTTTGTACATAATATCAAAATAATACATGCAAAGAAATATATGCAAAAAATAAATATTGTGATACAATATATTAAAAGAATAAGTAGAGGAATGAAGAAATGATATTAGTATTAGCAGAAAAACCTTCAGTTGGAAAAGACATTGGCAAAGTGCTTGGATGCAATAAAGCAGGTAATGGATACCTTGAAGGAAGTAAATATATAGTAACATGGGCACTTGGGCATCTTGTAACATTAGCAGATCCAGAGCAGTACAACAATAAGTATAAAACATGGGAAATGGAAGACCTTCCTATTATTCCAAGCAATATGAAAATTGAAATTATAAAGCAAACAAGCAAACAATTTAATGTTGTTAAAAGTCAACTTGTTAGATCAGATGTATCTGATATTGTTATAGCAACAGATGCAGGGCGTGAAGGTGAACTTGTAGCTAGATGGATAATAGAAAAAGCAAATGTAAAAAAACCTATAAAAAGATTATGGATTTCTTCTGTAACTGATAAAGCAATTAAAGAAGGATTTAATAATTTAAAAGACGGTAAATTATATGAAAATTTATATGCATCTGCCGTAGCTAGATCAGAAGCAGATTGGATTGTAGGTATAAATGCAACTAGGGCGCTTACTTGCAAACACAATGCTCAATTGTCTTGCGGCAGAGTTCAAACGCCTACAGTAGCAATGATAGCAGCATTAGAAGAAGAAATTCGAACATTTAAACCTGAAGTTTATTATGGAATTGAAGCAACTGGCAGCAATCTTAAATTTACTTGGCATGATATCAAATCTAATGACACAAAAACATTTGATAAAGAAAAATGTGACAACATATTAAATTCTTTAAAAGGGAAAGATTTAATAATTTCTAATATTTCTAGGACACAAGATAAAACATATGCCCCACTTTTATATGATTTAACTGAACTTCAAAGAGATGGCAATAAAATATATGGATTTTCTGCTAAAGAAACTTTATCTATTATGCAGACATTGTATGAACGACACAAGGTACTAACTTATCCTAGAACTGATTCAAGATATATATCGGAAGATGTTGTAGATACTTTGAAAGATAGAGTAAAAGCGTGTAGTGTAGGTCCTAATGCGAAAATTGGATTCAAAATATTTTCTCAACCAATTAAAGGAAATAAAAATTTTGTAAATAACAGCAAAGTTTCAGATCATCATGCTATTATACCTACAGAGCAAACAGTTTTCTTACAGGATTTAACAGATAAAGAAAGAAAAATTTATGATTTAGTTGTAAAAAGATTTTTAGCTGTTTTATCAAAACCTTTTGAATTTGAAAAAATAGTTATCAATGGTAAAGTAGGAAGTGAAAACTTTACAACAAAAGGTAAAGTTACAGTTTCTCAAGGTTGGAAAGAAATATATAATAATTATGAAGATGATGAAATTTTAGATGATTTCCCGGTTGAAAAGTTAAATACACTAAAAAATGGCAGCACAATTAAACTTACATCAATTAAACAAACGTGGGGTGAAACAAAACCACCTGCAAGATTTACAGAAGCAAGCCTTTTATCAGCTATGGAAAATCCTGTTCGTTACATGAAAGATGCAAATAAGGATCTTAAAAAGACAATTGGTGAAACAGGTGGCTTAGGAACTGTTGCT
>Ga0074193_1001174_pt1 | contig 34756 bp, 33 predicted proteins | sample EPASupsiteHSE605_FD_64523 | JGI IMG/M metagenome (GOLD analysis project Ga0074193, IMG submission 64523) | Bioremediated contaminated groundwater from EPA Superfund site, New Mexico - Sample HSE6-05 | ecosystem: Environmental > Aquatic > Deep subsurface > Groundwater > Contaminated ... | reverse complement strand
TTAGCTAAGATTTAGAATAAAGTGCAAAGGTCGCGTAGCAATTTTTTATATTTAGAGAATAGGGAATAGGGAATGGGGAATAGATTTAAGTAGGGATCCTCACAACGCTACTTCATACTCCCATTTCAGATACGAAAGTGGATGGCGATAATGATTAAAATAGAGAATCTGCTGCACCGTTACGGGACAGACCAGCATGGTCTGCCAGCTATCAATGGCCTAAGCATGACGATTAAAAAAGGAGAATTTGTCGCAATTGTAGGGAACAATGGTTCGGGTAAATCTACATTAGCCAAACATTTAAACGCGCTGCTGCTTCCGACCAAGGGGCGTATTATGATCGACGGCATAGACACCAGTAATACGCAGCAGCTTTGGGAAATCAGACAGAAGGTAGGTATGGTATTCCAAAACCCGGATAACCAGATCGTAGCTGCAATCGTAGAAGAGGATGTGGCATTCGGGCCGGAAAACCTGGGATTACCGTCTAAACAGATACAGGAGCGAGTAAATGAAGCATTAACACTCGTTGGTATGTTAGATTATCGTCAGCACGGTCCGCATCTTTTATCCGGAGGGCAGAAGCAGCGAGTTGCTATTGCCGGGGTTATCGCAATGCGACCGGATTGTATTGTACTTGATGAAGCTACAGCTATGCTGGATCCATCTGGGCGTAAAGAGGTACTTGATACCGTTACACGATTAAACAGAGAAGAAGGTATTACTATTGTATATATCACCCACTTTATGGATGAGGCAGTTCAAGCCGACCGAGTTGTAGCAATGCATGCAGGGAAAGTGATGTTAGACGGTACACCTCGTCATGTATTTAGCCAGCTAAGTACACTTCAAGGGCTAGGCCTGAACGCACCTGATATTATAGCCCTAGCGCAGATGCTACGTACAAAAGGGGTTCAAGTTGCTCCGGGTGTTATGACGGTTGATGAAATGGTGGAGTCGCTATGTCAATTGAATTAAGTGATGTGTCATTCACGTATAGCCCAGGTACGCCATATGAGCGTAAGGCCTTGCAGAATATCAATATAAAATTTTTCCAGGGAGAGTTTACTGCGGTAATCGGACACACTGGATCCGGGAAGTCGACACTGATTCAGCATTTAAGCGGATTAGTAAATCCTACTATGGGACAGGTGTATGTAGATGGGATTAATATTAACGCCCGCTCCGTTGATGCCAAACAGGTTAAACGACGAATTGGGATGGTTTTTCAATATCCTGAAGATCAATTGTTTGAGGAAACAGTGTTTGCGGATGTTGCCTTCGGACCCCGCAATCATAGCCTCAATAATGCCCAAGTAGAAGAACGAGTACGATATGGTTTGAGTTTTGTAGGTCTTGATTATCATGAATATAAAGATCGATCACCCTTTAGTCTAAGTGGTGGACAAATGCGAAGGGTCGCAATTGCAGGAGTAATTGCTCTAAAGCCGGACTATTTAGTTTTAGATGAACCAACCGCGGGCCTTGACCCCCAAGCACGGAATGAAATATTAGCACAGTTTTACCGGTTACATGTGGAAACTGGGGTTACCGTGGTAATGGTATCCCATAACATAGAAGAAGTAGTGCGGCTTGCCAAAAGAATCGTCATTATGCAAGAAGGTACAATTCTGTTAGATGGCAGCCCTCGTAGTGTTTTTAAGCATGACTCAAAGGTTTTAGAACGGGCAGGCATAAGGTCACCAGAAGTGACACGCCTCATGATGGAACTTGCTAAAAGAGGTAAACCAGTACGCACCGATATTTTAACCGTAGAAGAAGCAATGACGGAAATTTTAGCGTGGAGAGGTTATCGATGATTGGAAATATTATGATTGGACAATACTTTCCGGGACAATCCGTGTTGCACAAGCTAGATCCCCGCACAAAAATAATGGGTATTTTGATTTTTTTTGGTGTTCTATTAACTATTGATAATGTATCTAGTTACGGAATGGTAATCATATTTACGCTAACTGTCGCAGGATTATCGCAAATATCCGGGAAAATATTACTAATGGGACTCAAACCGTTATGGTGGATTATCCTATTAACGATGAGTATTCACTTTTTTAGTACACCGGGCCATTTGATTGGGCAATGGGGCCCCTTTGAACTTACAATAGAGGGAATACGTCAAGGTATTTTTATGACGCTACGAATCGTACTATTAATATTTGTGTTTTCACTGCTAACGTTGACGACTTCCCCCATCAGTTTAACTGATGGTATTGAGCGTCTGTTATCACCATTGCGTACCGTCGGCGTACCAGCTCACGAATTAGCAATGATGATGACGATAGCTCTACGATTTATTCCAACTATAATTCAAGAAACAGAAAAGATTATCAAAGCGCAGACCGGTCGGGGCGCCGATTTTACCTCAGGCAGTATCATTAAACGTGCAACCAATACAATCCCTATTCTAGTACCACTGTTAATCAACGCATTCCGTCGCGCAGATGAGTTGGCCATGGCAATGGAATCACGCTGTTACAAAGGTGGGCAGGGGCGCACCAGAATGTGGGAAATGAAGATGGGTGCGGCGGACATGGTGGCACTAATCGTTACCAGTAGTTTAGTGGTGGGGGCAGTTATTTTGCGAAGCATTTAGGGGCTAGGGACTGGGGGCTAGGGGTTAAAATACAGCTGACAGGGTGATACAAATTATGAGAAATCTACGTTTCACAGTGGCTTATGATGGCACTAACTACAGTGGATGGCAGCGCCAAACAAATGCATTGGCAGTGCAGGAACTCATAGAGAAGGCATTGACAAAAATATGTAAAGAACAAATTACCATATTCGGGTCGGGCAGAACGGATGCGGGGGTGCATGCCCTGGGACAAGTCGTTAGTTTCCGAACTACTTGCTCTATTCCCGTGGAAAGGCTTAATGCAGCTTTAAATGGTTTATTACCAACCGATATTGTTACCCGCGAAGGACAAGAGGTATCGTCTGCTTTTCATGCTCGTTCCAGTGCAAAGGAGAAGCAATATCGCTATCTGATCTACAATGATCCAATGCCATCACCCTTTTGCCGGCATTATGCGTGGCAGCTTTTTAGGCCACTTGATTTTAGGGCGATGCAACAGGCTGCTGAGTGCTTTATCGGGACCCATGATTTTTCGGCCTTTCGCTCCACCGGGGGCGGACCTAAGAAACCGGTCAGAACTATGTATTTATCTAATTGGAAGAGACAAGGACTCTTTTTAGAATATGAGGTGCGGGGAACGGGATTTCTTTACCATATGGTACGTAATATGGTTGGTGCAATGGTTGCAATTGGTAGGAATAAGATCCCTGCTGATGCTATTTCAGAGAGTCTATTAAGCAAGGAACGTCATTTAAAATGGACCACAGCTCCGGCTCATGGATTATATCTTGTCAGCGTAACCTATTAGACAAAAAAAATAAGCCCTCTGTTTTAACAGAGGGCCAGTCCACTATTTAAAGATACCAAATGGTTTACCAAGGGGTAAGAACGTTTTACCAAAATGAGTATTTAACACTACTCCTGCGGAACCGTAGAAGGATAATACGGCGACTGCCAGTTCGGACCAAGCAGCAAGCTGATGTGCCCATGGATGACCCAGACCAAAAGTGTCCAGTGATAGCCCGACAAAGAGTAGGTCGATGAAGAAGAAAATGAGAAAAAGTACTTTGTTTACTTCCATAGCGCCAAGGGTCATAAATAGCGTGAAAATCAGATAACCAACAAAGGCAAAACCAAGTTGCTTAACATCGACGGCGCCAGCTAAAGCGGGACCAAAAACGCCCATCTTAATCAACCAGGAGGCGGCGACTCCAAACCAAAAGAAAGCGTAGCCACCGAAAGCAGTTGCACCAAAAATGTTGTTGTGCTTGAAGTCATAGATACACGCGATCAGTTGGGCAAAGGCCCCCGAAAAAATAGCCCAGGGAATTACGAAGGACAGCCCTGTTGTGAGACCAAGCTTCTGTGAAGATGCTACTAGGGTAACCATGGCTAGTCCGAACAGCCCCAAGGCAGTCGGGTTCGCAACCACTGTTTGTACATGTCGTGTTTCAGTACTCATTAGTTTCCTCCTCAGATTGTGATATAATAAACGTACTAGTGCAATTCCTTTTAAAAATAACACAATTAAGAGTCTATCGTCAATTAGTTTTTAATTGGAAAAAGAGATTATTCAAACTATTTAATTAAAAATAGTATAATTTGTAATAAAGCTAATTGTGCTACCGCTAGTTTAAATAAATTACCATGCAAATATACATGCACAAATGCGGATTTCCCTTGACTTTAGGCAATTGATTTATTAAAATATAGTTATGAGATTTTGCCACTGAGTCCGTAGCCCCGGACCTCATAGCAAACCTTGATTCGTATTTCTTGTGTAAGGAGGGACAATAATGAAGTCTTTTATGGCTAACCCCATGGACATCGAGCGTAAGTGGTTCATAATCGACGCAGAGGGTAAGACTCTCGGCCGTTTGGCTGCAGAAGTTGCAAAAATCCTTCGCGGTAAACATAAACCAATTTTCACACCTCATGTCGATACTGGTGATTTCGTTGTAATCGTCAATGCAGAAAAGGTAACCATGACTGGTAATAAATTGACAGATAAGACCTATTTTCAACATTCAGGATATCCCGGTGGTACAAGGTTTACTACCTACGGAAAACTCCGTGCGGAAAAACCGGAGCGTTTGATTGAGATTGCAGTAAAGGGAATGCTGCCTCATAACACGCTTGGTGCCGGTATGTTCAAAAAATTAAAGGTCTATCGTGGTGCCGAACATCCGCATGCCGCTCAACAACCAGAAGTCCTTGAATTGAACATTCGCTAGTACGAAAGGAGTGAAAACATAGATGGCACAAGTCCAATACTATGGTACTGGTCGTAGAAAAACTGCCATAGCTCGTGTACGTTTAGTACCCGGCGAAGGTAAAGTTGTTATTAACGGACGGCCTATGGATAACTACTTGGGCTTAAAAACCCTTGAACTTATAGTTATGCAACCCCTAAAGCTTACTGAGACTGCTGATAAATATGATGTAATTGCTAAAGTTATCGGTGGAGGCGTATCCGGACAAGCTGGTGCGGTTCGTCATGGAATTTCCCGTGCCCTACTTAAGGCAGACGGAGAATTTCGTCCAGCGCTGAAAAAAGCAGGCTTCTTAACCCGTGACCCACGGGAAAAAGAACGTCGTAAATACGGCTTGAAAAAAGCGCGTAAAGCATCCCAGTTTTCCAAGCGTTAATATTGTACTCACGAGAGGCTGGCCCAGAAGTTACTGGGACAGCCTCTTTTATTATCCCAAATGTAGTATAATATTACCATTAACTATAATTAAGGAGAGCAGCATGAAAGAGATTAAACAATTCTTTACTGAGCACGATTTATTTGCCAAGCATTCCGGCATAGAGTTACTGGAGGCGGCAAAGGGGTATGCTAAGGTAAGTATGACGATTAGGGATTACCATTTAAATGGGGTCAAGACGGTTCACGGCGGGGCGATATTTACATTAGCTGATTTTGCCTTTGCAGTGGCTTCAAATTCACATGGCAGGATTGCTATGGGGATTAATGTCACAATATCCTATGTGAAAGCGGCCACTAAGGGAATTCTAATTGCAGAGGCTAAGGAAATTTCCCTAAATTCAAAGCTGGGTAACTACATCGTTAACATTACCGATGACGAGCATAATTTAGTTGCAGTTTTTCAAGGGACGGCTTATCGTAAGAAAGATGAACTACTTGGTTAAAGGGCTAAGTCGGCGGTTATAAGGATATTACAAGCAAATCAAAAAAATTACTATGTGTCGTAAGACAATAGTAATTTTTTTGTACAATTCTATAAACTAAAAATGGAGCTATTTTATTAATATGTGCCACATCATCATAAATCCAAAGCGATTCAAAGAAAAATTTGAGAAAATAAGAAATATAAATGAGGATCTGAGTGGTAAACATTTAAATAAGTGGGGTTACGTTATGCAAAAGACTTGGAGAAACGCTTCACAATATAAAACATCGATCATCTTGATATTGTTTTTGTCTATGGTCGTGGCGGTGGTCGCCGCCTATTACAAGACGAGTAGTAAACCGATTGTTGTGGAGCCCATGGTCGCCGTGGGACGTGGAGATATTCAAACTACAGTTTCAGCCACTGGGACGATCTCGGCGGTGAATTCCGTTGCCATTAGCTCGCGAGTAACGGGCCTCATTACCGATGTCAGGGTGAAGGAAAATGACCATGTAAAAGCCGGACAAATTTTGGTTGTACTGGATGATACTACGCTCAGGGCCCAAGTTGCCCAATATCAGGCGCAGTTATCAAATTATGCGGCTAACTATGAACGCAGCAAAACGCTGACAGCCGTTGGTGGACAGTCAGTGCAACAATTGGATGCCGACCGCACTAACTATCTGGTGGCCCAATCCACATATAACAATTTTGCAGCGCAGCTCGATTATTACGTAATTAAAGCACCAATCGACGGTATCGTAATCGGAAAACCTACACCGGCCGGACAGACGGTAGCACAGGGTATTTCCAGCCCACAGGTGATCATGACTATTGCGGATATGTCGCAAATGCAGATCAAGGTGCTGGTGGATGAAACAGATGTAGGAAAAGTAAAGCTTGGGCAAAAGGTTTCATTTACGGTGGATGCTTATACAGACATCACCTTTTCCGGCAGGGTAACCAGCATTTCGAAAGATGCTATTAATTCGTCGAATATAATATATTATCCGGTGTATGTTGATGTCGATACGTCACAAGGGCTATTATATCCTACGATGACGGCTAGAGTTACGATCAACGCCGGTGAGAGCAAGAATGCATTGTTAATACCACTAGCTGCTATCAAAGAAGAAAAGGGACAAAAATATGTGCAATTAATGGTTAATGGAAAACCGCAGAACACCCCGGTTCAAACTGGTCTGAGTGATGATTCAAATATAGAAGTTTTAAGCGGCCTAAGCGAGGGCGACTATGTAGTGGTACCCACTGCGGCAAAGTCGAAGGCGACCACTGCTACCCAGAACCTAGGGCCTCCCCCTCCAATGTAGGGTGGTGCTTCTAACCAACTTGGAGTCTAAAGAAGAGTTTTCACTAAATGTATCTTTCCAATAAATTTCAAAGAATGCGTGTCGAAGAATAAATAAAGGGAGCCATAATTATTTGAAGGCTTATAAAAGGACTTAAAGGAAAAGGAGGGGTTCGATTTGGCAATATCATCAATAGGGCAATCCAGTAGTGTTCAGCTCAATCAGACCAATCAAAACCAGATCAAAGCATTAAAAAAGCAAAAGCAGGAGCTGCAGGATCAAATCAACGAAATAAATCAGGATACAAAAACAAAGAAAGAAGAAAAACAACAAAAGGTTCAGTTGCTACAAACACAAATACAAACGATTGCTCAGCAAATACAGCAGCTTGAACAAAAGAAATCTGAGCAGCTTGGTGGTCAACAAAGCAATGTTATTAAGACCGCTAATAGTCAGGCTTCATTAGCGGGACAAAAATTGGAAGATAATATCATAGATTTAAAAGCCTAACAAGTGTTATCTCGGATTAAAAAATCACTATGTGTCATGCACAATAGTGATTTTTTAATCCGAAATTGTAAGACTATGATCATGAAAAATTCATATTTAATAAATATGTTAAATTATGATAAATCCAAAGCAATTCCAAGGAGTTTGTGGGAAAATAAAATAGACAAGCTGGAAAGGGTGATGAGAAATGCAATTTATGTAACTTAGCTGATAGAAGCTACTGATGATGGAGATTGGAAAATTCACTGCCACGAAAAGTGAATTTTGGGAAGGAACCCGCAGAATTTGCTTCAAGAGGTTGATATATGGATGTCAGTATTTATTTACATGAACAGGATAACGCTTTTCGCGAAGTTCTGACATATTGTCTGGAACAGGAAGGATGGGAAGTTGCGGCTTTTAAAGTTGGAGCGCAGGCACTCTTGCATTCGGCTGACTGCCCGGATATCTGGATTATCGATGTTGATGATGAAGAGGGTTTTAAAGTTATTCACAATATCAAGCAGCAAGAGGGTAGTAAAATGTCGATTATCGCGACTTCAGAACGGGAACGGGTTATTAATCGGGTATTGGGCCTTGAACTTGGCTGTGCGGACTTTATAGTAAAACCATTCTTGCCACGGGAGCTAATATTACGTATTCAACGCATCTTTGAGAAAAGCAAATCAAGTTATTCAGACGAGCGCCTTCAGAATCATTTCATGTTACAACAGTACTGTATTGATCCAGAGCGGCGTATCGTTAGTTTTGATGGTGAATGTATCAATTTGACTTTCAAGGAATTTGAACTTTTGTTACTATTTATGCAACATCGGGGTATGGCCTTGTCTAGAGAGCAAATTATCCGATCAGTTTGGGGAGAAAATTACTTTGGATCGGATCGGGCGGTGGATGACCTTATTCGCAGAGTGCGGAAAAAGGTCACCCATTTAAGAGTAGAAACCCTATATGGGTATGGGTATTTGGTTACATCTTAATAGGAATTAATAATAAAAAAATGGAGCCGAAATGTGCGGCTCTGTTTTTTTATTATTAAAATCTCACAAAGTTACATAATGTTTAAACTTTTATCCCATAAAGATTTTTTACAATGAAGAAGATAATAGGATATTTTGTCGATACCTACAATTAAAAGGAGGGAAAATCATGAGTATCAATTTAAGTTCCTTAACTTCCGCCCTGGCATCATCCTCGACAAACGGTACAACATCCACAAACAGTTTAGGTGATTTTGACACATTTCTACAATTACTGACAACTGAGCTGCAGTATCAGGATCCTACCGAGCCTGTAGATAATACTGAGTTAGTATCGCAAATGGCGCAGCTGAATTTACTGGAACAAGTAAATACCATCAACAGCAGTCTGACATTTTATCAAGCCGCCGGACTTATCGGACAGGATGTCACATACCAGACAACGGATACGTCAGGTGCGACAACGACGGCGGTGGGGACAGTGTCCTCAGTGGTTAGCTCCGGTGGTGAAACTTATCTTAATATTAACGGTACTTTAATTAGTCCTTCTGCGGTTCTGCAAGTTTCGGCCAGTGCATAGGGTGAAAATCAAACAACAAGTTAGCTGGACCCCTTGGGGAGGCTGACCTCTATTTCTGAACGACAGACGAAATAGATATGTTAGGAGGTAGTCAAGATGATGATGTCTTTGTATGCTGGTGTATCCGGCTTAAAATCACAACAGACAAAATTAAACGTGATCGGAAACAACATTGCCAATATTAATACAACTGGTTATAAGGAACAGACCGTTTCCTTCGCTGATTTGCTAAGCCAGACGATTAGCAGCGCTACAGGTTCTTCTAGCACAAAGGGAGGTACTAATGCGAAGCAGATTGGCCTTGGCACAAATGTATCAGCGATTTCGACGAACATGTCTACAGGCAGTACACAATACACAGGCCTATCCACAGATTTAGCGATTGGCGGGAATGGCTTTTTTATCGTGCAAGGCGGTTCCAAAGGCGAGTATCAATTTACCCGGGCGGGAAATCTCAGCGTGGATTCTAGCGGGAATTTGACGGTAAATGGTTTGGAGGTATGCGGTTGGCAAGATTATACAGCGATGTCAGACGGAACCTATGAATTTAATACTCAAAAAACAGTTGAACCGCTCAACTTGTATGCGGATAACAAAAAATTAATGGCTGCAAAGGCAACCACAGAGGCTAGCTTGATGGGGAATTTAGATCCCACAACTGAGGCGCATAAAACAGCACTGGACGCCGGTGACGATGTGGATGCCGATGTTACCACTACCATGACGGTGTATGATGCACAGGGTAACAGTTTTGACGTGCAAGTAAATTTCTATAAATATGAGACGGGTACGGATACGGGTGGTAGCGCACTGACAACATGGAAGTGGGAAGTGGCATCTTCAACCTCAGATATCGATGTAACCAATGGCAGTGGGTATATTCAGTTTAATTCAAGCGGCGATATTATCACGTCAGATACCACCTACAGCACAACACCGAGTATCACCCTAACACCAAGCGAGGGCGGTACTGACGCTTTTCCCATCACGTTGAATTTAGCGGATATAGCGACATATACCAGCGCCAGTAACAGTGGGGTCAGTGTTTCGGAAATTGATGGCTACAAGGCCGGCGAACTCCAGGATTTTAGTATTGATGCCAATGGGGTGATCACGGGGACCTATAGTAATGGAGAAACACAGCCGCTGGCCATGCTTGGACTAGCAAACTTTACGAATCCAGCGGGACTTGAGAAAATTGGTACTAATCTTTATGTGACATCAACAAACTCCGGGGACTTTACAGGCGGAGTTGCTGCTGGTTCCGGCGGAACCGGCAGCCTGAGTTCCGGCGTGCTGGAAATGTCGAATGTGGATTTGGCGCAGGAGTTTAGTGAAATGATGATTACACAACGGGCTTATCAGGCGAATAGCAAGGTCATCTCTACCTCAGATGATATTTTGGAAATCTTAATGAATATGACACGGTAATTAATACCCTGCGGCTTAGAAATGAAAACGGATTTGGTTTTGGCTTGATAGGAGGATGTGCTAGTGAGTTCAACCTTTACAGGGTATAGTATCGCAGTATCAGGCATGCAGGTCAACCAGTCTGCTTTAACTGTCAACAGTCACAATCTTGCAAATGTTAATACTACGGGCTATTCCCGGCAACGTGTGACAAGCGTAGAAAATACAACTGGCCAAACTGGCGGAGTTTCCTGGGGCAGTGGTACTAGTGTGGCAGAAATCAACCGGGCACGCAATCAATTTCTTGATCAAACATATCGACGGCAGAATACGAGTCTGAGCTATTGGAATTCTAAAAGTACCACACTTACAGATATCCAGCTATCTTTAAGCGAATTTGCTGCTGATGATGGAACAACGGACAATGGATTGCAGCAAACGATACAAACTTTTTTGGATAGCTGGGATCAGTTGGCTTCAGATCCCAGCAGCCAGGGTGCCCGTAGTTCCGTACGTGAAGCGGCGGATACATTGGTCGGCACCGTCACGCAAATTGCCAGGCAGTTGACCCAGTTGCAAGAAGACTGTGTCGTAAACGTTCAGGATGCGGTGGACGAGCTTAATGATTTATCCAAACAGGTGGCGGATTTGAATACGCAAATTATGCAAACGGAAGCGGCTGGTTCAGATGCCAATGACTTGCGTGATCAGCGTGATCAGTTGTTTGATCAGATTTCAACGCTAAGCGATTGCACAGTTAGTGAACAAGCTGATGGGATGACTAATATTAGTATCAATGGCGTGTCTCTGGTTCAGGGCAATCATAGTTATATACTGAAAGCTGACGGCAACGGAACCACAGACAGTCCGCTTACCATAAGAACTGCTGCCTTTAATTCAACTGTTAAAATAACCAGCGGCAGTATCAAGGCTTACCTGGAAGATACGGATCAGAATGGTGTGGAGGACATTGATACTACAGAAATACCCTATAACATAACAGCAAACTCGGCCAGTAGTATTGGGAATTTGCGGAATGGCTTAAACGATCTGGTAACGACTATTGCGTTAAAAGTAAATGAAATACAAAGTTCTGGAGTTGGCTTGGATGGCAGCACGGGTATTGACTTTTTTACGGCTCTTGATACAAACAAGCCGCTCAGTTTGACAAATATACAGGTAAATCCTGCGCTGGTTGATTTGGACGCCATCGCTGCAGGAACAAGCGGGGCGAGCGGGGATAACAGCATTGCCAGCGAAATTGCGGAATTGAACGGTGCTGAAAATTTTTCTTTTGATGGTTTAACGATGGATATGGATACTTTTTATCAGTCTCTTATCTCCTGGTTAGGAACAGCGGGTGAAGAGGCGAGCGGCAACTATGATACACAGGCAATGCTTTTGGAGCAGCTCGACACACAGCGGCAGTCGGTGTTCGCAGTTTCCATGGATGAAGAAATGTCGAATGTAATTATGTATCAAAATGCCTATAATGCCAGTGCCCGGGTGCTGAGTTTGATGGACGGTTTATTAGAAGAAGTGATTGCCGGACTGGGGTAACAGTTCGTATTTGGAGGTGACATAAAATGACTTCGCCATTTGCAGGACTTAGTATTGCAACCCGCGGATTATATACCAGTCAAGCCGGATTGTTGGTAACCAGTAATAATATCAGCAATGTCTCCACCGTGGGTTACTCTCGCCAGGTAGTCAACCAGAGCGCTGTTGGGCCTGCAGCTGTATATAGCAGTAACGGTATTATCGGCGAGGGATCACAGGTTAACTCTGTTGATCGTGTACGCAATGGGCGGCTCGATGAAAAATATTGGCGGGAGAATATTGCCCTGGGTGAATGGGAAACAAAAGCCACGACTTTAACGGAAATTGAGTCTGTGCTCGGCGAACCTTCCGATAATGGTTTTTCCACCGTGATGGAAGACTTTACGGCAGCGCTGGAGGATCTATCGACAAACCCCAGTGATACCTCAGCACGCACCTGTGTACGGGAAACTGCACTTGCGTTATGTGAATATTTAAATGAATCCGCCGAGCGCTTGAGCGAACTACGCAATGACATGAACCAAAGCTTGCAAACAGCGGTTACGGAAATAAATTCCTATGCCACCCAAATTGCTGAATTAAATAATAAAATTCGCTTGGTGTCAGCTTCCGGGGCCAGTACAAACGAGATGGAGGATCAGAGGGGGTTGTTAATTGACGAACTTGCTAAAATTGCAAATATTGATGTTAAACAAACTTCAGTTGGTACGTTATCCGGCGGTACAGAAGATGTTGTTTGGTCGATCAGTATAGACGGGCATAGCTTGGTCCAGGGCGGCAAGTCGGAGGATTTGTCATGTTACCAGATTACGGACGGCGGCGACCAAAATAACATGTATGGTATACGCTGGGTGAATACGGGCAATGATGTGAAAATCGGTGGCGGTGTGTTAAAAGCATATCTGGATCTGCGGGACGGAGACGGGACTGACGGAGTGTACCAGGGGATACCTTGCTATATGGAGCAACTGGATGAGTTCGCCCGTACCTTTGCTAAAGCTTTTAACGAAGGCGTTTTTGCAGACGGTAATGATTACTATACCGGGCATGCCGACGGTGTGGGAACTGATGGCACAACAACAAATATTCATTTTTTCTCCTATAATGAAACAGCCTCGGCAGAAATTCAAGAATTGTTAGCACAAGGAGCCACTATATCTGAAGTCTATAGTAAAATTACGGCTGACAACATTTCGCTTTCCTCAGACATACTAAACGATCTCGATAATATTGCCGCCGCGTCAAGTGAGGGAGGATCCGAGAATAATGAGACGATTAATGCAATCATCAGCTTGCTGCAGGACAATGACATGTTTAACAAAGGGACACCCGAGGATTTCATGAATTCGATTATCGCCACGCTGGGGACGAATAGTTCATATGCGCAGCGTATGAATGACAGCCAGAGCGCAATCGTAAAAAATGTTAATGATCGGAGGACTTCCGTATCCGGGGTGTCCACCAACGAGGAAACAGCGAATCTGACTATTTATGAACAGGCCTATGAAGCGTCAGCCCAGATGGTATCTGTTTGGAATGCCGTATATGAGGAAACGATTAATCTTCTTTCTGATTAGGATACGAAGGAGGGGAGCTTATGCGAATAACCAACAGTATGCTTGCCACAAACAGTGTGTGGAATCTTAACAATAACTTACAGCGGTTGAATGAGGCCCAGGAGCAAATGTCAACACAGTGTAAAATTCAACTGCCGTCCGATGATCCCATTGTGGCAACGCGGGCAATTAAATATCGCAATTATGTGGCAACGGTAGAACATTATCAATCCAATGTAGATGACGCCATATCTTGGATGGATGTGACGGAAAATGCATTAACAAACTTAAATGACGTAATCCAGCGGACGCGCGAACTTACTGTGCAGGCATCAAATAGTACAATGACGGTTGATGATAAGGCTTCCATTGCTAAGGAGATGGCGGAACTAAAAGAACAAACATTGCAGATTATGAATACATCATATGCTGGCCGGTATGTATTAGGAGGTTATAACACGGATCAGGAGCCCTATACGACAGATGATGATGGAAAGGTATTGTTTCAGGGAAAATACTTAAATATAACCGGGCCTTTGGCATCGTCAATTTCAGAAACAGACTATGCAGATTTTTGTATAACAAATATTGGGGATATGTATGAAGAGGGCGAAGATGAAACTATTAAATACAATATCGGATATGGAAACCAGTTGGCGGTCAATGTGGAAGGGCAGGATATCATTGGACAAACAGCGGGCGGAAATCTGTTTGCTTCATTTGATAAATTGTTGTTAGGGCTTGATGGCGATACAACCTATAAGACGGCTGAGATTGATTCGAGTACGAGTCCTGCTTCGGTTACATTTGCGTCACAGGATTTTGAGCTGGACGATATTCTTGATGACTTGGATACAGATCTAAACAGAGTACTGTCAGCGTTATCGGATATTGGTGCCCGGTCTAATTATGCAGCGATGACCAAAAATCGTTTGAGCAATGATGAAATTACCTACACTAAACTAATGAGTAATAATGAGGACATCGACGTTGCGGAAGCAACTATCAACGTGTCAACTGCCCAGTCTGTTTATGAAGCCGCCTTAAATGTAAGCGCCAAGGTTATCAGCAAAAGCCTGTTGGATTTTATAAGATAATTACTAGATGACAGGTGAAGGAGGAAACAGACATGGCAACGACCAGCAGCGGAATGATTACGTCCACTACGATTAACGGTACAAGCAGGGTTACAGGGCTGTCTTCCGGCGTGGATGTCGATTCCATGGTTGAACAGATGATGTCCGCGGAGAAAGCAAAGTTGAATAAACTAAAGCAATCCCAACAACTCGCAGAATGGCGGCAGGAAGCTTATCAGACTGTGATCAGTGATCTGCAAAACTTTTCAGATAAATATTTCAATCTGACATCATCGACCAGTCTATTAAAACAGTCAACCTATTTAAAATTTGACGTTTCCTGCGACAGCGGTGCAGTTGCCGCCACGGCCAGTGCCAGCGCCAAGGCGGGCACGCACACTCTTGCCGTGAGTCAGCTAGCTACAGCTGCCACTCGAGCAAGCTCCGGCAACATCAGCAAGAACGTGCAGGGAGATAGCGTGGCAGACTATACAGCGGCGCAGGGAACAAGTTTCAGCATTACCCTGGACGGAACTAAACGTACAGTGAATATTGACTCATCGGTAACAGCTGTCGATTCACTGCAGACGGCTATCGACAGTGCGGTTGGTGAAGATAAGGTTGAGGTTAGCACCAATGATGAAGGGTATTTGGTGATTGAGGCGGTGGGCGACAGCGGTGTGCAAAAAATTACTCTGGGCAGTACAGACGATGATGCCTTAGCAGCATTGGGCTTTGGGAATGATAGTGTTCTAACAAATAGACTGGATAGTGCTAATACCCTGGAGACAATTGCCGCTAGTTTAGAAAACGTATTTGATTTCAATGAGGATGGGCAGCTTGAGTTTACCATTAACGGAGTTGACTTTACTTTTGATAAAGATGAAACTCTGGATGAAATGATATTGGAAATCAACAGCAGCGATGCCGGTGTGACTATGAAATATAACACAGTAATGGATAAGCTGATGCTAAGTGCTGATGAGACCGGGGCCGGCAATACGGTTACAGCCAGCGAAACAGAAAGCAATTTCTTTGCTATCTTACTGAGCCAAGCAACAGCAGGTACGGATGCGAAACTTAATTTGGATAGTCAGGCACTGACCCGCAGTTCTAACTCTGTTACGGTGGATGGCATCACATATACACTTAAAAAAGTGACTTCTGAAGAGGCGATTGTTGATGTTGCGCAGGAGGTAGATAGTATCTCAGAGACAATCAGCAGTTTTGTGGAGGAATACAATGCACTGATTGAAAAAACTAATTTAGAGCTGAATGCAGACTATGACTATGATTATCCTCCACTGACAGATGATCAGAAAGATGAAATGACAGATGATGAAATTGCGGACTGGGAAGAAACAGCCAAAACTGGTGTGCTGGAAAATGATGCGTTGCTGCGTAATTTGCAGACGAAACTGAGAACGTCGTTAATTGACTCTGTTTCCGGGGTAAATACATATCTGATAAAAATCGGCATCACAACGGAGGAATATACTTCACAGGGCAAACTGATAGTGGATGAAGCAACTTTGAAGCAAGCTATACAGGATAATCCGGAAGATGTTATGAACCTATTCTGTCAGCAATCCAGCTCTTATTCAGGTACGCTTACAGTGCGTACACTTAACGCCGAGGAACGCAAAGTACGATATCAGGATGAAGGAATTGCATATCGGTTTTATGATATTATCCAGGACAATATTGGAACTACAGGCAATTCCCAGGGAAATAAAGGATTGTTGTTGGAGAAGGCCGGACTGGAAGGCGACAGTTCAGAAACAGACAATACTTTGAGTGCATATATTGATGATTATCAGGATCGAATCGATACTGAAGAAGAGCGCCTGGATGATTTAGAGGAATACTATTATGCTAAATTCACCACCATGGAAACCTACATCAGTACAATGAGCACTCAGTTGGCATCTTTCTCCAGTGACTCTTAACTGTAACGGAGGTGAAAAAAGTGCAGGTTTATAACTTTTTAGTACAGAAGATGGAACTACTAAATAAGATTGCTCATAATACAGAAACCCAATTACGTTTTGTGCGACGACAGGAAATGCGAGGTTTACAAAGGCTTTTGCGGGAACGGGCAAAATATCTACATCAATTGACGATGCTTAATGCGTCGATGCAAATCTGTGCCTGTGAAACGCCTACAGCAGTGTTTGAAACTTTGCAGCAGCAAATTGTGGATAAACAGCAGCAGATTTTATCCTGTAATGCCCAGACGTTGCAGGAAGCCAAGACACAACGAGATGTTATTGCCGCCTCTTTAAAATCCCTGCGGCAGCGGAGACATTTAGACAACTCCTATCAATTACGTGGTTATTATGCTGCTGGTGGCTGTTTTCGTAAGCAGGTGTAGTACATACAACTGATGTTAGGTTTAAATAGTACGCAAAAAAGTGGCTGCCTAAATAATCGTAGGTGGCCACTTTGAATTTGTTTTAAGTTTTATTAGGTGTTATTACAGCTCTCTTTCGTAAAAGGCAGGTAAACAGAGAAAGTGCTGCCTTCTCCGGGGGTGCTGTTTGCGATAATACGGCCATAGTGACATTCCACCAGGCATTTTGCAATCGCCAAACCAAGTCCTACGCCTCCTGCTTCCTTTGCACGGGATGGATCAACCTGGTAAAAACGGTCAAAAATCTTTTCCAGGTGCGCAGCAGGGATACCCGATCCAGTATCGATGACATCTAGTCTCACGGTACCCTCCGACTGCTGTAGCTGTACTGTGATGCTGCCTCCCGAAGGGGTGTATCTGAGGGCGTTGTCTAATAGGATGCTGATAATTTGCTTAATTTTTACTTCATCCCCGTTGAAAATTATGGGATCAGCGAACACTTTTATTTCCACATTCTTTGCATTTGCAATGGGCTTGAAAGGTTTTATGGCCTGGAGAATCGCGGCATTTACGGAAAAACAGTTATGTTCAACTAACAGCTGTCTTGCATCGGCCCGGGCAAGAAATAATAGGGAATCGACCAGCTTGGTCATTTGTTTTAATTCCTCCTGAATATTGCTAAGCCACTGATCCTGGTTCCCCACAAGCTCATCATGATTACTGCGTACAACCTCTAGATTGGTCTGGATTACGGCCAGTGGTGTACGTAGTTCGTGTGAAGCATCCGCCAAGAAGTTCTGCTGTTGCTGCCAAGCTTCTTCAATGGGAACCATCGCCCGGTTAGCCATAAAAAAACTGCCAAAAAAGGAGAGTATTAGGCAGACCAAGCCAGTAATGCCGAGTGCCATTAAGAGAATCTTTAACATGTCCTTTTGTTCAAAGGGATCATGAAAAACAAGGAGCTGTTCGCCTGTCGGCAGTGTCGATCGGGAATAATAGAACACTTTTCGTTCAAAATTAACGGTTCCTGTGGCCTTAACTATTTCCAGAGTTTTTGTGACCAAGCTATTTGCTTCACTTTCTGTCAGTGGTGAAGAAGAAGACGTGAACGTCACAGTCCCCGAGGGCGCAACTTTCACAAAAAATACAAAAGGAACAAAAGGATGGTTACCAGGCGGAGGTAAGTTGCCGGGTGGCGTTGGTTCATTATACGGCAGTAAGCTGCTGTGCGGTGGTAAGCTGCCGGGCGGCAGCAAGGAACCAGGCGGTGGGAAATCGCTGATCATGCCGGACGTTACGTCGGAGGCTACCCTTTGCACGAGCATTAGGGCGCGATTGTTCATTTCGGCAGATGAAGTAAGATAAGTGCCGGTAGTCAAAATAATAAAAAGAGCCGCAATAATGGCTATATTAATTAAGGTCAACCGTAAGCGCAGTTTACGAAACATCCTTGTCCTCCTGCAAATAATATCCAACTCCTCGAGCGGTTTTGATACAGGAGACATCCAGCTTTTTGCGCAGGTAGTGAATATAGAGATCGACATTCGCCAGTTCAGTGCCTGTGCAATAACCCCAAATTTTTTCAAAGATACGTTCTTTGGTGATGACCTGACCAGCGTTTCGCATCAGAAGCTCAAGCAGTAGAGTCTCTTTGACCGTAAGTTGTAACACCTCAGTTCCCTTAAGAACCTCGCCCCGTAATGGGTCCAGTGTAAGACCGGCCGCAGTGATTGTTTCGCCAACAAAATCTTTGTTTTTCCTACGGATAAGGGCGCGTAGTCTGGCCAGAAGTTCATCAGCGAAGAAGGGTTTGACTAAATAATCGTCCGCTCCCGCATCCAGACCTTCTACTCTGTCTTTGGGTGCATCCTTAGCTGTCAGGAATATGACGGGAGTATCAAAACCAAGACTACGAAATTCCTGCAAAACGGCAATTCCACTACGAACTGGAAGCATACGGTCAAGGATGATGATATCATAAACACCGGTTGCCGCCATTTCGATACCTGTCTCCCCATCCAGCGCAATATCTACGCTATAACCATTTTTTTTTAAAAGGTGGGAAAGGGCATCTAATAATCGTTTTTCGTCTTCTACTAATAATAATCTCATCTGAGAACTCCTATGCCCCAAAGTAATAATGGGATTTAATTCCCATTATCAATTATAGTCCATATTCCTTGGAATTTCCTTTAAAATTCAAAGAATAATCAAAGAGATTCATTTTCGCGTGTAAAGAGAATTATAAGTACGGGATCTCTTATGCTGCTTGGAACGAATATTACCATCAAAGGAGCTTGAGTTTCAACTAAGGTTGAGCCTTGGACAAGGAGATTAACTGGATTATGTCGAATACGAATTATGAAATTTATGTTGGAGGTCGTACTTAATGGCAACAAAACCTAGAGTGCTAGATACGGATATTTTTAATAATGGAGAGACGGTTCAGATTTCTGAGGATGGTTGTATAAAGTTACCACTATCGTCAGAACAAAGTCAGCAGGCCTTATTTGTAAAGACAGGCAACGGTTATAAATTAATACCCATGGTTGCAGATATAAAAAAATTATACATCGAGGTTACGACAAAGTGTAACTTTGCTTGTGTTACTTGTATCAGAAGCTCCTGGGAAGAAGAATATGCGCACATGGAATGGGAAACCTTCGAAAGGATTATGGAGAGTATTAATGAACTTCCCGAACTGGAAGGTGTGTTTTTCGGAGGCTTTGGGGAGCCGATGATGCATCCCAGGCTTTTTGACATGATTAAGCAGGTCAAGGAGCGTGGATTGAAGGCTGAAATGATTACGAACGGTTCATATTTAACAGAAGCAGTTATTAATCAAATAATTGACCTGAATTTGGATGGTATCTTTGTGTCCTTTGATAGTCCGAAAGCAGAAGAGTTTAATGAAATTAGACCGGGTGCAGACTTTAATAATGTTTATGATAATGTCGTAAATCTGCAGCGAATTAAGGAAAACCGTAAAACGAAAAAGCCGGATTTAGGCATAGAATTTGTGGCGATGAAGAAAAACTTTTCCCGCTTGCCGGAATTAACCCGTCTGGCTTGGGATTTAAATGCCAGCCAGGTGATCATCAGCAATCTACTGCCATATCATGAAAGTATGAAAGATGAAATTGTCTATGATATGGATGACACTGGTTGTATGTTTGGCCTCGATTCGCTGTTGTTTGCCGTTCGGGCGCGCTTATCCGCAATGAAGTTAAGGACTGAAAGGTACTGTAAATTTATTAAGGACAAGTCTATGAGCATTAATTTTAGAGGTGACGTCAGCCCGTGCTACGCTCTAATGCACTCTTATAAATGTTATGTTTATGGGAGAGAGAAGCAAATGAACCCTTGTTATCTGGGCAATGTAAATATAAAAACCCTTAAGGAGATATGGCTGGAACGGGGCTATATTAACTTTAGAGAAGCCGTTGAAGAATTTAAATTTCCTTCCTGCACCGATTGTAAGAGCCTGGATGGCTGCAACTACACAGAAGACAATGTGATGGACTGCTGGGGCAACAGCCCATCCTGTGCTGAGTGTCTGTGGAGCAGAAGAATAATCGCATGTCCCTAAAGTGAAATAGCCCGCAAAAACGCCACGGGGTATTAATTATCCTTATTACGGAAATTGTATAAAGGATATGAATAAAGGGAGGATCCTGATGAGTGAAGAAAGAATGACTCCTGAGCAATTTGACAAGCGCCATAATATGAAAGTTGCCACCGATGTTCTCATCTATACGGTGCGGGAACAGACTCCAGCTGTTTCGGGAACGTTACCGGAGAAAAAACTTCAACTACTGATGATCAAAAGGAAAAATGACCCCTTTAAAGGACAATGGGCTATCCCTGGTGGTGCGGTGGAAAATAATGAGGACGTGGATACGGCGGCATATCGGGAGTTAAAGGAAGAGACCGATATTGACAATGTTTATATTGAGCAATTGTACGCATGGGGAAAGAGTGACCGCGACCCCCGGTCAAAACAATTTCCCCAAAATCGCTCGGTGAGTGTCTCGTATATAGCCTTGGTGGATAGTAGCAAACTTAATGTCCAAGCTGGCGATGATGCGGCTGATGCTAAATGGTTTAGCGTGGAATGCGATGTAAAGGAAAATTTGCTAACAGAAAACGAAGTTATATACGGCAAGGAACGCTTATATAACATCACCCTTTCACATCAGGAAGACGGCGAAAACATCGTTTGCACCGCTAGGGTATCTGTTAAAAAAATGCTCGAAGGGAGCACTTTACACACGAAACGTGAGATTCTTGCTTCATCCGGCATTGCCTTTGACCATGCTCAGATTATTCAGTACAGTCTAGAACGACTGAAAAGCGAAACAGAGCTTACTAATATTGCTTTTAACTTGATGCCGGAGCTTTTTACGATAGAAGAACTACAAGGTGTGTATGAAGTTCTCCTTGGTAAAAAGATAGTGCCTTCAAGTTTCCATACGCAGGTTGTTGAGGTCGATAAGTTAGTTCTTGCCACCAATGAATTTAAAACGGCAGATCTGCATCAGTCATCGCAACTCTATAAATTTAACCATCAATGGTTTTTAAAAAACTTGTAGAACTGGATAATGCTTGTACTGTATTTAAACAATAAGTACTTAAATAAAATGCTAGAACAAACAAGCAGGTAAATTCTGGGTCGTGTCGAAAATAATAGCTAAATCAATAATGACACTAGGAGGTCCAATAAGGGAGTATTTATGAATTTAATAGGCCAATCGTCTTCGAATCTGTTCACCTGTCACGACTTCGTTAAGGTGTTCAGATCTTCTAGGGTATATCTGGAAACGGATATGCCTCCCATTGCGGAAAGAAGAGCGTGTGTCATGTTCAAGGCTGACATTGCTTTTTATGCGCAATTGTTAGCTTTTTTTGTTGGGTATGCAACAGTTGTTTGTAGGAGGTGATTATGATGAAAGTTGATTCCTTAAGTATGTTTGCTCGTAAGCGCGACCAGGATACCCCAAAAGTTCGCCCGCAGATAGCCGAATCTTGGCTGCGATGTCAGAGAGCGGGAGTGAATCCGCATAATACCACAGTACATCGATCTCTAAATAAAGAGGACATTCAAAGGGTACTGAAGGACAAAGAGCAACTTATTAAAGTTGCGAAACCATTCATGGAGAACCTGTATAAGGTAGTTAAAGGTTCTGGATTCGTGGTTGTATTAACCGATGAAAAAGGCTATATCCTGGAATTGTTTTGTGATGAGGGCCCTTTTAAAAATTCGATGCTACAGAACTTTTTTCAAGGAGCAAGCTGGCGTGAAGAAGAAGCAGGGACTAATGCTATTGGGACTGCTATAATCATGGGGGAACCGATTCAAGTGTCGGGCACAGAACATTTTTGTCATAAACATCATTGCTTTACTTGTTCAGCCGCGCCAATATTTGATACTAATGGCAGTATTATTGGTATTCTGAACATGTCAGGTGCATCCAACGCCTCTAATTTGCATACATTGGCAATAGTAATTGCAGCCACTGAAGCTATCATGGCTCAACTTAGAATTCAACAGAAGAATCATGAACTGGAATTAGTTAACAAAAGATGGAGAAGTTTTTTCAACACAGTATCGGATGGAGTGTTGATGGTAGACAAGAATGAAGTTGTAATTGAACTTAATCCAGCCGCCGAGGCCATGCTTCGCGCGTCGAAGCAAAACATCTTGGGGATGTCAGTAAATAGCTTGTTTGATTATAGATCATCCGGGAACAAACCAGCTATAAATGAAGTTTATACTGATGTAAAAATAATGGTAGACACAAAAGACGGCGTATGTCATTGCTTAGCTTCCGGTGAGCCTGTCGTTAATGCACAAGGAGACGTAACCGGAGGAATTATCATATTACGGCCTATCAAAAAAGTACAGAATTTAGTAAAGAGCTTGAGTGGTTATTACGCAACATTGCAGTTTGGTGATATTATCGGAGAAAGCCGCGAAATTCGTGAAGCCATAAGGCTTGCAAAACTCACGGCCCCCACAATATCAAATGTTTTGCTGCAAGGCGAAAGCGGTACGGGTAAGGAAATATTCGCACAGGCAATTCATAATCGCAGCGTCCAGAATGCCGGACCCTTTATTCCGCTTAACTGTGGGGCGATTCCTAGGGATTTGATCGGCAGTGAGTTGTTTGGTTATGAAGAGGGTGCTTTTACAGGGGCAAAGCGTGGCGGGAAACTTGGTAAGTTTGAAATGGCTTCAGGTGGAACGCTCTTTCTTGATGAAATTGGCGATATGCCGCTTGAACAGCAGATTGCTCTGCTTAGAGTAATCCAGGAAAAAAAGGTGGCGCGTATCGGCAGTGATAAGATGGTGCCGGTAAGTGTTCGATTGATTTGTGCGACAAACAAAAAGTTGCTGCAAGAAGTAGAGAGAGGGACCTTTCGGCAAGATTTATTTTACAGACTGAATGTGATGCCCATTACTATTCCCCCGTTACGTAATCGTATTACAGATATACCATTGCTTTTTACGCATTTTTTAGAGAAACTATGCCGTGATTGGGGATGCAAGTTTTTTGTTGAACCGGAAGTGATCGACTGCTTGAAACAGTATAGCTGGCCTGGCAACGTTCGAGAGCTGCAGAATGTGGTCGAGCGCGCAGCAAGCTTAGCTGAAAATGGGAATATTTCTTTATGGCATTTACCTACAGAGCTTTTTGGATCTTCCTCAAGTACACCGTCCTCATCCCTGGTAGAAACGGTTCATACTCTCGACTGCCGGGAACAGCGGCAGCAACTGGCAAAAGATGCGGAGAGACATAAAATACTTAACCTGCTGAACATGCATGCAGGCAATGTTAGTCAAGTTGCAAGAGAATTGGGGGTATCTCGAAAAACTTTATATCATAAAATGCGTGTGTATGCCATCCATAATTGAACTCATTGTTACCTTGATGTATACATTGCGTAACCTTCCATAAACGATAAGGTAACAACGTATTCCCAAAGTTTCCGCAACTGTGATGCTGTTGCTTTTTTAAAAAGAACTCACATAAAATAAAAAGTTGTGATCCACCTTGACGTCATGCGAGGTGGATCTTTTATTTCTAAATTATTGGCACGGGACTTGCGATATATACTATTAGACTTCAAATGATTTCTAACGGATCAATGTTCTGCTAAAAGAGAGCGTTCTATAAAGCCAGTTATTTCGCGGGTTTAGCGTTATGAGAGAACTTGCGGGAGAAAAAGGAATACAGTGCTCTACGAAGACGTAGAGAAGCAAAGCGCTGTTTTCTTTTTCTGCACTTTGCTTTTTTATTTGCAGAAAAGAGTGCTGTTTGTTTATGTAAATCTTCATACTTACGTAAGGAGTGATTTGATGAGAGCGATCCCGGTATGTGACGCGGAAGGAATGGTACTGTGTCATGATATTACAGAAATTGTACCCGGCAAAGTAAAAGGCAGAGCTTTTAAAAAAGGGCATATTGTGAAACAGACGGATATCCCCAGACTATTAGATTTAGGGAAAGAACATCTTTATGTCTGGGAAGTAAATGAAAATCTCCTGCATGAAAATGAGGCGGCAATCAGGATCGCTAAGGCTGTTGCAGGACCGGGACTTATTTTGACGGAACCGGTTCAAGGGAAGGTGGAGCTTAGAGCCGAAATAGCGGGCCTATTAAAAATAAATACGCGGGCCTTAGAGGAAATAAACGACATTGATGAAGTGGTGTTGGCTTCAATACATTCAAACCAATTGATAAGTGCAGGGACAGTAGTTGCCGGTTGTCGGGTTGTGCCTCTGGTTATGAATAGTGAAAAAATACGCGATGTGGAGAAAGTGGGTCAAACCTGTTTTCCGGTCGTGGAAATAAAACCGCTGAGATCGCTAAAAATAGGCGTTGTTACTACTGGTAGCGAGGTATACCATGGTCGCATCCAAGACCAGTTCGGTCCGGTTATCTATCGAAAGGTCACGAGCTTCGGTAGTCGGGTGTTGCGGCAGATTATTGTAGATGACAGCATTGAGATGATTGCCAGGGCGATCCAAACACTAATTCAAGAAGGAGCAGAAATGATTATCACCACCGGCGGGATGTCCGTTGACCCGGATGACGTAAGCCCGGCGGGGATTAGAGCGGCCGGTGGCTGTGTCGTTACATACGGGGCGCCGGTGTTGCCTGGGTCCATGTTTATGCTGGCTCATATCGGAAAAATTCCGGTATTAGGGTTGCCTGGTTGCGTGATGTATCACAAAACCACAATCTTTGATTTGATCGCGCCTCGTATTCTGGCCGGGGAAGAGATTACGCGTAAAGACATTGTGCATTTGGCGCATGGGGGACTTTGCACTGAATGCGATCCTTGCCGGTATCCCAATTGTTCATTTGGCAAATGATGTTAAATAGATCACACAGGGATTTGAGAGGCTTTGCCTCTGAAATACAATTAATAAAATGAGGAGAGGGTAAAAAATGCAAAAGAAGACCCTGAACATTAATGGGCTGGACAGGACCATGATTACTGATCCTGAAGGCACATTAGCAAGCTTGCTGCGGGAACAACTACTGCTGACCGGCTGTAAGGTTGGCTGTAATCAAGGCCAATGCGGAACTTGCTCGATTATCCTGGATGGTGAAGTTGTCCGTTCTTGTATTGTCAAGATGAAGAAAGTGCCAGATCAGGCCAAAATTACCACAATTGAAGGGCTTGCCACACCTAAAAACCTGCATCCGCTGCAAGTTGCCTGGATGGCTTATGGTTGCGCGCAATGCGGTTTCTGCAGCCCTGGGTTCATTCTGTCAGCAAAAGTTTTGCTAGACAAAAACCCCAATCCTACCCGGGAAGATATTCGGGACTGGTTCCAAAAGAATCGCAACGCCTGCCGTTGCACAGGTTATAAACCGCTGGTTGATGCAGTTATGGCTGCCGCTAAAGTTTTGCGCGGCGAAATGAGCAAAGATGATTTAATCTTCAAACCTGTCGGTAACAAAATTTATGGTACCAGCTATATTCGTCCATCTGCACTTGCTAAAGTTACCGGTACCTGGGACTTCGGTGCCGACGTTGCTTTGCAGATGCCTACCGGAACCTTGCGTTTGGCTTTGGTACAGGCTGAAGTTTCCCATGCTAACATTAAAGGCATTGATACTTCCGAGGCCGAAAAAATGCCTGGCGTTTATAAAGTAGTTACACATAAAGACGTAAAAGGTAAGAACCGGATTAGCGGTCTGATTACTTTCCCGACGAACAAAGGCGACGGCTGGGATCGTCCGATCCTCTGCGATGAGAAAGTATTCCAGTTTGGTGATGCTATCGCGATTGTTGCCGCTGACACAGAGGAACATGCCAGAGCAGCTGCTGCAAAAGTTAAAGTCAACCTGGAAGTGCTGCCTGCTTACATGAGTGCTCCTGCCGCCATGGCTCCAGACGCGATTGAAATTCATCCTGGCACACCCAATATTTACTATGAGCAAGGCGTGGTAAAAGGCGAAGATACCAAACCCATTTTTGCCCGTCCCGATGTTGTAACCGTTGAAACGGAAACTTATTGTAGTCGTCAGCCACATTTACCATTGGAGCCAGATTGTGGATCGGCCTATATTGATGAGGAAGGCCGTCTGACTATTCACTCCAAGAGTATTGCACTTCACCTGCACCATGCCATGATCGTGGCTGGTATCGGCATTGAGCCCGAAAAATGCCGTCTCGTTGCTAATCCGACAGGTGCTACCTTCGGCTATAAGTTCAGCCCGACTAATGAGGCATTGTTAGGCGTTGCCTGCCTGGCCTGCGATGGCAAACCGGTTTCCCTGAACTTCAACATGTTCCAACAAATTACTTATACCGGCAAGCGTTCGCCTGCTTTGGTAAAAACCAGACTTGCTGCCGATAAAAGCGGTAAACTGCTGGCAATGGAAACCGACTGGTGGCTTGATCATGGTCCTTACAGCGAATTTGGTGATCTAAATACGATGCGTCAAGGTCAATTTACCGGCGCTGGTTACAATATCCCGAATATTCGAGGTAAAGGCGTTACGGTATGCACTAACCATGGTTGGGGTTCTGCTTTCCGGGCCTATGGTTCACCGAAAGCCTTCTTATCCTCGGAAATAGCCATTGACGAATTGGCTGAAAAACTGGGCATGGATCCTTTTGATCTTCGCTACAAGAATATCTATCGTCCTGGTTCAACTACGCCTACTGGTCAAACACCGGAAGTATTTGTTTTTGAAGAAATGTTTGATCTCCTGCGTCCTAAATATGAAGAAGCTAAAAAACGCTGTAAAGAACTATCCACACCTGAGAAAAAACGCGGTGTAGGTATCGCGCTTGGTATCTATGGTTGCGGCCTTGATGGTGTTGATAGCTCTCATGCCTGGGCCCGTCTGGAAGAAAACGGAACAGTGACTATTGGTAACTCTTGGCAGGATCATGGCCAAGGCGCCGATCTTGCAACTTTGACACATGCGCATGAAACCCTGCGCCAAATGGGTATTACCCCAGAACAAATCAATCTTGTGATGAACGATACGGCGTTCACCCCGGCCAGCGGTCCTTCCGGTGGTAGCCGTCAAAACGTCATGACCGGTAATGCCACTCGCGTTTCTGCTGAAATGCTCGTAAATGCAATGAAAAAAGCTGATGGGACCTTCCGGACCTATAAGGAAATGGTAGCCGAAAAAATTCCTGTTCGCTATGACGGCTCCTGGGCTGCTTCCATGTGCAGCGATTGCAGCGCTGAGACCTGTCAGGGTAATCCGTTCTGCATCTACATGTACGATGTATTTATGCCGGAAGTCGAAGTTGATATGAAGACCGGTAAAGTTACAGTCGTGAAGTTCACGACGGTTAACGATTTTGGCACAATTACTAACAAAACGACGGTTGACGGCCAAGTCTACGGCGGTCTGGCCCAAGGCATCGGCCTTGCCCTGACTGAGGACTTCGAAGACCTGAAGAAGCATACCAGTCTGGTTGGTTGCGGTTTGCCATTCATCAAAGACGTTCCAGATGATATGGAGATTATCTATACCGAGACTTATCGGGAACATGGACCTTACGGCGCTGCTGGCGTAGGTGAAGGCCCACTAACTGCTCCGCATCCTGCAATCCTCAACGCAATCTACAATGCCTGCGGCGTACGCATCTACTCGGTACCCGCATTACCGGAAAAAGTAAAAGCCGGTCTGGACGCACTGAAAAAATAATACTACCTAATGGTTAGGTATGGATTAAAACTAATGACCAATAATTAGGGGTAAGCTTTAAAGAAATAGCCTAAAACGAATTGGAAGTAATTGCTTTTAGTTCGTTTTAGGCTTCCCCTGTAGTGGGGGAGTTTATGAGAAAACAAAAATTTAAGGGGAAGGAGAGAAAGATATGGATCAACAACTACTACGTGACCGGGAAGCAAAATGTATCCAGGATCAACCGCCGGGATGCACTGCTGGGTGTCCGGTCCATGTTGATGCCCGCGGGATGATTGCTGCGATGCAGAAAGGCGATTGTGCGGAAGGCGTTGCCTTGTTTCGAAAAGCGGTCCCTTTTCCAAGGATTATCAGCAGGGTCTGCGACCAACCCTGCCAATCGGCCTGCAAACGGCGCGAGGTCGATGAGTCTATTTCGATAAACGCTTTAGAAAAAGTTTGCGTAGAACAACACGACCCATCCAGCAAGCTAGTCATTATCGCCCAGAAAGGTGCGCTAAAAGATAAAAAGGCGGCTGTCGTGGGCGCCGGGCTGAGTGGATTAACGGCGGCTCTGGAGCTGTCCCTCAAGGGGTACAAGGTGACCGTTTTTGAGGCAACAGACCGGCTCGGAGGAAGTCTTTGGACTATTTCGGAAGAGAAACTGCCCCGCCAATTAATCATAAATGATTTTGCAATTTTTGAGCAATTACCCGTAGATATACATTATAATACGGCGATTGGTGCCAGGGGCGGTTCCGTTATGTCTTTTGCCGGACTGTACGAGGATTTCGACGCCGTATTCATTGGTGTGGGCTGTGAAGAAGCGCATTCCATTGATTTGGGTCTTGAACGGGATGCGGACGGGCAGATTGTAATTGATCCGCTGACCTTGGGCACAAGCCAGCCCAAAGTTTTTGCAGGCGGCAGTCTTCGCCGGTGTGGTACAGACCGTTCACCGATCTCTTCCATCAGTGATGGCAGAAGTGCCGCACTTTCGATGGATCGTTTCTTCCAAGATGTATCGCTCACGGCTAATCGGGACATTGCAGGACCGATTAAAACAGCGCTATACACAAATATCAAGGGTGTTAAACCACAGCCTAGAGTGTCTCCCTCTGCTTCCACAGGCGGCTATACAAAGGAAGAGGCGGCGCAGGAAGCCGGGCGTTGTCTGTCCTGTGAATGCCTTGAATGCGTGAAAGCCTGTAAATATCTGGAGCATTATGGTTCGTACCCTAAAAAATATGCCCGGGAAGTATACAATAATTTATCGATTGTCATGGGTCACCATCATGCCAATAAGATGATTAATTCGTGTAGTTTGTGCGGCTTGTGCGAACATGTTTGCCCAGGACATCTGGACATGGGTGAAATCTGTCATAACGCGCGGCAAAGAATGGTCAAAAAAGGCAAAATGCCGCCGTCGACGCACGACTTTGCCTTGAGGGACATGCAATTTAGCAATGGCAATGATTTTACATTGTGCCGTCATCAGCCCGGGTTCACAGCCAGCAAGGTGGTATTTTTCCCCAGTTGTCAGCTGGCTGCTTCTGCACCACAGCGTGTAAAGGAAATCTATGAATTCTTGTGTGCGCAAATCGACGGCGGCGTCGGATTAATGCTTGGCTGTTGCGGAGCGCCGGCCAATTGGGCCGGACAGGAGGAATTATTTCAGGCAACAATGCAGGAGTTAGAACACAAATGGCGCGATTTGGGCAGCCCCGCGATGATCACAGCCTGTCCGTCGTGTTTTGCCATGTTCAAACACTATGCGCCTGATATGCCGGTAGAACTTTTATGGACGGTATTAGACCGCGTCGGTCTGCCCGAGAGTGCGGGTGCAGCAGTTACACCGCAAAAGCTGGCAATTCATGATAGCTGTACTACCAGGCATGAAGGGCAGATTCAGGATAGCGTGCGGCGAATTTTGCACAAACTGGGCCATCAAGTGGAAGAACTGTCGGGTAACCGGGATCATACTACCTGCTGTGGCTATGGCGGGCTGATGATCTATGCCGACAAAGCAGTGGCGCATAAAGTAATCGCGAAGCGGATTGAGGAAAGCGATACGGATTATCTGGCTTATTGTGCCATGTGCCGGGATAACTTCGCCAATCATGGCAAACGGGTCTACCATCTTTTAGATCTCATTTTTGGACAGGATCAGGATAAACTGGCGGAACAGGAACCACCTGGCTATTCGCAGCGCCAGGAAAACCGGGCCAAACTGAAAACAGCGCTATTGCGGGACGTTTGGGGTGAGAATGTGGTCGGGCGGCAGGCGAATGTCAAAGTGATTATAGCGGATAATGTGCGGCGGATTATGGAAGAGGGACTGATTTTGGTCGATGATGTCGTCAAGGTCATTGCCTATGCGGAAGAGACCGGCAATAAACTGAAAGATATGGAAACAGGTCATTATCTTGCTTATCTGCAACCGCTTAAAGTAACCTATTGGGTAGAATACACACCGCAGGATGACGGCTTTGTAGTTCATAATGCGTATAGCCACCGGGTGGAAATAATTGCCGAATAATGGGGGATACAGATGAGTAAACAAGCAAGTGAACAGCAAAAAATCCTTTGTGAAAAATGCGGTATTTATCTGACACTGGGTAAGGTAAAGTTAGCCTATTTGGGCACTACTTTCCCGGTAGAACTCTATAAGTGCCCGCAATGCGGGTTAGTGCATATTCCTGAAGAATTGGCCAAAGGTAAGATGCAGCAGGCAGAAGAAGGTCTGGAGAATAAATGAGCCAGTGGATTAAGCATGAGTCTATTTGTCCGAACCAAAGCAAGGATGATGCTGCTTTGGCGCAAAGTGTTATTACCAACCCGCCGGAGGGAGTCCTGCGTCCCGGCGGTCTGCGCTTAACCAGGCAGATAGTCGATGCCTGTGCTTTTGCCAGGGGCATGAAAGTGATTGATCTGGGTTGTGGTACAGGTATAACGGTGGAATATCTGGTCAATACATTGGGGCTGTGCGCGGCAGGGGTCGACATATCGGAGGAACGGCTGCAGCAGGGCCGAGCGCGCAATGCCGGCTTGCGGTTAATTCAGGCGGCAGGCGAAGCATTGCCTTTTGCCGACAGTAGCGTTGACGGGATACTGGCTGAATGCAGCCTGTCGGTCATGCAGGATCTACCCCAGGTGCTGGCGGAAATAGCAAGGGTACTGCTGCCTGGGGGGAAACTGGCTGTCACGGATATGTATGTCCGGCTGGACAGCGTATTACAGACTAGTTGCACCAATAAAGGTCAAACAGTAGGGATAAGAAATTATAGTGAGTTAATGAAGCTGTTTAAAGGTCAGGGTTTCAAGATACTTCATTGGGAAGATCAAACTGCTTTTCTGAAAGAATTTGTGGCCATGTATATTATGGAACACGGTTCGGCTGAAGCACTATGGCAGTGTATGTTAAACAGGCAGCAGGACAAACAGCTTTCGCGCCAATCGCTAAAAAGCGATTTGGGCTATTTTGCCCTAATTGCCGAAAAATGCGCGGACAGATAGCCCAAGTGGCTGGCAGCGTAATCGCCGCATGCTGTCCAACAGCAACGGCCCCTCACTAGCAAAGGAAGGATGATATAGTATGAACAATAAACCATGTGCCGATAAACCCGCAAAATTCGTTTTGTATCAATGTTGTCGCTGTTTTACTAAATATACCCAGGAAACTGAGGGCGCCGAGGGGGGACGTCGTTGTCCGCAATGTGGTATGGGCGCCCGTATGGTAATTCCAGGTGATAAATAAAGCAGGTATGAGCTGTTGGGAGAAAACATGAAAAGATCAAGAAAGAGAGGCTGATACGATGAATGAAATGGTCTATGCAAAAATGCAGAAAAAAATGCATAAGTTTTGTCTAGAGATAATGGGAACACTGGCGGAAAACTGCGCAGATAATTATGAAGAATTTTTGGAGATGTGGCAGGAAATGCACGAGCTTTACCTTGATACTATGGCGCAAAACCTGCAACAATGGGCTGAGAAGGATGACCAGCAGGGGACAGTCGTGGATAAATTGGAAGCTAATGAGGCGGTAGTGGAATTTTTGGATAAGAACACGGGAAAGCTGTTTCGGCGTAAACTGCCGATCAATTGTTTGGAAACGGCCAATGGCATAGTTTTGTCCGGCGAAACCATGGATGGGCAATCTTCAAAAATTGCCTTTTTATCCGAGTCTGCCCTACACAAAATAAATGATTTGGTTGGCAAGGGTGCGGATACCCCTCATCATAATCATCACTAATTACTTATTCTTGCTATAAGAGGGGGCTACAAAGGATGTTTAATGAATTGCTGGCGGCTGTGGAGGCCAGGGGAACGGTTGATATTTTAACGATTATTGACACTGCTCCTGATAGCGAATGCCTTATCGGGCAAATGCTGCTTATGTATACTGATGGGCAGTTTAATGGTCAGCTTGATAAAGAACTTACGCAAAGAATAGTGACGAAGGTGCGGTCGATGAAGTGGGAAAAACCGATGGTTATTGCTGTTACAGACCCCTTAGGCAGAAAGTATCGGCTGTTCTGGGATCGCATCGTGCATAAGGCGCGCGCCATCGTCTTTGGCGGTGGACATATTAGCCAGCCTTTAGTGCAAATATTATCATTATTGGATTTTGCGGTGACGGTTATCGATGATCGCCCGGAGTTTGCCAATAAAGCCAGATTTCCTGGTGCCCAGCAGGTTATTTGCGATAGTTTTCAGAAGGTGTTAACCCAATTGACGATTGATCAGGAAACGGCCGTTATTATTGTCACGCGGGGTCATCGCTACGACATGGATTGCCTGCGGGCCGTCAAGGATAGCAAGACAAATTATCTGGGGATGATTGGCAGCAAAAGGCGGATCAAAGAAATCATCAATGTTATGAGGGAAGAAGGGGCAGCGGATGATCTTGTACAGCGGCTGCGGGCCCCCATCGGTCTGGATATTAAAGCGGAAACGCCGGCAGAGATAGCTGTAAGCATCGCGGCAGAAGTGATTGCAGCGTTCCGCGGAGGGTCAGGACAACCACTGAGCAGTATAAAGGGGGTGTCCTGATGGAGCGGGAACTTTTGCAACAAATTTGTCAGCTGATCGAACAGAAAGAAAGAGCCGCCCTAGTTACAATTGTGGAAACGCGGGGGTCGACGCCCCGTAAGGCGGGCAGTCGCATGTTGATTATGCCTGACGGAAGATCTTTTGGAACTATCGGCGGCGGCTGCGGGGAAGCAGAGGTCAGACGTGAGGCTTTAAACGCCCTTGATGAAAATTTATCAACGTTATATACAGTTACGATGTTGAATGAAGTAGCCGCTGATGAAGGAATGGTTTGTGGCGGCATCATGGAGGTATTTATTCAAATCATCTAAGTGGGGAAAAGGGGAATTTAATGAAAAAGCTGTTTCGGAATATGGCCAATCTGTTGCAAAAAGGCGTTTACTCGCCCATCGGTATGAATATAGGCGCGGAAACACCGGAGGAATTGGCGGTAAGTATTGTCGGTGAATTAATTAAGGTTCGGGCGGAGCGGGAGAATGCTTAAATACAGCAAAATCGCTGCGCTCGTATTGGCTGCCGGTTATTCATCCCGCGCACCGGCTTTTAAACCCCTCTTGCCCTTGGGTGCTACAACGATTATCGAAAACGTAATTAACAACTTTAGGCGGGCGGACATAGCTGATATCACGGTTGTCGTTGGCCATCGGGCGGGCGAATTAATGCCGGTGCTGGATCGTTTACATGTGCGCTCTGTGTTTAATGAACAATATGACGCCGGAATGTTTTCCTCGATCATGGCGGGGGTACACTCGCTCCAGCCGGGGGTGGAAGCTTTCCTACTATTGCCTGTAGATATGCCTCTGGTGAACAGCCATACTGTTCGTCTATTATGCCGATCCTTTCATCGGACAAAGGCGGATGTTACATACCCTGTATTCCAGGGACAGAGGGGACATCCTCCGCTCATTGCGGCAAAGTGTCTCCCGGCAATCTTAGCTGGGCATACTAAAGGGTTGCGCTCAATTTTGGAGCAATATGAAGCCACGGCGTGTGATATCGAGGTGCTGGACGAAGGGATTTTGCTGGATGCTGATACAGCTGTGGACTATGGGAGAATGGTAGAATATCATAGCCGGCGGGATATGCCGAGCCAAGCCGAATGTAAGGCGATTTTGGATAGCTTAAATGTACCGGAGCACATAATCCAGCACGGCAGGTGCGTGGCAGAAGTGACGCGGAAGCTGGCTGTCCAATTGAACCGGGTCGGTTTATCTATTGATGTCAATCTGGTCATTGCCGCAGGAAAGCTGCATGATTTGGCCAAAGGAAAACCGGAACATGCGCAAAATGGCGCGAAAATACTAAAAAAATTGGGTTATCCCAAAGTGGCTGGGATCGTCGCTGTGCATCATGATATAAACTATGAAGCGGGGCGCTCACTCGATGAAGCAGCTATAGTATATTTGGCCGATAAGTTGGTAAAAGGTGATCGGATTGTATGCATTGACGAGCGATTTTCAAGCGCAATG
>Ga0074193_1001173_pt1 | contig 34760 bp, 41 predicted proteins | sample EPASupsiteHSE605_FD_64523 | JGI IMG/M metagenome (GOLD analysis project Ga0074193, IMG submission 64523) | Bioremediated contaminated groundwater from EPA Superfund site, New Mexico - Sample HSE6-05 | ecosystem: Environmental > Aquatic > Deep subsurface > Groundwater > Contaminated ... | reverse complement strand
TTGATGCCATCTGAAAGCATCAAAGTTATCTTCGCTATCTATACGTCCTTTCCAGACATTTTTATCTGCTACTTTATAATTTTTATTAAACATTTTACTCACCTACCTATAAATACTATCATTCTAACAACATACCATCGAATAATTGTCGATAAAATAAAATTAGAAATATTTGCAATGAATTTATTCATAAAAAAAGATGAACAAGTATAAGTTGTTCACCTAAATTATATTTACTTTATTTTGCAACTGCTAAAACTAATTTAACACATTCATTTACATCACTTTTATTAATTATCTCACCTGATGTATGTAAATTTCTTGTTGGTATTGAAATAGTTCCACTTGGTACTCCTGATCTTGTCATATGTATTGCTCCTGCATCAGTACCGCCAAATTCTAATACTTCATATTGATATTTAATGTTATTTTTTATTGATAAATTAGTTAATAAATCTTTTATTAATGGATGAGTTATTAGTGATTTATCCATTAATTTAATTGCAGCTCCTCCACCTAATTTAACATCCATTTTTATTCCATCTAATGAATCTCCTGTTGCTGTAACATCAAGTGCTATAGCAATATCTGGATTCACGCCGTAACCTGCTGTTTTAGCCCCTCTGCATCCAACTTCTTCTTGAACGGAAAATACATAGTAAACATCATTATCTGTTGCAGGATGGCTTTTAATAGCTTCTATCAATATATAACAGCCTATTCTGTCATCTGCAGCTTTACAAATAACACAGTCATCTGTTTCATAGAATTCTGTTTTAAATACGCACATATCCCCTATTTGGAAATTCTTCTTTACAAATTCCGCTTGAGTAGATGCTACATCAAGATATAATTTGCTCATTGAAAGTTTTGCTGGCGCTTCAATTTTTTCAGAACAAATTACACCTTCTAGCCCATTGTCAAATACCATTCTTAGTCCTAAAAGTTCATCAGCATGCAATCCTCCAACATTAGAAAATCTTAAGAAACCTTTTTCATCAACATGAGTGATTATTAAACCAATTTGATCCATGTGTGCTGAAAACAATATTTTTTTACCATTTCCTTTTTTTCTAACTATGAGATTTCCAAGAGGATCTACATTTATTTCATCTGCATAATCTTTTATTTCATTTGTAATTAATTCTCTTACGTTACTTTCTCTCCCTGAAGGTGAGAAACAATTTGATAATTTTTTTATTAATTGACTATTAAAATCCATAATAATTCCCCTTTCTTATTTGCCTTGATCTAATATAACTGCTTTTGTAAGAGCAACAACGCTATTGTAATCATTTTTACTAGCTACATTTACTGATGAATGGATGTATCTGCATGGAACTGATATTGCTAATACTTTAGCGCCTGATTTAGCTTTATGTATGGCACCTGCATCATTTCCACCTGAAGCTGATTTTCTATATTGATATTTAATATTGTTTTCTTCAGCTATTTTAGCAACTCTTCTCACTTCATCTATATCATATACAGTAGAATTATCCATTACTGATAATGCTGCACCTTTGCCTATAACAGTAGATTTTGAATGTTCTTCTACTTCTGGCATATCAGCACATACTGTACCTTCAATTACAATTCCTAAATCTGGTTCTAATTTATATGCTGCTGAAACAGCACCTCTGCATCCTACTTCTTCCATAACTGTAAACACACCATAAAAATCTACATCTAATTTCATCATCAAAAGTTCTAATATTGCACTGCAACCTGCTCTGTCATCAAGTGCTTTGGCTTTAATCATATTATCGCCAAATTCAACATAATCGCTTTTAAATGTAACATAATCTCCTATGTTTACAAGTTTTTCAGTTTCTTCTTTTGAGTTAGATCCAATATCTATGTACAATTTATCTATTGGTACTGCTTTTCCTCTTTCTTCATCACTCATAAGATGAACTGCTTTTGAACCTATTACACCTGGTATTTTTTGTTCTCCAACTTGAACTATTTTAGAATTTAATACTCTTTGGTCAATTCCACCAACTGATACAAATTTAATGAATCCATTTGAATCAATATGTGATACTAATAAACCAACTTCATCCATGTGAGCAGCTACCATAATGGTTTTATTCTTTTTTCCTTTGTTGTGAGCTATTACATTTCCTAATTTGTCTATGTAATATTCACAACTAATTTCATCTAGTTTTTCTTTTATAAAATTTCTTACTTCGTATTCACAACCTGATACGCCGGAAAGTTCAGTTAATTCTTTTAAAAACATAATATTTCCTCCAAATCAGTATTATCTATTTCATTAATAAATCTAGCTATTGCTTTACCAGTAGTTTCGATATCTTTTACATCTATTGTTTCAACTGAAGTATGCATGTATCTTAGAGGTATAGATAATAAAATACATGGGATACCTTCCCTATTTATTTGCAAAGCCTCAGTATCTGTTCCTGATGCACCTGGAGAAGCTTCATATTGAAAATTATAATTGTATTGTTTACATACATCTATAAATTTTTTAGTGAGTTTTGGATTAAATCGTCCTCCTATTGCTACAGCAGGCCCTTTTCCAAGCAATGCAGTTTCTGGTGGCATTTCAGGTGTTAGTCCAAATCCTACATCAAGTACTATTCCTATATCAGGATTAATTTTGTAACTTGCTGTAGTAGAACCTCTGTAACCTGTTTCTTCTTGAGCAGTAGCAGCATAATAAATGTTACTTTTGTGAGAGATTTTCTTTAATTCACGAGCAACTACTAACATAACTGCAATACCTGCCTTATCATCAAGCTGTCTTGAAGAAATAATGCTTCCTTGCAATGATACAGGAGTTCTTTTAATAACTGCTATATCACCAACTGATACTTTTTTTTCAAGAACTTCCTTAGAAAATCCAGTATCAATAAATAAATCTTTCAATTTTAAAGGTTTTTCTCTTTCTTCCTTTTCGGTTAGATGTGGTGGCTTAATTCCTATTACTCCAAATAAGTTTTCTTTACCATAAACAGTTACATCTTGTGCTACTAAAGAAGCTGCGTTTATGCCTCCTACAGAAGTAAAACTTAAGAATCCTCCATCTAAAATTCCAGTAACCATAAGTCCTATTTCATCAATATGAGCTGCTAACATTATTTTAGTATCATTAGTTCCATTTGATTTGAAAATATGGCTTCCAAGTTTGTCTTCTTCTAATGAATCAGTATATGGTTCAAAATATTTCTTTAATTTACTTCCGTTTACATGTTCAAATCCTGCTACGAATTGTTCTGAACATATTTCAAATAAAAAGTCTTTTGGCATATTAATTCTCCTCTCTATAATAGGTATAGTCACATATATGCGCAGTTTCGCACACAAATTTATTTACTCGCTATCGCTCATATAAATTTGGAGCTCATTGCGGTTGACCTACCACCATCTTTCAGAAAAAACACTCTGAAAAATGGGGTTAGGGCATTTACGCAGTTTCGTTCACCAATATATTTGCTCCCTACTGTCGCATATATTGGGAACTCATTGCGGTTGACCTACCACCATCTTTCAGAAAAAACACTCTGAAAAATGGGGTTAGGGCATACAAAAAAATTGTTAGACCATAAGATCTAACAACTTTGATTTACTTTAACAAATCTCCAAGTGCACTACCTATAGATTCACCAATAGTAAAATTAGCATCTTCGGATTTATATGAAACTGGTGTATCACTATTTGAAAATTCATTTTCTTCTTTACTCTCTAATATGAAAGTTAAATTAATGTTTTTACCTTTCATATCAATACCTATAATTTTTGCATCTTTAGTTTCTCCAACTTTAACAACTTGTGCTGGAGTTCTTAATTTTTCTGTAGAAACTTTAGCTATTGGTATGAAACAATCAATGTTTCCATTAACCATAACATGTACTCCATCTAAAAGGATACGAGTTACTTCTACAGGTATTATGTCATCTTTTTTAAGATCTTTTGCATACTTGTCAAATGGATGTTCAACAAGTTGCTTCATTCCTAAACTTACTTTTCTGTCTTTTCTTGAAATGTTTAATATTTTAGCAGTAACTTCTTGTCCTTCAGAAATTACATCAGTTACTTTTTCTGTTCTTGCCCAATCAATATCTTTTATGTGTAATAAACATTCAATTTCATCAATCATAACAAAAGCACCAAATTCCAATATTCTTGAAACTTTACCTGTTACAACATCACCCTTGTCATGTTGATCAAGGAATAATGCCCATGGGCTTTTAATAGTAGCTTTGTAACTAAGTGATAATTTTTTATTTTCTTTGTCTATGCTTTTAACTTTAACACTAATTCTATCGCCAACTTTTAAAACTTCTGAAGGATGCTTAATTCTAGTCCATGCGATTTCATTAATGTGAAGTAATCCATCTATTCCTTCAATTTCTACAAATGCGCCATAATCTTGAAGATTTTTTACAACGCCTTCATATACTTCGCCTTCTTTAATATTTTCCCATGTTGCATTATCTTTTATTTCTTTTTCCACTTTTTCAACTGATTTTGATGATAATATTAATTGTCTTCTACCTTTTTTGTTTTTAGTATCAAGGATTTTAGCTTTTAAAGTTTGACCTACATAATCTGAAGGATCAACATCTCTTTTTACTGAAATTTGGTTTGTTGGAATATATCCTTTTATACCATTAACTTTACCATAGATTCCAAATTGAGAAGCTTCGATAATTGCAATATCAAATATTGTATCATCGTTTTTCAACTTTTCTAAATCTTCCCAAACTTTCTTTTCCTCTAATGGTTTTCTTGTCAATATTACATTTCCATCTTGATCTGAAACTTTAACTACTTGCGCTTCAATAGTATCTCCTTCTTTTACTAGTTCAGTTAAATCTAGCATTTGAACAAAGGAATATTCATCTCTTGTAATTATTCCATCAGATTTATAATTGATGTTCACAGAAATGGCTTCAGGACTTACTGATATTACAGTTCCTTTTACTATATCACCTGTTCTGATTTTTGAAACTCCATAGCTCTCGAACAATTCGTGCATTGTTCCGTTTTGATTTTCATTCATGTCATTTGTAGCGTTTAGGTTTTCTGACATTTTTATAACCTCCTCAATTATCCAGTCAGGAGTTGAAGCTCCTGCTGAAACTCCCACCTTGGTATTTTTATCTATATATTTATAAGGAATTTCCCTATAATTTTCTATATGAAATGTATTTGGACAAACTTTTTTACTCAGTTCATACAACTTTTTTGTATTTGAACTATTTTTTCCACCAACAATTAGCATGACATCACTTTTTGAAGCAAGTTCTATACATGCATCTTGTCTTTTTTTTGTTGCATCACATATAGTGTTGTGAATAACTATATTTGTATAATTGTTATTCTTAATAGTATTTACTATTTCTGCAAAAACATTTGTATTGAATGTTGTTTGAGATACTAAACAATATTTTTTTGATAAATTTATTTCTAAGTTTTCTAATTCCTCTGGTGTTTCTATTATAGATGCTTTGTTATTACACCATCCTAATATCCCTAGAACTTCAGGATGATTTTTATCACCGACAATAATTATGTTGAAATTCTCGTTTGTGCACTCTTCAACTATTTTATGTATTTTCCTAACTTTTACACATGTTGCATCTACAATTTCAATTTCTTTTTCCTTCAATTTTAAAAGTACATCTTTTCCTACACCATGAGATCTGATTAAAAGCTTTGCATCATTGTTTTCAGGCAAATCATCAACTACAATTAAGCCTTTTTCTTCCAATTGATTTACAACATCTTTATTATGAATGATTTCTCCATAACTGTAAAGCTTTTTTTCTTCTTCTAATATAGATAAAGCTTTATCAACTGCAATTTTAACGCCTGAACAAAAGCCTGTATACTTTGATTTCTCAATATGCATAAGTCACTACCTATCTTTTCCTAAAGAATATATATCTTTTAATATTTCTTTTCCAACTTCGGTATATTTTTCAGTATTAATTTTTCCAGTGTAATTTTCAAAGTAATCTTTTTCTTGTCCAAAATAAATATCAATTCTTCCTCTGAATTTATATTGCCCCTTAATATAAACAGGAATAACCTTTGAATTAGCTTTTTTAGCTATCATTGATATTCCAGGTTTTGCATTATCTTCATTATATTCTTTAACTCTTGTACCTTCTGGGAAAATGCCTAAAATTTCGTCCCTGTTTAAAACAGCTAAAGAATTTTTAATTGCAGATAGAGAAACTCCTGTTCTATCAACTGGAAAAGCTCCAAGTTTACCAAATATATATCCTAAAAATTTATTTTCAAACAATTCTTTTTTACCCATAAAACAAATTTTACGTTTTGAAGAAACTGCTAACGTTACAGGATCTATCATTGATATATGATTACTACATATAATGTATCGTCCATTTGAATTATTAAAAACCTCTGAGTTATGAGTTTTTAAGTTGAAAATTAAAAATACTAAAATTCTTAAAATAAACACTGCTACCTTATAAAGCATTAGGTCCCTCCGATACAATTGACAATATTTTAGCTACAACATCTTTAATATTCATATTCGTAGTATCAATTAGAATGGCATCTTCTGCAATCTTAAGAGGAGCAATTTTTCTTGATGAGTCGTTTATATCACGCTTTTTTATATCTAATAAAATATCATCATATGAAACATACATGTCTTTATTAATCAGCTCATCATATCTTCTTTTAGATCTTTCTTCTACGGATGCTGTGATAAAAAATTTATAATCTGCATTAGGAAAAACATTAGTACCAATATCTCTTCCATCTAGTATAACATTTTTGTTGTTAGCAATATTTCTCTGTAAATCAACCATTTTAATTCGAACATTTTTTAATGCAGACACATTTGAAGAGATTTTTGAAATGTTTTCATTTCTTATGTAATCATCTACTTTTTCATCATCTAAAAAAATGCTATTATTAAAATAGTCAATTTTTGTACTCGTAAGCATTTCGTCAATTTCTTTTTCATTGATTTGTATATTGTTTTTAAATGCCTTATACGCTAAAGCTCTATACATAGCTCCAGTATCAATGTATTCAAAATTAAGTTCTTTGCTGACAAGTTTTGCAACAGTACTTTTGCCGGCTCCTGATGGTCCATCTATTGCTATAATCATTTTTGGTGTTATTCCTTTCCAAAACTACTTTTTCTCATAAGTCACCATATTATTATATTACAAAATTCAAAATATAACAATAAAAATATTATTATTAAGTAATATTTTATAATATTAGTATATTATTAATAAGAATCTACTTATTAAATAAATAAAAAGTTTCATTATACAAAAAAGGATAGATAAAATTATCTGTCCTTTTTCGTGGAATTAGTTATTATTATTTTTTTAATTATTAATTTTTAGTTTAGTTATCTCTTTGATAGATACTGTGGCTATCCCACAACTCTTCTAACCTATCGAAATATTGTACTATATCTTCTTTTTCTTGCAATCCTATATTTATAATAAGACTATTTAACATACACATAGGTACAACTAATGAATCTATAAATGATACAATATTGCTTTTAGCTAAAAGTGAAACATCAGATAATGAATAAAAAGGTGATGCTTCAGTATCCGTAATTGCTATAATCTTAGCCTTATGATTTTTTACAAATTTAGTTGCTTCAATTGTACTATTAGAATATCTTGGGAAACTAATAACAATTAAAACATCAGTTTCTTTTACTCTTATGATTTCTTCATAAAGTGAATTTACCCCGCTATTATTTAAAACTTTGACATTGTCAAGTATAACATCTAAATAAAAACCAAGATAATTAGCTAAAGTTGAAGAAGTCCTAAGACCTAATATATAAATTTTGTCTGCATTCAAAATTAATTTTGTAGCTTCATCTAATGCAGCAGTATCAATATTATCTAAAAGGGATCGCATACTGTTGATTTCATTACGTAAAATTCTTTTGTGAATTTTATCAGTATCCTCATCCATATCTTCATCTAAACCAATACGCTGTACAGTAGTTAATTTATTTTTAATTAACACTTGAAGCGATTTTTGTAATTCTGGAAATCCAGAAAAACCTATAGAACTAGCAAATCTTACTACTGTAGATTCACTGACATCAACTGTTTCCCCTATTTTAGCAGCTGTCATAAAAGCGGCTTTATCATAATGTTCAATTATGAATTGAGCAATTTGTTTCTGCCCTTTACTAAATTTGTAATAGTTGCTTTTTATAAGATTAATAAGATCAGCATTGTTATTCATTAATTTATCATCCTCGAATTAGTTTTATTCCCTCTTCGAAAGCCTTAATGTTTTTATCGATTGTAGCTGGAGGCACTCTGTCTGATACAGATTTTACCATTGTATCATAACTTATTAAGCCTTCACCCATAAGTGCATACAATACTCCTACTGATACTATATTACCAACCATATGTGTTCCAATTTTTTCTTTAGCTGTTTCTAAAATAGGAAGGCTATATATTTTATATGGAACATCTTCATTAACATTAATACTTTCGTCTACTACAAGTATACCATTTTTATCTAAAGATGCAACATATTTGTCGTAAGCTTTTTGAGTTAATGCTAATAATATATCATTTTTAACAACTTTTGGAAATTTTATTTCGTCTTTGCTTATTATAACTTCAGCTTTACTAGCTCCGCCTCTGGCTTCAGGTCCGTATGATTGAGTTTGGATAGCATTTATTCCGTCTGTTAAAGCAGCATCAGCAAATATTATTGCAGCGAGGATGACGCCTTGTCCGCCAGAACCAGTTAATCTCATTTCTATTTTATCTAACATTATGATTTGCTCCTTTATTTTTGAAATTTGTCAATAATAGCTTGGTAGCTTTCTGTGAATTCAGCTCTTGGCTCATTGTATAATTCACCAATAATTATTTTATTTTCGCCTAATTCAGGTTTTTTATCTACAACTTTTTTATCAACACAGTTATCCTTTAAGAATTCATGCATTTTAACAGCATCACCCTTTTTATTTTTTCTTCCGTAATAAGTTGGGCATAAGCTTAAACCTTCAATAAATGAGAAACCTTTATTTTGAATTCCCTTTTCGATTAACTTAGTCATTGCTTGAGCGTGGTAAGCAGTTCCTCTTGCAATATATGATGCACCTGCACCTTGAGCTAAATTGCAAAGATCAAAAGGTCTATCAATATTTCCGTAAGGAGCAGTAGTTCCGAAATCACCAAATGGTGTTGTTGGAGAATATTGTCCTCCAGTCATACCATAAATGTTATTGTTAAATACTATTGCTGTTAAGTCAATGTTTCTTCTGCAAGCATGAATTAAATGGTTTCCTCCGATTGCTGAGCTGTCGCCGTCTCCCATAATTACTATTACATGTAATTTTGGATTAGCATGTTTAATTCCTGTTGCAAAAGCCAATGCTCTACCATGAGCAGTATGAAGAGTATTAAAATCCAAATATCCAGAAGCTCTTGAAGAACATCCTATACCAGATACTATACATACTTCATCTTTATTAAGTCCAAGATTATCAATTGCTCTAACTACTGAGTTTAATAATGTACCATGTCCGCATCCTGGACACCAGATGTGAGGTAACTGTTGTGTTCTGTAATATTGTTGTGTTATTTCACTTGCATTCATGTTTATTTACCTCCCTTAACAGCGTCAACAATTTCTTGTGGAGTTGTAGCAGCTCCATTTACTTTGTTGATTTTTTTAACAGGACATTTTTTGCCGGCTATTCTATCTACTTCATAGTAGTACATGCCTAAATTTTCTTCAGCTACATATATTTCTTTAACTTTTGAGCCTAATTCGCTAATTTGTTTTTCAAGTACAGGCCACATAGTTATTGGTCTAAACATACCAACTTTCATTCCAGCTTCTCTCATGTTATCAATAGCTTGCATAGCAGCTCTTGAAACACCACCGAATGCAACAATTGCAATCTCAGCATCATCCATTTTATAATTTTCGTAATAAGAAAAATCATCTATATTTTTTTCAACTTTATTTACAATTCTTTCTAAAAAACTACTTGCAATATCATTGCTTCCGTTTGTAGCAAATCCTGATTCTGCATGAGTTAAACCTGTAACATGATATCTATATCCTTCGCCAAAGCTAGCCATAGGTGGAATCATATCTTCATCAGCTTTAAATGGTACATAATCTTCTGGTTTACAAGTTGGTTTCTTTCTGTTAATTATTTCAATTTCAGAAGCATCTTTAACCATCATTTTTTCTCTCATGTGGCCAACTGTTTCATCCATTAAAAGAATTACAGGTGTTCTATATTTTTCAGCTAAATTAAAAGCTTTTATTGTAAGTTCATATGTTTCTTGTACTGAATTAGGAGTTAAAGCTATTACAGGGTGATCTCCGTGAGTTCCCCATTTTGCTTGCATTATTTCACCTTGAGCTGGTGATGTAGGTAGACCTGTACTTGGTCCTCCTCTTTGTACATTTACAACAACACATGGTGTTTCAGTAATACATGCATAACCAAAATTTTCTTGCATTAATGAAAATCCAGGGCCGCTTGTTGCTGTCATAGATTTAAGTCCTGCTAAAGAACCGCCTATAATTGCTGCCATGCTTGAAATTTCATCTTCCATTTGTACAAATTTTCCGCCAATTTTAGGTAACTTTTGTGCAGATATTTCTGCAATTTCAGTTGAAGGTGTTATAGGATATCCAGCAAAAAATTTCATGCCAGCTGCCAAAGCGCCTTCTACACAAGCTTCATTACCTTGAAGTAGTTTATAATTTTTTTCTTTACTCATCTTTGTCTCCTCCTACTATGAAAATTGCGTTATCTGGACATCTTAATTCACACATACCACAATAGATACAATCATCTGGACGTGCTATTACGCATTTCTCATTTTTAATCTCAAGGACTTTTTTAGGGCAAAATGCTACACATACGCTACATCCTTTGCACCAATCCAAGTTTTGAATAAGACTTTTATTTTTAGCCATTTAAAAAACCTCCAAAAATTTTTCATTAACTTTAACTTTACAAGATTTAAATTAACTATATGATTATGATAACACATTAAAAATAAAATGCAAGAATAATTTCAAATAAATTTAATATTGCAAGAATAAATTCATAACATGCATTTTATGTCACATTGAACCAAAAAAACTTGCTAATTAGCATTCTGTATAGAAAAAAATGCATGATGGCAATTATCCCAATCATGCATTTTTTTCTATAATAAATAATTCCGGTGGAGCATTTTCCTTGTTAATTATTCTCATATTTATAACATTATAATCTTTTTTGTTTAGATTTAATAAAAAATTACTGATTTCTTTGATTTCTTTTCCAGAGTCATGTGAAATATATGTTGTAATATAAACCCTCCCATCATCCTTTAACAATGATAATATATTTTTTATGGCATTAACTGTAACCTCAGGAGTTGTTGTTACCTCTTTGTCTGAAAATGGTAAATATCCCAAATTGAACAGTGCAATGTCTATCTTATCTGTTAAATATTTGTCAATTAGTTCGTGTGAATCTTTAATTATTCTATAGTTTTTAAAATCCAAGTTTGCTTCTAAAAGTGTTGAAGTTCTTTCAATTGCTTGATCTTGAATATCAAAAGCCGTAACAATTCCAGAAGATCCTGCAACTTTGCATAAGAATAATGCATCAAATCCGTTCCCACAAGTAGCATCTACTAAACTTAGATTACTTTTTCCTTCGTAACTTCCTTTAATAAGCATGTGTACAAAGTCTACTATTTTACCATATTTTACATCGTTCATACTATACCTCCTGATTTTTTAAAAAATTTATTTCTTCATTAGTTAAATATGACCATTGCCCAGAATTTAACGAACTCAATTCAATTTTACCAAAAGAAATCCTTTTTAATTTTAAAACAGTATGTCCAACTGCATCAAACATTTTTCTAACTTGCCTATTTTTGCCTTCGTGTATGCTTATTTGTACTTTTGATGATGTTTTTGAGCCATTAATTATTTTAACTTTAGCTGGAGCAGTTTTATATTCATCTATAATTACACCAGATGCTAATTTATCTATTGAGTTTTGATTAATGTTACCTTCGACATCAGCTATATATGTTTTATAAATGTGATACTTTGGATGCATAAGTTTATTTGCTAAATCGCCATCATTAGTTAGTAATAAAAGACCTGACGTATCATAATCCAATCTGCCTATAGGATAAATTCTTTCTTTTACATCAATTAAATCTATTACACACTTCCTTCCAAATTGATCTTTCACTGTTGTAACATAACCTTCTGGTTTATATAACTTTATGTATATATTGTTTTCACTTTTATATATTCTTTCATTATTAATAGTAACGACATCATTTTCTGTATCAACTTTTACTCCAAGTGTAGTCACTACTACATCATTTACTTTTACACTTCCATTTAAAATTAATTCTTCAGCTTTTCTTCTAGATGTTACACCACAACTTGATATAAACTTTTGTAGTCTTTCTTCTCCCATATTATTACCTTTCTAATTGTTTCTTATATATATTATAATCTATTTTTAAAAATTTGCAATCAATTCGTATTATATTAATGAAGAAATGAATAATTTTAGAATTGGAGAATTGAATAAAGGATTTGCGCAAAGCACAAATCCTAAAATAAAAACTTAATTATTATTATAATTTTTATCGCCTATAAGGTTTCCCGTAAATATAATAATATCATTAAGATATATATTATAAGTTCCATATGACATATAATTTTGACCGCTTACGATGTGAGGAGCTACAACATTAGTTTCTAATTTAATTTTATCTTTTTCTTTATCTTTTAATAAATAGCTAAATCCCTCATAAGAAAAAATAGGCTCTCCATTATTTGAATCGCAAATGTATTGCCCTTTATCTAATATATTGTAACTATTATAATTTTCAAATGCCCAATCAAACAGCTTATAACTGTCATTAAACCAATTGTTATCATTAAGTACTACAACAATTATCTCAGTATTTTCTTTTTTGGCTGAAGCTACTAAACATCTTCCAGCAGCTTTCGTATATCCAATTTTAATGCCACTACCATATTCATATTGATGAACAACTTTATTTTTATTGTATATAACTGTATCCAGACTTTCTGCTTCATATTTTTTAGCAGAAACTATTTCTCTAAACACTTCATTTTTCATAGCATATTTACTAATCAATGCTAAATCATAAGCTGTAGTATAATGTTCGCTATCATGCAAACCATTTGGATTGACAAAGTTTGTATTGTAAGCACCAAGTTCATCAGCCTTTTCATTCATCATTACTATAAACTTTTCTTCATTATTTTTACCTGCAATGGTTGCAAGGGCAAGTGCTGCATCATTACCAGAACGAAGCATTGTTCCATATAATAAATCCATAACTGTTACCTTTTGTTTAGGTTTAAGGTATAAGCTTGAACCTTCTATATTTGTGCATGACTCTGGAATTTCAACTACTTTACTTAAATTTTTAATTTTATCTATAGATAAAATTGTCGTCATTATTTTTGTAGTGCTTGCCATAGGTAATTTAACATTAGCATTTTTAGACCCTATGATTCTCCCAGAATCTGCATCTATTACAATATAGGAATTTGCCCATATTTCAGGAACATTTTCAGCAAAAACATATCCATTAGTTAGAATTTTGATTATTAAAACTATAACCAAAATTTTAAAAATCTTTTGTTTCACAATCTTTCTTCTCCCTTACATCTTTAATAAATGACATTATATTTAATATGGAGGATGCTATATCACCACCTGTTTGTTCATTATTAATATTAATTGTTTTAATGTCATCTTGACTTTCATATATAAGCAGTTGCGGATTTAAAGATAAATTTACATATGCAGCACCTGCAAATGGCTTTAAATCTACAGTTCTAAATTTTTTATCTATATCGCTACCACCTATTACGAAGTTCATATTTAACTTAGAAATAGCTAAAAAATTTGAATTGTCATAAGATATTTTACTACTTATTAGCTTTTCATTTTCAGTTAAGCTGTTTATATTGTCTAAAGTAGCTTTGATTATATTCTCGATATCTTTTCCCATTTATGTATCCTCTTTTCATTGTAATTACAATTTCACTTAATATAAAAACATTATGCCCCAAATAAAGATAATTATAACATTTAAATTTAACAACAAAAAAAATATAAATTTATTCAAGCATAAAAAAGTTACTACGCAACTTCCGCTAGGGGGACCTATGTCCCCCTTCGGCGTAAAAATGCTTATTTCTAAGCATTTTTACTGAGCACCCCCCTTAAAGGCAAGGACGTCCCGTCCTTTGCAATCCTCGTTTTTTATATACTAGGAGGAGAGCTTTCCTAGTATATAAAAAAACTAAGAATTCCTATTGTTAAGGAGCTCTTAGTTTTGAATTAAATAATTTTCATTTAGCAATGATCTTTTTAAAAGATTATTTACTATGTAAAATTCAATTGCAATTGAAAATTTATCGTCATAACATTCAGCATAAAAACTTATGTTTTTAATTATGAAACATCTAAAATATTTGCGATATTTTAACAAATGCTTAAATTTTTCGAAGTTTTTTTCTTTAGTTTTATCATGTTTGATATTAAATATAATTTTTACTACATTTGTATAATATATTTTTTTGCTAAATTTAAACTTTTTTTTCAAAATATTCACTTCAATATAAGTATTAATATATTCTAACGTTAAATTAAATTTACAGCTTAATCTAAAATTCAAATATATAAATAAAATGACACCTATTATACTAATGATAAAAATAAAAATTTTCATATATTATTATGTTACTTTTTTCTCCTCATCAGATTCTGATTCTAAATTTAAAGCAGGTAATTCACTTATTGAAACTAATCCAAAATGTTTTAAAAATTCATCTGTAGTTGCATATAAAGTTGGTCTTCCCGGTTTGTCTAGTTTACCAACTTCTTTAATTAAATTTTTGTCCAAAAGTCCTTTAATAACATTTGAACTTTTTACACCTCTTATTAAATCAATTTCAACTTTGGTAACAGGTTGTTTGTAAGCGATTATTGAAAGTGTTTCCATTGCAGCAGTAGACAAACTTTTATTTACTGAAGTTTGAAGCAAGCTTTGTATAAATTCAAAGTTATCTTTTTTCGTAGTCAATTGATATGAATTGCCAAATTTTTGTATAAGTAAACCTCTATCTGAATTTTCAGTGTATTCTATCATCATATCACTTATTGTTTCATTTATAACAAAAGGTTTTAAGTTTAAAATTCTTGAAATTTCATTTATATTTAAAGGTTCTCCCCACGCAAAGAGCAAACTCTCTATTACACTTTTTAAGTTTTTATTATTCAATTTATTTTCCTTCCTAAAAAGAGATTATTAAAATATCACTGAAAGTACCATCTTGTTCTACTTTAATTCCTGGTTTATTGGATACTTCTAACACCGCTAAGAATGATGTAATTACATATTCTTTAGTTATGCGGCTTTGTTCTTTTAATGTATTAAATAAAGATACTCGTCCATAATCATTTAATCTTTTCATTAAATCATCAACTATATCTTTAACACTGTAATTTTCTCTATATACTTTGTATGTATTTTCATGTACTACTTTAATATTTTGATTTTTCATCAGTGTTAAGAATATATTGTATAATTCATATATGTTAATCTCATTTAATGAAAGCTGCTCTATTTTTACATCAGAAGTTAAACACATTTCCTCCTTAGGTTTTGAAAAATAGAAGCTGCTTTCATTTTCATATTCTTTAAATTTTAAAGTTATATCCTTAAATAATTTATATTCCAATAATTTATTCACTAATTCCATTCTAGGGTCCTCATCTTTTTCTTTTTGAGGAAGCAGCATTTGTGACTTTATTTCAATAAGGGTCGCAGCCATTAAAACAAATTCGCTAGTTATGTTCATATTAAATTGTCTCATTTGTTCAATGTATTGAAGGTACTGTTCTGTTATTTCTGAAATAGGTATATCATATATATCTATTTCCTTTTTTTCAATCAAATGAAATAAAAGATCAAAAGGCCCTTGAAACATGTTTAAATTTACGGAATATTCCATATTTACCTCTTATATTATTTTAATATTTTATCTACAACATTATCAAAGTAAAATTTAAAGAAAGATTGTTTTTCTATATCTTTTGCAGGATAAAGTTCATATTCACCAAGGACTTCATTATCCTTTGATAATATTACTTTACCTATTTGAGTGTCTTTAGATAATGGTGCTTTTAAATTTTCATCTATTAAGTATTCTAAATTAAAATCTTCAACTTTACAATTATTATTTGTGAAAAAACTTATATTTTCTTTACTAACTACATCAAATATACTTTCTTTGCCACAATAAATTGTTGAACTTGTAATATTGTCACCTTTTTTATGAAATAGTATATTTTTATAATTAGCAAATCCATCATTTAGAATTTTTTGAATTTCTGCAAATCTTACTTTAGTATCTTCACAACCTAACACTACTGCAATTAATGTAGTATCATTTCTTTTAGCAGCTGCGGATAAACAATATTTAGCTTCTTGAGTGTAACCTGTTTTACCAAGCAACAATCCATCATAATTATTTATGAGCCTATTGGTATTTACCAACACTTGTTCTATATCTTTTTCTTTTCCAACATAAATGCTATCCATCCAAGTAGTTGAATAAGTGTTTACATAATTATACTTTAGTAACTCACTTGTCATTGTGGCAATGTCTTTTGCTGTAGTATAATGATTTGGATCTGGCAATCCTGTTACATTAACAAAAGAAGTATCATTCATACCCAGTTCTTTTGCTTTATCATTCATCGCTTTTACACAGCCTTCCTCTGAACCAAACATAAATTCAGCCATAGCTACTGAAGCATCATTTGCAGAACGCATGCATATTGCTTTCAACATATTTTCAACAGTTTGAACTTCATATTCCTCAATAAATACTTGACTTCCACCCATACCAGCAGCATTTTTTGATATAGTTAATTCTTGGTTTAATGTTATTTCGTTATTATCCATTTTTTCTGATATAAGAACCAAAAGCATAATTTTAGTAATGCTTGCAGGTGCCATTTTATCATTAGAATTTTTTTCGAAAAGTACCTGCCTATTGTCAGCATTTATTAAAATGGCAGATTTTGATTGTAAACTTTCAGCATCAATTGCAAATGCACTAATGTTTAAAGAGTTTAAAATTAACAACATCAAAAAAAACAATATGGCTATTTTTTTCTTCATAAAAATTACCTCCTTTTATGAATTATAATAACCATATTTTATTTATATATACAACATATAACTTATTTTAATTATATATATTTTGTTTTTATATTTGTCGAATTAATTGGAATTTAGTCTATTTCCTAGAAAATTAAATTATATTTCCCTTCACGCTATAACCTTCAATATTGTTATCAATATTCAACATATCAAGTATAGTTTTTCCTATACAAGAAAATGTATCAAGAATTCCTATATTGTTATTTTTTTTAATATGCTTTCCAAAGAAAATTAAAGGAATATATTCTCTAGAATGATCAGTGCTTTCAGTTGTTGGATCACAACCATGATCTGCTGTAATAATAATCACATCATCTTCTTTTAAACTGTTTAATATCTCAGGAAGTTTATTATCAAAATATTTCAAAGCATCTCCATATCCTTTTAAGTCATTACGATGGCCATAAATCATATCAAAGTCTACAAGGTTAGTAAATATTAAGCCTTCGAAATCTTCGCTTAAAGCTTTAATAGTGGCTTCTATGCCATCCGTATTATTAGTAGTGTGAACTGCCTTTGTAATTCCTTTATTTACAAATATATCTTCGATTTTACCAATTGCATAAACTTCTTTATTATCATTTTTTATATAATCTAGCAATGTATCTGAAGTTGGAACTAAAGAAAAGTCTCTGCGGTTTTTTGTTCTTGTGTAATTGTTATTACCACCAATGAATGGTCTTGCAATTACTCTTCCTACTGCTAGTTCTCCATTCAGCATTTCTCTTGCAATTTTACATATATCATATAATTCTTGAAGTGGTACAACATCTTCGTGGGCAGCTATTTGAAAAACACTGTCTGCAGATGTGTATACTATTAAACTTCCTGTTTCCATATGCTCATTACCTAAAACATTTATTATTTCAGTACCTGATGCAGGATAATTTCCAATAGTTTTTCTACCTACTCTGCTTTCAAATTCCTTAATAAATTTTTCTGGAAATCCATTTGGAAATACAGGAAATGGATTATCTAAAATTATACCACTTATTTCCCAATGTCCTGTAGTAGTATCTTTACCTTTTGACTTTTCATCGCATTTAGCAACGGAACCATTAAATTCTATATTTGATTTTTTTATATCTTCAAATCCATCAATATTTAAAAGTCCAAGCTTCTCTAAATTAGGAAGCGAGAAATTATCTACATTTTTATAAATATTTTTAATTGTATTGCTTCCAACATCACCGTAATCAGCAGCATCTGGCAATTCTCCAGCACCTACACTATCTAAAACTATTAAAACAGCTCTTTTTATCATAAGTATTCTCCTTTTTATGCTCTTGGAAATGTCTTTTTAAACACTTCTAATGATTTAAAATCTAAATTTTGTAAATAATTTTGGGTGGCAGATAGGGATACAAGTCCCATTAATTCTTGAACTGTTCCTAAATCTGCTCCATGAGACAACAGGTGTACAGCAAAAGAATTCCTCAATATTTGAGGTGATAATTCTTCTTTACCATTCAATTTCTTCTCATAATATTTTAATATTTTCCATATTCCTTGACGAGAAATAGCTTCTCCTGATGAGTTAATAAATAAATACTCATTGTTTTTCTTACACTTAATGTTTCTAAAATTGTTTAAATAATTTAATATTGAGATTTCTGCAGTATGACTTAATGGAACTATACGCTCTTTAGATCCTTCAATATTAATTATACATGCATAGAGGTTAACATTGTTTATTTTAATGTTTATTAACTCTGTTACCTTTATACCTGATGAATACATCAATTCTAATATTGCGCTGTCTCTGCTGCCTTTAAATGTATTCTTATTTGGAATATTCATAAGCTCAGTTATTTCATCTTCAGATAATATAACAGGTATTTTTTTTATTTGCTTTGGACTGTGAATGCTGAGAACTGGGTTGTCAATTACAATCCTTTCTTTCTTCAAATACTCGAAAAAGTTTTTTAAAGCGGATATTGTTCTAGATATTGTTGATGAACTTTTTCCTTGTTTTTGTAAATTAACAAGATATGTAAGTATTTGGGCTTTTTTTGTTTTTGATAATTCTGAACTGTAATCATTCTTAATATATTCATCAAAACTATTTAAATCATAAATATAAGAACTTATAGTATTTGAACTTAAGTTTTTAGTGTATAGAAATTTTTTGTAGTTTTCAATATAATTATTCATTATTTCACCAACATCCTACTTAGAATTATTATATAATAACTATAGCATAAACTGTATACTGTTACTATAAATAAAAACAGAATAGCTACTTTCATATAACTAGATATAATTATATCAAATTTATTTGAAATTGACTCTATTTTTTTTGATTTTTTTGTATATTTTGAAATAACATTTGAAATATATGTAAAATAAAATAAAAGTGGAAAAAATATAAAATAATCAGTAAAGGTAATAATAAAGTAAAACTTATCAAATTGCATAGTTCTTACTAAATATATAACTGATAAACCATAATAAACAGAAATAAGTCCAAATAAACCATTTATGATTTTACTTTGACCTATGCAGGTTAAACATATAATAGATATAAAGTATATTATGTTTCTTTTTAAAGTTTTTAAAAAGATTGTTAAAATAGAAAGATTACTTATAGTCTCATAATTAATGTTATTCATGCTCCCTTGACCTGTTAAAATAAATATAAAAGCAGAAATAAATAAAGAAACTATAAAAATTATTATTAAATAAAATAATCTTTTGTATTCTGTGAACATTAGTTTTCTTATAGTTTTGTTCATAATAAAAAACCTCCTACTTGCTATATTAAATAATATGCTTGTACAGGAGATTTAATTACTATTAAAGTATTACATTAATTTTCAGTATTCATTTTCAACCAAAACAAAATTCCAACTAAAGTTTTACTGTCAGTTATTTGACCACTTTCAAGCATTTTTACTGCTTCTTCTTTATTTATGATCAATACTTCAATATTTTCATCATCATCAAAATTTGTAGTTGTCAATGTTAAATTTTCTGCTATAAATAAGTGAATCTTTTCGTTTGAAAATCCTGGAGAAGAATATATTTCATAAATTTCAGTTATTTTTTCAGCTTCATATCCAGTTTCTTCTCTTAATTCACGAAAAGCACATTCCCTAGGCTCCTCAGCAACATTAATTTTACCTGCAGGAAGTTCAAGCAAGAATTCTTCAACAGCCTTTCTATATTGTTTAACAAGTATTAATTCATTATTTTCATTTATAGCAATAACCGCTGATGCACCTTTATGTTCAACAATTTCTCTTTTTGCATATTTTTGATTTTGAAGTTCTACAGTATCTACTCTTAAATTTATAATTTTACCTTCAAATACTTTTTCACTTTTAACTGTTATTTCTTTGTTCAAGATTGCCTCCCATGAAATTATGTAATTGACAAAAATTTCATTAATTTTTTTTGCTATAACAATTTTGTATAAATTAAAAAAATAATAAGTTTTTTAATTAATTCTTGGCTTAATTGTAATAATAATAATACTTTTTGTCAAGCTTATTTATTTAGAAAGCACCCTATTTTATAAGTATTTATCGACAGTTTTTTCAATAAAAAACTCTTATATCAATATTATCAATATAACATCAAACTAATGACAACCCCCTATTTATGCCATATAAACCAAGTGACTATTCAAACATAGAATCTTCAACCTTGTTTCATAAATAACATATATTGTCATTAACCCAAATTTTACATGATATTAATATAAGAGTTTCTAAACTATAAAAAATTATCAATAAATTACGAAACTTTTTGTTCTAATCGAAGTTTGTCAGATATCATTGCAATAAACTCAGAATTAGTTGGCTTACCTTTATTATTATGAATTGTATAACCAAATATATTGTTAATTGTCTCGATTTTTCCTCTCGTCCAAGCTACTTCAATTGCATGCCTTATTGCCCTTTCAACTCTGCTTGGAGTTGTAGTATATTTTACTGCTATACTAGGATATAATTCTTTTGTAATAGCTCCAAGAAGTTCAATATTGTTAACTACATCAATTATAGATGTTCTTAAATACTGATATCCTTTAATATGTGCTGGTACTCCAACTTCATGTAATATTTCAGTTATTTTAACTTCTAAACTTAATTCGGATTTTACTTGTTCGTTATAAATTATTTCTTTATTCTTGTTTTGAACTCTAGATGTTTCAAATTCTGATATTTGAATCATTCTTTCTGCAAAAGATTCAAAATTAAATGGTTTTACAATATAATAATCTACGCCCATACTTATTGCTCTCTGCGTTACTTTATCATGCCCAACAGCTGATAATACAATAACTTTTGGAAATTTAGTCAAGTTCTTTTTGTGTAATTTTTCGAGTACCCCCAACCCATCTAGATGTGGCATGATGATATCAAGTATTAAAATATCTGGTTCATATTTTTCGATAGATTCTACTGCTTTTAATCCATCATCTGCCATATCCACAACATCAAAAATATTTTTGCTAATTAAAAAATCCCTTAAGATTAATCTAAATTCCTTGTTATCATCCGCAATGACAACTGTTACTTTTTTTTGCATTTTATACCCCCCAGTATAATATATGTATAACCATATTTATATTATACGCAGAAAATATAAAAAACCCTTTTTTTTTCTCAAAAAATATTATCTTTTTATATTTCAGACTTATTATTGTAGATTTCATCAAAAATCCACTCTATATAAATCCCATAACCTTTGCTGGGATCATTCATAAATACATGAGTAACCGCTCCAACCATTTTATTATCTTGTATAACAGGGCAACCACTCATACCTTGAATTATACCATTGGTTAACTCTAAAAGTTCCTGATCTACAATTCTTATTACAAAACTTTTTTCAGCTGGTTTATTTTGATAAAATAGTTTTATAATTTCAACATTATATTTTTTAATCTCATTGTTTACACAGGAATAAATAACAGCCGGACCCAATTTCATGTCTTCCATAGAACCAACTTCAATTAATTCATTATCAAAAAAACCTAAACTTTTTTCATTTATGCTTCCATAAATCCCAAAGCTAGTATTTTTTTCAACAGACCCTAAACTATTTTCACCCTTTAATATATAACCTATAATTTCGCCAGGTTCCCCTTTTTTACCTAATTTAATATTTGTTATATTAGCTTTTGATATTGTTCCATATTCAATATCAATTAATTTACCGGTATCTGTATCAGCTATACCATGACCTATTGCTCCAAAACGATATGTTTCAGGATCAATAAATGTTACTGTACCAATTCCTGCTATATCATCTCTTGCCCAAAACCCAAACTTAACTTCATCGCTTTTATAAATTTGAACTGGAGTTATGTTAAAATTTGAAATTTTTCCATCTCTTTCTATTGTAACACTGTATTCTTTAATGCCTAATTCTTTAGTATACTCGACAATATCATCTGTGCTTTCAACTTGAATCGAATCAAGTCCTAATATTTTATCACCAATTTGTATACCTGATATTTTAGCTGGAGAAGTTGAAATTTTATCAGAATTAACAATATCAGCTAATCCAACAACTAATACTCCTTCTGTTTTTAGTTCAACTCCTATAGTTTGACCACCAGGAATAACATATTTCTTTTCAGTATCAACATTAGAATCACTAATATTTGCCAAATATTTATATGGATTGGTTTTTAAATCATAACCAAAAAATACAGCAATAAAAAGTACGGCAATAAAAAAAATAAAGAATAAAACTCTTTTAGCGTAATTTTTCATTATACTCTCCTTGAGGTTTTACTCTTAATTTTTCCCGTATTAAGTTTTTTATACAACTGTATTACATATTACGAATGGTTTTTTCGTAATATAATAGAAATTGCTTTTATTGTTCGCTATTTTCAATTAATTCTTTTGCATTGCTAAGTGATTTTTCAGTTATTTTTAAACCGCTCAATAACCTTGCAATTTCAAAAACTTTATTATTATCATCTAATTTTTTAACAGTACTAAAAGTATTGTTATCTACAACTTTTTTTTCAATTAAAAAATGTTCTTTTGAAATTGAAGCAATTTGCGGAGAATGAGTAACACAGATAACTTGGTGGTTACTAGATATATAGTTCATTTTCATTCCTGCCATTTGTGATGTTTTACCACTTATACCTGCATCAATTTCATCAAAAACCAAAGTTTCAGTGCTATCGATATCACTGCTTAGCTTTTTAAAAGCTAGCATAATACGTGAAGCTTCGCCGCCAGAAACTACTTTTTGTACTGAATTTAAGTCGCTACCTACATTTGTAGATATTAAAAATTCAACAGAATCTATACCATCCAAAGTAAATTCTGGTTTTTTAGTAATATTGACTTTAAACTTTATATTTTTCATATTTAAGTCATATAATTCCTTCAAAATTTCTTTTTCTAAATAACTTCCTGCCTTTTTTCTCAATGAAGAAATATTCTCAGCATACTCATTTAATGAATTATACAACTCTTTTTTTTCTTTAGTTAATAATTTTAAATTTGATTCAGCTTCTAAAAGGATTTGCAGTTCCTCATCTGCTGAATTCCTGTATTCTAAAATCTTCTCTATAGTGAACCCGTATTTTCTTTTTAATCTGTTAATGACAGAAACACGATCTTCAATAAATATAAGTCGTTCTTCATCAATATCAAGTTCCTCAGAATAATCAACTACATCATATATGAATGATTGAATATCTTCTAATAAAAGCTCAAGTCTTGGAAGAAATTTATTTAAATTTTCATCATAACTTTTAATTTTATTTAGAATGCTATAAACAACATTTAAGTTGTTTATAGCAGAATTATCATCTTGATTTAATATATTATTAATTTCATAAAGAGAATTTTTAATTTCTTGTATATTAGAAAGTTTCTTTATCTCATTTAATAATTTATCTTCTTCAAATTCATTTAATCCAGCTTCTTCAATTTCACTTAATTCATATTTTAGCTGTTCAATCCTATTATCTTTATTTATTAATTTTTTTTCAAGATAGTTAATTTCTTCACATTTCTTGATATATCTTTTATATAAAATATTGTAATGTTCAAATAATGGTTTTAATTCATTTTGAATCATGCCATCTAAAAGTATAATGTGATTTTCTTTTTTAAACAAGCTTGAATGACCAAATTGACCATAAATATCAATTAAGTAATTACCAATTTCTTTTATTATATTAAGAGGTACTATTCTATTGTTAACTTTATTAATAGTTTTACCATTTTCTAATATTTCTCTAGATACAATAAGAAAATCATTTTCATCTAAAGATATACTATTTTCACTTAAGAATATATTTAGTTTATTATTGCTAGAAATGTCAAAAACAGCTTCTACGAAAGCACTCTTTTTTCCTTTTCTTATTAAATCTTTTGATGCACGTTCTCCTAAAATTAAAAATAAAGCTTCTATCAAAACCGATTTACCGGTTCCTGTTTCTCCTGTAAAAACATTAAATCCATTTTCGAAATTAATAGATTCTTTTTCAAATACAGCAAAATTGCTTATATTCAAATTTAGCAACATACAAACCTCACCTATTATCTTATATTCTTTTTAAATTCATGCAATACATATTCAACACTTTCAATATCTTTTATTGCTACAAAAACTGTGTCATCTCCAGCTAATGAACCTGCTATTTCATCAATACCCATGTAATCAATTGCTGATGCACATATTTGTGCTGCACCTGGTATAGTTTTAATAATTATTAAGTTTACTGCAGCATCTATAGATACAACAGAATTTTCAAATATTTTATTTAATCTATCAGTAATACCTTCTTGGCTTTGACCAATAGTTGCATATTTGTATTTTCCACTTTTAGACATTACTTTAACTAATCTAAGTTCTTTTATATCTCTAGATATAGTAGCTTGCGTAACATCAATACCCATAGCTTTTAGTCCTTCTGCTAAATCTTCTTGTGTTTCAACTTCCCTTTTTGAGATCAATTCTAAAATTTTAGATTGTCTTGTATACTTTTTCATTTGCCACCTCATAAATTTTTTATAATAAGTCAAAAGCTTCTTTTATTAAACTTTTGAATGTTTCACTATCATATTTTGTATTGTTGCCCTTTTTTAAATGAGCAAGATATTCAATATTACCATTTCCACCTTTTATTGGCGAAAAAGTAATGTTTTCTATATAAATGTTATTATTTAAGCAATAATCTTTAATGTTGTTAAGTACTGTTAAATGAATTTTTTTATCTTTAACTATTCCATTTTTTCCTACATTACTTTTACCTGCTTCAAATTGAGGTTTAATTAAAACGACAATGTTTGTGCTGTCATTACAAATTTCGACAATTTTAGGTAAAATGAGATTTAAAGAAATAAAAGATACATCCACTACTATTATATCGACATTTTCTTTGAAAAGTTCACTACTAATATATCTAAAATTTGTTCCTTCCATATTTACTACTTTTTCATCATTTTTAATTTTTTCATGAAGTTGGTCATGACCCACATCTACTGCATATACCTTTTTAGCACCATGCTTAAGTAAATAGTCTGTAAATCCTCCAGTTGAAGCGCCTACATCAATTGCTACAGCTTCTTTTGTATTTATATTGAAAGTATTTAATGCTTTTTCAAGTTTGGATGCTCCTCGTCCAACATATTGAATCGCTTCATTTTGAACGATTATTGAACTTTTGCTGGATATTTTAGCAGAAGGTTTGTTAATTAAATTATTATCAACATATACACAATTATTTACTATTAACTGTTTTGCTTTTTCTCTACTTTCTGCGAAACCGTTAATGTGTAAAAATATGTCTAATCTTTCTTTTTCATTCATCAAATAGCCTTTCATTTTTATAAATATCAGCTTTTAAAAAAAGCAAAATAACAATACATATTATAGCATGATGTTTTATAAATATCAATTATAAATTTAATAAATATTAAAGGAAAATACATTTATGCAGTTTAATTAGTAAGGCAAAATGGTATCATACCTTTTAAAATTTAAAATGCAATAAAACACCTACTAATTTTTATTCAAAATTAGAGTCGATTATTTTTATTTTCTTTTGTGTATCTTCAAGTTTTTTCATGCAATATGAATACGCAGACATACCTTTTTCATAATTTTTTAACAAGTCTTCAATTGCTATATCTTCTGTATTTTCAAAATTTTGTACAATTTGTTTTAATTCTTCAAAGGCAATTTCAAAACTTTCATAATTATCTTTCATCATTAACCTCTTTTACACTTATAGTTTCTGCTGTAATTATAAAATCCTTAAACGTTATATTTAACAAGCCTTTTTCATTAACTTGTGTTATATTCCTAATTATATTACCACCTTGATCGGTTACAATAGAAAATCCCTTTTCTAATTGTTTATTATAGTTATTATTCAGTAATTTCTCATTAATTATATCAAGTTGGAACTTTAAGTTGTTTAGTTTTCTATTTAAATTATTTTTAATAAGATATTTATAATTTTCAAGTTCGTTTTTTTGTTTATATATAACTTCTAATGGTAAATGACTTTTTAATATATATTTAGAAGCTTTAAGCTCTGATGTTTTAAGGTTTAAGCAATTATTTGTTTTAGATTTCAAATTATAAATAAGACTTTCTAATTTTATTTCTATATCTTTATATCCTCTTATAATTCTTTCTGCTGCAGCAGTAGGAGTATGACAATATTCATCTGCTACATAATCTGTTAGAGTTCTGTCAGTTTCATGACCAATGCCTGTAACTACAGGAACATTTGATTTAAAAACTTCTTCAGCTATACTAATATCATTAAAAATATTTAAATCTTCAAAGCTTCCTCCACCTCTAGAAATGAGTATAACATCTGAACCCATTTCATTAAAGTGTTTTATTCCATCAATTATGTTTTGCTTTGACTTGTCCCCTTGAACTAATGCATTGTATATTGTTACTTCAATATTTGCTTTAACACTTTCAAATGTTTTAAGTATATCTTTAAGTGCAGCTCCTGTTTTTGATGTAATAATACCTATATGTTCTGGGTATAAAGGCAATTCTTTGTTTTTTTCAAACATACCTTGTGCTCTTAATTTTTCTTTTAACATTTCTAAATCTTGAAGGATTTTACCCATCCCAATTCTTTCAATGTTTCTAACATTTATCTGATATGAACCCCTAGCTTCATATACTGATAATTCACCATCAACTACAACCTTGTCCCCATTTTTAGAAATGCTGTCATTATAAAAACAAACACAATTAATACACGAGCTATCGTCACATAATGTGAAATATGTATAGCCAGTTTTGCTTGTTCTTATATTTGATATTTCTCCTTCTACTCGAAGATTATTTAATATTGCATTGCTGCTTAAGTATTTTTTAATAAATTGATTTAAAGCAGATACTTTAATTGGTTTTAGCTTCATTGTACCACCTGTCAATTATAGGCATATATGCAACACCTATTGCATTATCTGATGAGTTTTCTTTTGACGGAAATATAACTTCATACTTTGTGTTTAAGTTTTCTAATACAATTTTTCTAATAGTGCTGTTTGATGCTACTCCACCTGTAATAATAATAGTATTGAAATTATTTTCAATACTCAAATTTTTAATTATATTTATAATACATGTTGCAATATATTTAAAAAGTAAATATATTATTGTTTCTTTTTTATATTTATCAAGTTCATATAAATTTTTAAAATAATTTTCCATTCCAGATAAATTTATAAAATTATCTCCACTGATTTGAGGAAGTTTTAAATTCTCAATATTTTGATTGCTTTCAATATATTTTTCCATATGAAAACCACAAGGAAATTGAAATTCCATAACGGTACCTATTCTGTCTATCAATTGTCCAAAAGTAATGTCATTGCTTCCACCTATTATGTTTGAGTCATAACCTTTACTAGATTTATAAACAGATAAAAATTCAGTAGTACCACCTGAAATGTGTATTGCAAGAATATTATTATTTATGATCTTATAATCATCAATCAATGATGCGCTAATATGATTTTCTTGATGAGAATATTCAATATAATCGCAATTTAATGTTTTTGCAATAACTTTACCATAATTTTGCCCAACAGTAAAAACAGGCATATATGATCCTACGACATTTCTAGGTCTTGAACTAACTGATACAGTTTTTATTTGACTTAAATCAAAGTTAATATTTTGAATTAATTCTGGGAAGTTTTTTAAGTGTTGAAAAACTGCATCTTGCTGCCTTAATCCCTTTTGTCCCATTGGAACTGTCAGGATTTTTCTCACATCAAAAATTACTTCTCCTGTTTGAGAATCAACTGCTGCTATGGATGTAGTATATGCGCTTGTATCAATACCAAGAATATAAGATGCCATTATTTTATATCTCTTACTACAGTTCCCAAAATTCCATTAATAAATTTATGAGAATCTTCGTTAGAATATTTCTTGCTTATTTCTACTGCTTCATTTATTGATACACTTTCTGGTATCGATTCATTAAATAATATTTCAGATAATGAAATTCTTAAAATTGCAAGGTCTACTTTTGCAATTCTTCCAATTTTCCAATCTTTTGAATTTTCGGTAATATATTTATCAATAATTTCTTCATTATCAATCATATCACTTATTGTTTTATTTAAATATTCAAAATCAATATCTTCAATTTCAAAGTGTTCTATAAATTTATTTGGCATTGTTTTATCAAAATCTTTATTTACATCCATACAATATGCAATTTTTACAGCTTCTTCTCTTGTTTCTTTTCGTTTCATTTTTCCTCCGTTAATAAATATATAACTAATGTGTATTAATTACAAACAAGTATAGATTGACAATATGATCATTGTCAATCTATTCTTAATTAAACGCCTTACATTGTTATTATATTTCTGTTTCCAATTTTTCCTTATCTTTTTCTTTATCTTTCTCTTTTTCAGTAATTATATTTTGCACATGTACATTTACGCTAGACACAATTAAATCTGTCATTGTTTCTATTTCTTTTTTAACTGTTGTTTGTACTTCTCTAGCAACTTCATTTATTTTACATCCATATTCAACATTTATGAAAATATCTAAGACAACGGTATTTTCATTTACTTCCACTTTGATTCCTTTAGAATAGTTGTTTTTTGTAAAGAGATTAGTAATTCCATCTGTCATTCCTGTACGAGCGCTATAAACACCCTTTACACCATTAGTTGCTATTCCGGCTATTATTATAACTACGTCATCTGATATTTTTACTTGACCATTTTCAAAATTTTCATTATCCATATGTAGCACCTCCTTTAATAATTATATCAGAGTGTGTAATATATTACAAATCAATATTATCAAATTTTACAATTTTAATTTGTGAAGGTTCATAATTTGTTTCTGAAACTATTACATCTAGTATTTTTACAGCATCTGCTTGCTCAATTGTGTCATTAGTTATAACTTTAATTAAATTTTCATCTACAACTGCTACAGATTCGTTATAACCTTTTGATTGAAGCATAAGTTCTATATTTTCTTCAGCTTCAATATAACTGTTTTTGTTTAAAAGAAAGCTTTCAAATTTCTCTTTAGTTTCTTCTGATATGAGGCTGTTGCTCAAGTTAGCTTCTACATGATCAATTAAATCCATATTGCTTTTTTCTTTGCTCAACTTAAAGTTTGCAAAACTAACATTTATTTCATCAGTTTGCATTACTGGAACATCACTGGTTTCTACATCTGTCAAATCAGCAATATCAGCTAAATCAGTCATATCAGTAATATCTGTAATATCTCCAACTTCTTCAGAGTCAGCATTACTTACATCCGCTGCATCTTGACCTTCTAGCACATCTTGAACTTCTGCATATTCATCTGGATTAAATACGTCCTTTGGCGACATAGTCATGTTAACATAACCTATAATAAATATAATAGCCAAAGATGTTAAAAATACTAATGTTTCTTTTTTAATGATCATTACATTACCCCCTAATTTGCTATAATTATTTCAATATCATTTACTTGAATATTGAATAAAGTTTTTACTGAATTCATTAAAACTGTGTTAATATTTTTTTCTCCGGAATAGTTTACAACAATTAACACTCCGGTTATTTCAGGATATTGATAATATTTTTCAACAACCCGGTTATCATTTCCCATTACTACCTGATTTTGTTTAGTATCTCTTTTAACTTCTCTTTTTATCCCATCACTCCCAATTTCAATATTTGTTTCATTGCTTGTATTTTCATCATAAACTGGTTCTAATACCGGAGTATTTTTAGTGTATAACATAACATCAACACTGTTGACACCATCAATTTTACTAATTATTTCCTTCATTCTTTTTTCCATAGAATAAACATAATTGTCTGTCGTTTCAGATTTTTCTGAAATATTTAATGAAGGTGTTACTTCTGAAACCTTATTAGTAAAACTGGAAGTATCAAGCTTTAATATCAATGATATTATAACCAATAATATAAATGCATTAACAGCATAAAACAATTTCTTATTTTCTTTAAGTATGTTTAAAAAGTTCGTTATGTTTTTAAACATAAAGCCTCCTATCTGTAGTTTTTCCTACTCTTCTCATAAGTCAATTTCTATATCATCGGTACTAATCTTAAAAATTTCTGCTATATCACTTTTCAAGTCATTTGTTTCATCATAATCTAAAAATTCATTTAAAGTGATAATGGCTTTTATATTTAAATCATCTGTAAAATTAATCGCAATATCTTTTATCACTTCCTCTCCGTTAAAATTATTTTTGTTAATTTCTTCAATAAACTCGTTATCAACATTTTGAATGTTAATTTCTCTTTCGTAAGTGTAAGTATTTTCAGGTATGTCATTCATAAATTCATCAAACATTATGCTGCCTTTAAAGAAAATATTGTTGATAATATAAATAATAATAAATATTTTTATAGTTAGCTTACAATATTTTTGTGTTTTTCCTTCAGGAAAAATTATCATTATTAAGTTGAACATTAAAACAAAAATTAAGATGTTAATTATTGTATTTTTCATAGGCTACCCAAAAATGTTATTTAAAAAATTTAGTAAAATCGAATAATATACAGTTACAATTATTATTGGAGTAATCATACATATTAGGTAAATGTAAAATATATCAGCCATTTCATATATTAATTTAGATATATTTTCATTTATTGGTTCTATTAATACAGCTGTTACTTTATACATGATAAAAACAACGAAAATTTTTATCAAAGACCCTCCAAATGCAGATAGTATAAATACTATTAACACAATTCCCAAAACATCTTTAATCATAAGCAAGCTTTTTAGAAAGACGCCAAAGAAATTAGTCACTGCACTTCCTATAAAAGGTATAGACGATGGAGATAATGCCTTTATGGAACTGATAAAAATATTATCTGTTTTATATAATATATATCCTTGTACAGAAAAATTTATGACAACAATAATTATATATCCTGATAAAATTAATAAAGTTCCCTTTTTTAAGAACTTAAACAAGAGCTGCGCATTTAACAATTTGCTTATATTGTTTACTAAGATTACAGATATAATAATGACAGTCATTATATCTGTGAAATTATAAACAAACTTTGTTGTTATGCCAATTATGTAATTTAAGTAAGTTTGAAAAAATTGTAAAATACCCAGTTTGCCAAATGTGAGCATTGCTGCTAAAAACAAACCATTAACTTCCTCTGTTATAGTTTTAAATTTTACAAAATCATTTTGCAATATGTCTTTAAGGCTATTTACATCTTTTAAAATAATTGTAAAAATTATTAAGACAGAGAAAAATACTACTATATTTGAAACGTTCTGATTATTTATTTCATCTGAAAAATAATTAATAATTGTTAACAATAAACAAATGACCAGAACATTTACACAGGTTTTTAAAATATCCTTAAAAAATCCTTGTTCTTTTTGTATTTCATATAGCACATAATCTTTAATGCTTATATCAAGCCTCCCTTTAAAAGCATTTAAAATCAAATTTTTGAGATCAATGTTTTTTTCATTGAAATATGTATTATTATATTTCAAATAATTTTCTAAATCCTCTGTTGGTACCTCATCAACAGCATCATTTATGTAATTTGTTTCACCACCATAAGCGTAAACGCTGCTTAAAAACATGATAATAATAAGTAATATAGTAATTTTAGCTTTCATTTCATCACCTGTTTACAAGAAGCAGTATTTGATCTAAAAATATTTTAATTACATCAAATGAATATATTAAAATGATCATCTTACCTGCTATCTCAATTTTTTTACCTATTGACTCATAATTTAAATCTTTGCAAAGAAGAGAAATGAAATCACATATGTACGCTATACCAACAATTTTCAAAATTATATTGAAGTTTTCAATTTTTATATCATATTGGTTGAAAATATTAATAAATTCAGCTAAATTACCTTTTATTTGATCAAATAATAAATAAATGACAACAAGACCAAATATGACGCTGATATAAATTTTGAATTCAGGATTAATTTTAGAAATTGTAATGCTTAATATCATGGTAATTACAGCAATAAATATTATCTTTGTAAGTATCATAAGCTATCCTCTTTCATCAATATAAGTTAAAAATTGTTTTAACCTCCATGAATAAATCATTCATCATGTTGACAATGAGAGCCATGACAACAATAACACCTGCTAAAGTAATAAACATTGCCTGTTCATCTCTGCCTGTCCTAGTTAAAATTTGATTAAAAACTGCAACTAGTATTCCGATTGCACCCACTTTAAAAATAATATCAATATCCATATTCATAACTCCCCCATTAAATTAAAATTACTGCTGCAAGACATCCAAATAATAATGAAACCTTATTGTACAATTCTTTTTTTTCTTTGTGGATATCTTCATATTTTTTCATTTTCGCAATCATTTCCTCTTTTGCAAAATTTAATTTTTTATCTAAAACATCTGAATATATGCTTCCATAATAATTTATTATATCTGCAAATAATAAATTAAAATCTTCCGGTGTCATTGAAGTTTCTTCAATAAAACTTAAAAAGTTTTTAATATTACTTTTGTTAAAATCATTATTTTTAATTTCATCTAAAAATCTATAACATATATTTTTAAATTCATCGTCTTTAAAATTATATTTCAATAATATTTCTTCAATTGGCATTTTCATGTCACAGGAATATATTCTCAAATAGTCTGTAAAATCAATAAATTCCTTCATTTTATTTATTTTTTTATCACCTATTACAATAATATTTGTAAATATAAAACGAACAGTAATTATTATTAAAATAAATAAAGCAATTTTAATCTCCATCATCATAAATCATCCTATCATTAGAAATATCATATATTTGTTTAATTGTTGTAGGACTTTTGCTTCCATTTAGTATTACAATTCTTTCAAAAAAATTATTTTCAATAATATTTTTTAAGTATAAATTCTTTTTTATATCTTCCATATCAAAACCATGGGCAGTCGTTATAACATTGACACCACTTTTTAGCGCATATTGAATTATTTCAAAATCATCCTTAGAACCAAGTTCATCTGAAATTATTACTCTTGGAGATAATGCACGGATGCTCATTGTGAATCCCTCTTTTTTCATGCAGTATGCTAATATGTCAGTTCTTCTTCCTACATACATTTGAGGAATTCCATTATATATGGCTGATAGTTCTCCTCTCTCATCTATTAACGTAATGTCACAGCCTTGAAAATAAGGAGAATTTGCACCATCGCTTATAAAACATGCAATATCCCTAATAAGAGTCGTTTTACCCGATAATGGAGGTCCTACAATCAATGTATTATAAATTCTATCGCTCGTAAAAAGATATTTTAAAAATTTTTCTGAGCAACCTTTAAATTCCCTTGCAATTCTTATATTTAAAGATGTAATATTTTTAAATCCATTAAACTTGTCTTTATCGTAAATGCAATCACCACCAAGGCCTACTCTATGTCCACCTTCTATGGTGATATAACCGTTTTGCATTTCTTTTTCAAATGCATGTATTGAGTTTAATGTTAGTTTAGCAATTGTTTCTTCAATGTCACTTTTCTTTATTAAATAATAACCATCAATATTATTTTTTGTTTTTTTATTTAGATCAAGAAAGAAATCACCGGTAGTACTTTTCATTTCAACAGGACTGTTTATTCTTAATCTTATTTCATATGCATTATTTTCAAAAAAGCTTAAGTGACTTGACACAATATTTTTAGTATTGTTGCACAAAAGCTTAAGTATATTGTTCATTAAATCTTTCATCCCCCCTGTTTTAAGTTATACTATCTTGTCCTCTTAATCTATAATATTATGATTATTAAAAAATATGATAAATTTTTAATTCAATTTAATTTAATAAAAATATGATAATAATTATTTTTTTAAAAAAGCACTTTACAAACATATAAATGGTGTTATAATAAAAGTATAAATTCTTCAGGGCAGGGTGTGATTCCCTACCGGCGGTAAAAGTCCGCGAGCCGAAAGGCTGAATTGGTGTAATTCCAATACCG
>Ga0074193_1001171_pt1 | contig 34805 bp, 27 predicted proteins | sample EPASupsiteHSE605_FD_64523 | JGI IMG/M metagenome (GOLD analysis project Ga0074193, IMG submission 64523) | Bioremediated contaminated groundwater from EPA Superfund site, New Mexico - Sample HSE6-05 | ecosystem: Environmental > Aquatic > Deep subsurface > Groundwater > Contaminated ... | reverse complement strand
TCCGACAGAGCTGTTTCCAGATTTTTTTATGCTTGATTCGTCAAGTATAAGAACACCATTTCTACCTATAGTTTGAATGGCTTTTGTTCGAACAGATTTGAGGAGATCTGCAGAACGCCAAGGAGAATTTGAGAGGAAATGGCTTAGTGATTGATTGTTAGAGCATTTACAGCAATAGATTGCCATTTTTCTCATATTTTTCCTATATGGAAGAAGCATCAAACCATTAAGGTAATCAATACACGTTGAAACGACACAACGAGTTTTAGTTTGAAAATAGAATTCAAGATGCTTTTCAGAAAGGTATTTTTCTACAGAAATATTATTTGACTTGATGAAGTCTTCTGTTATTTGTTTCACTATCTCAAATTTATAGGGATAAAAATATACTTCGCGGTAGACGTGAAAAGGAAATGTGACAAAGTCAAGATAAGTTACCCACACAAAATAGCGAAGAGCCAAAATTGTTTTCTGGTATGACAGGGACAAAACCGCCTGGGACCAGGAGAAGCAGGCTCCCGGAGAAGAGCTTGAAGAAATAATACAGATCCTGGAAGAGCAAGCAATCAAATTCCATATCCTTGATAATAATTATTTTGAAACTAAAAAGCTCCTTGAAATCGAAGACTTGGAATCAAATTACCTCATCTACTGCCCGGAAAAGGAGAGGGCACACGAAGACAACTGACTTTTTGATATCCAGCTCTACTCTTCCAGATTTGAAAACAGCCGGATTTCGGATATCAAGAGTGAATTTGAGATCGACGGGCATGAGCTGGACGACTTTTTCACGAAATACGAGAAATTCTTTGGCAACCAGAAAGAGAGAGTCCAGCCTTTAAAGAAGCTCCACCAGCAGGACTGGCGGGAAAAGGAGTTTATTCTGGGTATGCTGGCTGTTTTTTCAAAGACACAGGCCCTTGATTTCAAACAGATTATAAGGGACATCATGCTGAAATCCCTGGATGAAACTGAAAACCCTATCTGGGAGAATATCTCAAAGTTCGGGCTGGAAGAGAACTTTTGGGAACTGGCAGAAGATGACTTTGGATTTTCGGCAAAGAACCCTACCCTGAAGAAGCTTTTCTTGAGTTTCCTTGTCACACACATAAAGCGGTATTCCGGAATTTCCCTTTCAGGCTATGACCAGTATGTTGACCGGAAAGAAAACGAGTGCCAGATCTTCCTCAAGCACTGGATGGACAGCTCACGGGATTCCAAAACATTTGAGAAATATACCAGGGAAATGCTTGCAGAAAATGGTCAGGATCTGGAAAAGAACCTGCAGGCAGAACTTGATAAACGTGATGTACAGACCTATCTTGAAGCCGAAGCCGTGGAAACCTTTGACAAGGTTGTAATCCTTCAGATACTCAAATCCCTGAACAGCCCCGTAGATTCAACAGTAGAGGACTTCAAAAACCATCTTGCCTGGATCGATACCCGCCGGACAAAACACTGGTTTTCAGAATACGAAAACATCTACAATGCGCTTGAATATGCGGTTAAGCTCTTCCAGTTTGCCCGGGAATACTATGACAATCCAAAAGCAGCTGATGTGCTTGAAAACACCCGCAGTTTGTACGAGTTGTTCAAAGCGTATGCTGAGACTTACTACCAGATCGATTATCTCTACAGGAAATTCTACTATTACTATGATAAAGAGCAGGAAAAAGATATCCTGAAGAAAAGCCTCAGACCCCTGGTAGAAAAACTTTACACCAACAAGCTGCTCGAAAAACTGTTATTGAAATGGAGCAGCCTCATTGACTCCGAGCTCGATGGGCAGTGGAAGATTGAGCTTGCGGACAGCCAGAAGGACTTCTATAGGCAATATGTCCAGAAACTCATAAGCAAAAACGAAAAAGCCCGTGTAGTCGTAATCATCTCAGACGCTATGCGTTATGAGATAGCTGCAGAATTGAAAGATAGATTGAACAAAAGTACATGGGGACTTGTTGATCTCGGATATATGGCAGGCGTGGTTCCTTCATATACTAAACTGGGAATGGCCGCTTTGCTCCCGCACAAAACCCTGCAATACAGAGGAAAAGATGTGCTTGTAGACGGAATGAGTTCGGCGGGGGTTGAAAATAGAGGCAAGATTCTGCAAAAAGAATGTCTGGACTCCATTGCAGTTAATTCAGACGAAATAATTAAAAGCCATCGAGAAGAAGCTAGGGAGCTAATAAAAGGAAAAAAGGTAGTGTATGTCTACCATGATAAGATAGATTCTACCGGAGACAAAAGAACCCTTGAAGACGATGTATTTAAAGCCGCACAGGAGACGATCGAGGAACTCGAAGAGCTTGTCAAAAAATTAACCATCTCTTTAAATGCAACAAACATAATTGTTACAGCTGATCATGGTTTCATTTATAGAAGAGATGATGTGGAAAACGTTGATAAATTAGACATTTCTTCCTTCGATAAGCAGTTAATTTTGGATTCCACAAGAAGGTTTATCCTGAGCGAACAGAACATATCAGAAGGAAACATCCATAAATTTAGCATGAATCCCCTCCTGGGTGAAGCACAAAAATCTCTTTTTGCATATGTACCAAAGGCTGACCTTAGGTTTAAATTGCCAGGTGGAGGACTTAACTTTGCTCATGGAGGTGCATCACCCCAAGAAATAGTTGTACCTGTATTGATATACAACCACAAGGAAAATGATAAGATTCTTGAAAAAAAAGGCATCAAATACGGCAAAGTCAACGTCTCGGTAATAAATGACCGGAAAAAGATCACAAGCAGCAAGTTTAAAGTAAAGATTTTCCAAACCGAAAAAGTGACTGATAAAATGAAACCCCGCACCTTCAGGGCTTCACTCTGGGATATTGATGGTGAGCAGGAAAAAATGGTCAGTGACGAAAAAATCGTTATTGCCAACAGTGAATCAGATGAGCCTGAAGAAAGGCAGTACACTGTTATGCTTACTCTTGGAAACAATCTCGAAAATAAAACATATTACCTGAGATTGATTGATGATGATACAAATGAAATCAAAGATATTGCCCGGATTCCATTCGAACTTGACCTTTTGATAGGCGACTTTGATGACTTCTAAGTTGAAAAGTAAATCAGGCAAAAAACTTCTGGATCCACAAAAAGTGTGTAGGGACATTGTAATAGGAACAGGATAAAAATGACTGAAGAAGCTCTTGAGACAGCAAGCCTTGAAACCGACAGAAAGTTAATCCAGTACTTCTCCGGGCAGGGTTGTGCGAAAAGACCTGACAAAACTGCTGAAAGTAGGGCACAATGTCCCTGTTTACGTACTGGAATACCTTCTAGGCTCCTACTGCGCAGATGATGACGAGGATGTAATTAAGGAAGGCGTCCAAAAGGTCAAAAATATCCTGTCCCAAAATTATGTGAGGTCTGACGAAGCCGAAAAGATCAAATCAAGGATCAGGGAGACAGGATACTATACCATTATTGATAAGATCACGGTCACACTCAATGAAAGGAGAGACATCTACGAAGCTGAGTTCTCCAACCTTGGGCTTAAAAACATTGAAATTGACTCTGATTACGTCATAAAATACGACAAGCTTCTAGGCGGCGGAATCTGGTGCATGATCAAGATGGAGTACTCTACAGAATCAGCTTCTTCGCCATTCATCATCTCCAGCCTGAAAACTATCCAGATCCCTAATATGAACCTCCAGGAGATCCTGGTTGAAAGGAAGAACTTTACTAAAGATGAGTGGATTGACGTTCTGATGAGAAGCATTGGGATGGAACCCACCCAGCTTGAAACTCCCATCAAATGGCATATGCTCGAAAGGCTCGTTCCTCTTGTAGAGAATAATTACAACCTCTGCGAACTCGGCCCTAAAAGCACAGGAAAATCTCATGTTTACAAGGAAATTTCCCCAAACACCATCCTGATCTCCGGGGGGCAGACCACGGTTGCAAACCTCTTCTATAACATGTCCACCCGACAGGTAGGGCTTGTGGGGTTCTGGGACGTTGTGGCATTTGACGAAGTTGCAGGAATCTGTTTCAAAGACAAGGACGGAATCCAGATCCTCAAAGACTACATGGCCTCCGGCTCTTTTGCAAGGGGAAAAGAGCAAAAGAATGCAAATGCATCCATCGTCTTTGTTGGAAATGTCAACCAGAGTACAGAGTCCTTATTAAAGACTTCAAACCTCTTTTCTCCCTTCCCGGAAGCTATGAACAGCGATACAGCCTTTTTCGACAGGATGCACTATTACCTCCCTGGCTGGGAAATCCCGAAGTTCAGGCCTGAACACTTTACAGACAGGTACGGATTCATAGTTGACTATATTGCAGAATTCTTCAGGGAAATGAGGAAGCGGTCCTACGCCGACAATATAAACAGGTTCTTTAAGCTCGGAAATAACCTGAACCAGCGTGATGTAATTGCCGTTAAAAAGACCTTCTCAGGCCTTATGAAACTCATCTACCCGGATGAGAATATCACCAGAGAGCAAGCGCAGGAGATCCTTGAATACGCTCTCGTAGGAAGAAGGCGTGTGAAAGAGCAGCTGAAAAAAATAGGAGGAATCGAGTTCTTCGATGTGAATTTCTCCTACATTGACAATGAAAACTTGACAGAAACCTTCGTATCTGTGCCCGAAAGCGGCGGAAACAAGATCATCCCCGCAGGCATCACGAAGCCCGAAGAAGCCTATGCTGCTGCTGCTACCGAATCAGGCAAGATTGGCGTATACAAGTTTGAAGTTCAGGTAGTAGCCGGATCGGGTAAATACGAAAAATCAGGCACAGGTTCAAATTCTCAGGCAAAAGAGTCAATAAAAACAGCTTTCAATTACTTCAGAGCCAACGCAAAATCTATAAGCCAGAGCATTTCCGTAAAAGAAAAAGATTACTTTTTGCACGTCCAGGACCTTTATGGAGTTGGCATGTCCGAAGAACTCGCCCTTGCAGCCTTCATAAGCCTCTGCTCAGGAGCAATAGAAAGGCCGCTTCAGGAACAGACCGCTATTCTCGGAAGCATGACAATCGGAGGCTCTGTAGGTGTACTTGAAAATCTTGCTGGTCTTTTGCAGGTCTGCCTGGATGCTGGAGCAAAGAGGGTAATGATACCGATTTCTTCTGCAGGCAAGATTGCAACAGTACCTCCTGATCTTTTCAGCAAATTCCAGATCTCTTTCTATGAAGACCCGATTGATGCTGTGTATAAATCAATGGCATTGATATGAGTTCTTATGCTTTTAATGGGCAGAAAAAGAAGAAAGGGCTCTTGTCTTCTGTATAGATAAGATGAAGCTGAAACGATATTGAGTTTAAACCTGCATTGTTTGATAAAATTTCCAGAACATATCAAACACTCCTTGAAACAAAAGCATTAAATCTAAAGTTGAGTATTTTTGAGGTTAAGTTAGCTAGCAACGTATGAGATGAAATCCCCATGCCAGTAATCACCTTGCAGTACGATGACCTTGAGAAGCTCACAGGAACAGACAAGGAAACCATCATAAAAAGAGTGCCCATGATAGGGGCCGATATCGAAAGAATTGAAGATGAATACATCGACATCGAGTTTTTCCCTGACAGACCTGACCTCTACAGTGTGGAAGGAGCAGCCAGGGCAATGCGGGGTTTCCTGGATTTTGAGACCGGGCTTTCCGAATATGAGGTGAAGCCTTACAGGGTTTCGATCTCTATCAGTGAGGATATCCTGAAAATCAGGCCTTTCCTTGGGTGTGCGGTTGTAAGGGGAGTGAAGTTCACATCCTCTTCCATAAAGTCTCTTATGGATCTTCAGGAGGACCTGCACTGGGGCCTGGGGAGAAACAGGAAAAAAGTTTCCATAGGAGTACATGACCTCTCAAACGTGAAGCCTCCTTTCCGCTACATGGCAGTTGACCCGAATTTCGAGTTCGTGCCTCTCGATTACACTGAAAAGATGAGCATGACCGAAATTCTGGAAAAGCACCCCAAAGGTACAAGGTTTGCCCATCTGGTCAAAGACTTTGAAAAATACCCGATCATCCTGGACGCGGATGACAATGTGCTGTCCTTCCCGCCCATTATTAACGGGACCCTTACAAGTGTGACAGAAAACACAACCGATCTCTTTATCGATGTAACAGGGCTGGGAGAAGCCGTATACACCGCCTTAAACATCGTTGTCACGGCCCTTGCCGAACGCGGCGGCCAGATCGAATTTGTAAGGGTTATCAGGCCAGATGGCGAAGAAGTTATTCTGCCTGACCTGGAACCGAAAGCCAGGCTTCTTACGAAGGCTGAAGTAAAATCTCTGCTCGGCATGGAGCTTTCCTTAGAAGAAATCGTCAAGCAGCTTGAAAGGATGCGCTTTGGAGCGGAAGCTCTTGATGAAGAGACTGTCGAGGTAAAGGTGCCGGCCTACAGGGCTGATATCCTGCACAACTACGACCTGGTAGAGGATATTGCCAAAGGTTACGGCTATGAAAACATCAAAGTAAGAATTCCTGAAACCTATACTGCAGGAAAGTCTCATCCTATTTCTCTCCTGCGTTCCTCTGTTAACGAGATTATGGTGGGGCTGGGCTACTATGAAGTGATGCCCTTTACGCTTACAAGCGAAAAGATCAACTTCGAGAATATGCGCAGACAGAAGACTGACGACGTCACCCATGTGCTTCACCCGATAAGTGAAGACCAGACAATGCTCAGGACAACCCTGCTTCCGAACCTTCTTGAAATCCTTGCCTTAAACCAGCACAGGGAACTTCCCCAGAAGATCTTTGAGTTCGGAGAGGTTGTAGTCAACGAAATGACAGGCCAGCACGTAGCTGCGGTCTCGATTCACCCTCAAGCAAACTTCACCGAGATTTATGAGGTTGTAGACGCCTTCATGAGAGAGATGATGCTTCCCTATGAGGTAAAAGAGTCCTATGACCCGGCTTTTCTTGAAGGCAGGCGGGCAGATGTGTATGTCAAAGGTAAAAAATTCGGAGTCTTTGGAGAATTCCACCCCGAAGTCATAAACAACTTTGCTCTCGGATACGCAGTTGTCGGGTTTGAGCTTGATTTAAAAGACCTTATTGATTAAAAGGTAAACGAAAGAATAAGGAAGGAAAATAAAAAGAGAAAAATATAAGGAAGAAAAATATAAGGAAGGAAAATAAAAAAAAGAGAAATAAAAAGTAAGTTTTCAGAAAAGAGGATAATATCTCCTCTCTTTTACTTTTCTTTTAGCATTTTTTCCATCTCAGCTGCAATTCTTCTGACTTCAACTATATCATCAGTTTCAGCCAGTCTGCACACAAGTTCAAGCATCCTTTCTCTCAGGAAGTCCAGATCATCAAGGGCAAAGTTAAGTTCTTCAACAAGGACTCCAAGGCTTTTTGTTTCGATGAAACCTGAAAGCTTTTGAGAGTCTGCTTTTATGAGAAAAAGAGCCTCAGGAGAATTAAGATCCACATCATATTCTTCCTCGAAAGTCCCTTTTGGAATTGTTTTGAGCCACCTGACTTTTCTAACGTGGTTGATGAATTTACTGAGCTGCCTGTATTCGTAATTTCCTGTAACCTTCCCTATCAGCACCTCATTTTTACTTTTAAGCGGAACTGCCACAAAGTCCCCTTTCTTTACTTTTGTGATAAAGGAGCAGATTTCCCCTGCCCAGGCACAGCCGCGAACTTCCTGCATCCCTGGATATTTCTCAAGCATGAGTTTCTTTACTTGCTCTTCATTTTTAATATGAGACAAGTTCGGGAACTCGGCCCATCCTATGGTAATCACGCTCTCTTTCAAAATTATTTCTTCATCTTCTATAGTACCTGCGGCTTTGAGAAACCAGAGTTTCATAACTTGCCTCCCGTCATTATTTATCTGACCATTTATCAGGGTAATTTTTACTTATCGTCTTCATATTTTTCATTCAAATCAATCTATCTGATTAATTTTTAAATTTGTCTGGCAACTTTAAAAGATACCTGGTTAACTTTGAACAAGATAGGGTTAGTTTAATAGGGTTAGTTTAAAAGATGGTTGATTAACTTTAAGAAATATTTGGTTAACTTTTAAGTTTATGTGATTTTTTTAAGATTATTTTAATTCTCTTTTTAAGATTATTTTAATTCTCTTTTTAAGATTATTTTAATTCTCTTTTTAAGATTATTTTAGTTCTCTTTTTTAAGATTATTTTAGTTCTCTTTTTTGAGATTATTTTAGTTCTCTTTTTTGAGATTATTTTAGTTCTCTTTTTTGAGATTATTTTGGTTCCTTTTCATGATTATTTTAGTTCTCTTTTTTAAGTTGGGGTCTTGTCCGTGAGTTATTGATCAAGTATGAAAAAACGAGTACAACCCCCATGTTTGAGGAACATGTGGAGAGGTTCTCGTACCTATAGTCTCAATAACTCACCCCCATGACCTGAGTTTGTTTTATTCGTTTTTTAGATGTATCTTGATGACTTCTCAACATTTGGTTTTCTACTGATTCGTCCGTCTTTTTACAAATTAACTATTTTCTGAAGTTCCAGGGATACCGCAAGAAAAACTCTTTTAAATTTTCACCTCCAACTGCATGTATGAGCAAAAGGGTCTTTGTTGGAGTTGACGGCTGCAGTGCAGGCTGGTTTGCAGTATTTCTGGATGAGGAGAATGAAAAAAACTGCGAGTGGAAAATCGGGCTTTTCCCGAAATTTTCCTTCCTTATCGATTTCCTGAAAAAAGAATATGGGCAAGCAGAACCCCTCATCCTGATCGATATCCCTATTGGCTTGAAGGCAGGAGGCAGTGGAGAAAGACTTTCTGACCTTGGAGCACGCAACATCCTGAAAGCCCGGAAGTCCAGCATCTTTCCTGTGCCCTGCAGGGAAGCCGTGTATGCGGAAAGCTATGAAAAGGCCTGTGAGGTCAATGAAAGGCTTGCAGGAAAAAGTATCTCAAAACAGGCCTGGAATATAGTCCCCAAAATCCGGGATGTTGATAGTTTCCTGATTGGAAATAAAATATTCAGAGGAAAAGTAAGGGAAACAGGACCTGAAATCTGCTTTCAGGCGTTTATAGGTTTTCCCATGAAATATTCTAAAAAGCACCCTGAAGGTTTTCTTGAAAGGAAAGAAGCCCTTAGAAGTGTTTGCCTGTTTACAGATGAAATTGTCGAAGCTACACTTTCAAAGTACAGGCGGAAAGACGTTACAAAAGATGATATCCTCGATGCGCTTGCAGTTGCAATCACTGCAAAAATGGGACATATGTACGGATTTGGGTATGTTCCTTGTGAACCTGAAATTGACAGTGAAGGGCTGAAAATCCAGATGGTTCACTATATTCCAAAAGCCAAATTTCAGAGTAAATTTCAGAGTAAAGCCCTGTAAAGAATGAAACGTTAACGATTTAATTCCATGATTCGCAAGAAATCCTTTTCATTCAGAGGTTCGGCTGTTTCCATGCAATGCCGGAAAAGCTCCTTTCCCCAGCATAAAGCTCTTTCCCCGAAACACAGGACCATCTGGTCTCTTAACTTTCCGTCCTTTTCGAAGAGTTTGAAGGCAAGGAAACGATCCGTTACAATGACTGAAGGAATTGCTGCAGGTTTTCGTAAAATAAACAATTTTGATTTGTTAACTTTAAACAGTTTTTTGGTCTCTTCCCGATAACTTAAGAATAAGCGTTCTGCAACGTTTTGTGTAATGCATAAGGTAACTTCAATTCCCTTTTCCACAAGTTGCGAATATATAAAAGGAGCCTCAGGGTGAGAATAAGATGAGAAGGTCATGACCTCTTTTGAGCATAACATATTTTCCAGAAGTATCTTTGGGGTCTCAGCCAGGTGCCCGGCATCAGGTTCCAGCACTTCGAAATGCCCGAGTTCATCGATTCTCTCTAAAAGGAAATCGGGGATAGAGTCTAAAGCATGGCTCTTCCAATATTCAGCATTTTCTTCAAAAACCTCTACTGTATTGAGCAGTGGCCGCATGTTTTCTGCTATTACTTCCCCTATTTCTGATAAGCTGTAGACATTGCTTTTCTCATTTATCAGACCTGCATCTTTCATTTTTTTAATATGAGGTTGGATAGAACTAGCCTCTACTTTAAGCATTTCTTTGATTGTATCAATATCTCTTGGTTCATCTTTCAGAAGGAACAGAAGATCTTTTCTTCTGTCTGAAAGAAGGATAAGGTTAATAAGAGACTCTTTCATCATGCTCACTTCTGGTCTATTGTTTTTCATGTGTACTAATGTTTTAAAAAACTTTCCATTTTAAATTCGAATCAATTTTCCAATTGTCTTTTATTCTTTATTCAAGACTTCTCTGTCTCAGAAAGGGGAAGAGAAAAGAAAAAAGAAAATAAAGACGTAAAAGAAAAAAGAAATAAAGACATAAAAGAAAAAAGAAAACAAAGACGTAAAAGAAAAAAGAAATAAAGACATAAAAGAAAAAAGAAAACAAAGACGTGAAAGAATTAATCATTTCTACCTATGTGGTGAAGACGCTGATTTCAGAAAAAATAGTTTCAGCCGACTGCAAAAACTCAGAAGAAATCGAACCTTTTATGGAATTCATCCTGATCCCTGCAGGAGAATTTGAAATGGGCTCTCCTTCACGTGAGAAACGAAGAAAACTCTGGGAAAGCCCTGTGCACAGAGTAACCATCAAAAAACCCTTTTACCTGAGCAGATATCCGGTCACACAGGAACAATGGCAAAAAGTTATGGGAAATTCCCCTTCATATTTCAAAGGTGAAAAGCGTCCTGTTGAAAATGTTTCCTGGGTTGAGGTTCAGGCTTATTTCAGAAAACTCAATTCCCTTGAAAAAACCGAAAACAACTGCATTTACCGCCTTCCAACCGAAGCCGAATGGGAATATGCAGCAAGGGCAGGGACTACAACCAGTTACTTCTTCGGCGACGACGAATCAAAACTCAAAGAATACGCCTGGTTTCTTGAAAACTCCGGACTTGAAACCCATTCAGTCGGCCTGAAAAAGCCAAATCCCTGGGGTCTTTATGACCTGTACGGGAACGTAGGAGAATGGGTTCAGGACGAGTACCACATCAGTTACAAAGGCGCTCCGGCAGATGGGAGGGCCTGGGAAAGCTCATTCCCGGATTTATCTACTCCAGTGAGGATAAGGAGAGGCGGAGGCTGGAACGGAAATGCCGGCTGCTGCAGGTCAGCTGAAAGACTTTTTGCGGCACAGGATAAGAAACTCAACAGTCTTGGGTTCAGGGTGGGTAGAGAAGTATGATTATTTGGAAAAATCCAGAAGAAACCTTTTATGCTTATCCTTTTATACTTATTTTACATCATCCCTGCCCCACATACCCTATTTAAGAAGAGAGTGGCATAAATGAAAGGAAAAAGAATAACACCTTTCTCCTTTCAAATCCGTAACCGGGCATCCGTAACTGAACATGATGATCAATTTTTTCCAAAAAATAAGCCGGCTGCAGTGCAAATTTTCAGCAAATATGAGCCAGGTCTTTTTCAGGCGGACAGGTTTTTATTGCCCCGGATTTTGCCCCTTTTTCAAAGAACTGACATGCTTTTTCGATATCATCGACAAGAATTGCTGCCATATCCGAGGTGAAGTTCTCTCTTACGACAATGCGCATTATCTCAACATCTTCTGCATTTTTTGGCAGGCAGTAGGCGGGAACTATCCAGCCCCTTTCCCTCAGTTTGTGTGAGAGCTGCAGCAAAGAATAACCAGTCTCTTTTTTTTGCCTGAAAGCAATTATAGGGAGCCTTTTTCCTTTGTTCAGCATTTCGAAACGGCCAAGTTTGTCAAGCTTCTTTGCAAGATCCCGGGAAACGTCAAGGATATTCTTCATAATCCTGGAATAGCCAGCCCTTCCGAACCTTAAAATATTGTAATACTGGGCTACAGCCATTGCACTGCCTCCTGAAAAATTCAGGGTGTACGTATCCTCCTGTTCCCCAAGGTAGTCTACAGTGAAAATCAGATCTTTGGGAAGGTCTTTTTCCTCACGGAAGATCAGCCAGCCAAGGCCCGGATAAGTCAATCCGTACTTATGCCCGGAAACGTTTATTGATCTTACCCTGTCCAGCCTGAAATCCCATTCAAAATCAGGTTCGGTAAAGGGCAATATGAAGCCGCCGCTTGCAGCATCTATGTGGATGGGGATATCCCAGTTTTTTTCTCTGTTATATTCCATAAGCAAATCGTTGATGTCTTTTATGGGATCGGTTTCCCCTGTAAAAGTTGTTCCCAGTATGCAACCAACACAGATAGTGTTCTCATCAATATGTTTTGAGACAGCGGCTGCCGTAATTGTACGTGTTTTCTTGTTTATAGGAACTTTTTTAGCATCGACGTCAAAGTATCTGGCAAACTTATCCCAGCAAACGTGAGCATCGGCTCCGAAAATTAAGTTCGGTTTACCTGTGCCTCGCCCCGAATTTTTCCAGTTCCATTTGTGAGCCAGCAAACCCAGCATTATAGCCTCGGAAGAGCCGGCTGTTGCCGTGCCCATGAATTCGGTGTTATGCCCGTTAAAAAGGCGCCCAAGCATATTCACAATATTCTTATGGATAACCCTGTCAGTTTGCGGATATTCGAAAATATCTATGATATTTTTGTTGATGTTTTCCATGACGAGCTTATCTGCCTCCGGTTCCATCCATGTATTGACAAAGCTTGCCAGATTCAGGAAAGGATTGCCATCGAGGCTCAACTCATCATGTACCAGTTGGTAAGCTGCTCTCGGACTCATTCCTTCTTTGGGAAATTCGTACATGGGAATTCCCTTTTCTATTGCTTCTGGGAGATACCTGGCACTGTATGCACCAGTATGATACTTTTTCAACTCATCTAATTTTTCCAGATTTACTTTCCTCGAAATCATAGTTTTAACCTCTCTCCTTACTCCGGATAGAAATGCAGCTCTGAACTCTTTGCAAAATTGTTCGTGTATGATTTCCCTGATATGTTATCCAGTTGAGCAAGCGGCATTGTTTTAATTTACTTTCGAGAACAATTTCCATAATTGCTGTTTTTATTTCGAGACAAGTTTTATAAATTTTTAAGACAGTTGTATATCCGAATCCTTTGATATAAATTGATCGGCAAAAAAATAGCACAGTTTGTTGAATTTAGATTTGTTGAATTTAGACTTGTTGAATTTAGACTTATTGAATTTAGATTTGTAATGTAGCTGGTCAATATTCCATCAAAAACTGTAACCTTACTGCATCTTTCCATAGGGAACCTGTCTAATAACTTAAAATTTGCTCTCTTTGGAGTGCATCCTTTAAGGAGCTAAATGAGCTTCGAATCCTGAAATTAATCCTGAGCACTTCTAAAAGAAAATCGATAAAAAATTGGCGGCAGAGCCCTGTATTTTTCTACACCTTATTTTTTCTCATACTCTCTTCAGCACCCTGACCCCTGCCTGCTTTATAATCACAGACAGGGGCAAAAAGGAGTTTTAGGTGCTTTCGAGAATTTAGGAGGCGATTTAATTGTTGTGTCTGTTCGGTAGAGACACTTATCTATACTCCTAACTGATATTTAATACTTTTGTTTACTTTTTTGCTACTTGATATTACATGTGATTAATATATTCTTACGCAGTCAAAAATATAAGTTTTTATAGAGTTTATTGCTGTATAAATAACAGAATATTGAAAGTAAATCGAAGAGTTTAAAAAACCACATGCTATATAAAAAAGGATAATAGAAAGGAAAATAAAACAAACGACAGTGAAAACAAATTTTGAGAAGGAGTGAATGTGCCATTTCGAGATACAAAACCTGAGGAACTTAACTTTCTTGTAAAGAAAGCCCTGGAACTGGAGGCTATTGACGCAAAAATAATTCCCACTTACAAAGTCTTTGTAGAGAAGAGAGTGGTTTTAAAATGCAGGGGATGTGTAGGGTATGGAAAAAAACTGACCTGCCCACCTCATGTTCCCACAGTTGACGAGTTTAGAGAGATACTCAAAGAGTACAGGTATGCCCTGCTTGTTAAGTTCAGGTCTCCTGCAGTTGCAGACGAAGAGATTGCAAAAGCCCCGTACAGGACCTGGCTTGACCCTGCCGGGCCTGAAGAAACAAGAGAAAAAGCAGCAAAGTTCTGGGAAGATTATTTTGACTACAGCAAAAAAATGCTGCTCTCAATGCTCGAACTTGAAAAGACAGCCTTTAATGAAGGTTTCACCTTTGCAGTCGCATTCGTTAACGGTTCGTGCAGGCTGTGCGAAAAATGCAACGTGGAAAAGGGGATCTGTCTCCACTCAAACATGGCAAGGATCCCGGAACATGCCGTTGGAATCAATATGAAGAAAACAGCTGCGGAATCCGAGATGCCCATAGAATTCCCTATCAAAGGACAGCCTGAACCCATGTCCATTTTGTTGATTGATTGAAACTTCTGGTTGAAACTATCCTATTATCCTATATTACTACTAACAAGAACTGCTAACAAGAACTGCTGATATGAACTGTTGATATGAACTGTTGATAAGAACACTGACGTGAAAACAATGTTTGGAGCCTGGGCAGAAAAGACCTTAAACATTAGTTTTCATGCTAAATTAGGGTGGTGTAAAGTTGGCAGATTCTAAAATTTATACACAGTATAGCAAAAATAATTCTAAGTTTCCTCTAAATAAAAAGATAATTATCAGGATTCATATCGCTGTAATCTGGTTAATGATCGCATTAATTCTATTGACCACGACTGAAATTGCATCTTATGAAGATGTAAAGTATTTCTTCTGGGCAGTATCAGTTTTAATACCACTGCTTTATGTGCTATATGTAAAGGGAATGCCAGACCAACTATTAAAAGAACAAGAAAAAGAACAGAAAAAAGCAATCCTTGTGCTTATCTTTTCTTTCATGTGTCTAATACTGGCGCTTTTTACGGCTACTTTAATCGGATATTAAAATTTGTTGAAGGATGTATGACTCGTCCATCACTCGTTATCTCCTAATATGGTCACAATAACATCATTTTTAAGATGCAGTCACCATATAAAAAAACGAGTACATACCTTTTCGGATTCCATAGAGTCTTTGAGTGCTAAAATAGTAATGTTTTTTTAAAGAAAGCGACAATCTGCGCTTATGGTGACTACATTTTAACAGAAATGTTAATATTGTAGTCACCCATATATAACACCATGGCGAAGCTCAGATACAGATTAGAAAAAGCTACTGACACCAAAAAAGCCACCAAGTACTTTCTGGTTCGTAGTGCTTCTTTTAAAGGCAAACACAATAAAGTCAGGCAATATCTTGGAACCACTGAGCCGACAGCAGAAGACCTGGCAAAAGCCATTAGGGACTACGCTTACGACCTTGAGATGAAAGCCGCTGAAAAGGTAGCCGAAATAGCTGCTGAGTATTACACAGCCGATTATCTCTCTGAGCCAGTCATCAAAGAGCTAGAAAGACTTCGCTTCCTGCACAATACATACATGTCGTCGCTCAACAAAACAGAACTTGAGGTCTACGAGCAGCAATATGATAGCATTTACGTCCATGGCACTACAGCCATAGAAGGTAATACATTGACGTTGCGAGAAACGCATTACCTTATCAACGAAGGGATTGTACCGAAATCGAAGTCTTTGCGAGAGATCAACGAAGTTCAAAATTACCTGAAGGTAAGAGCATACAGCCAGCAGTACAAAGGCAGGGTCACCCTGAAATTCATTCGAGAATTACACTCTCTAATCATGGACAACATAGACCTTGAAATGGCAGGTACTTTCAGAAAAACCGATAATGTCCGCATTGCTGGTTGTGGGTTAAGTGTGGGGCTCGCTGCTACAATTGAATTGGACTTGAAGGATTTAATTGACCAATACTATGAAAACATCAAAGCTAAGAAACATCCTTTCGAACAGGTGATATTGCTTCATCACAGATTTGAGAAAATTCACCCTTTTATGGACGGAAACGGCAGAACCGGCAGGGAAATGCTAAATTATATGCTTGAAAAAACAGGGTATCCAAGGCTGATCATTCCAAAAGAAGCCAGAGAAGCCTATCTGTCAGCTATGGACTATGGCGACCAAGAACTGTTAGGTAAAAAGGGACAAACTTCCGAAATGGTCAAGGTCTTCGCAGAACTAATGCTTACTGGCTACGAACTGGAATTAGCCGATATCAAAAATGTAATAATACCCAGAGGGCAAACCAAGTTAGAGGATTTCAGGGAATAAATCATCTTGCAAGCAAAACAAACGGTCGAAGACTCCACGGAGGGATTAGCAGACCTTACGACATGGTTCACAGCGAACCCTGATTTCCTTGAGCGAGATATATCTCTATATGTCCTAATGTCTGTAAAAGCCGGACCCATAACCAACATGGGCTACATCCTGGTCTCGTCAGAAAAAGGAATTGTACTTGCATTCGATAGCGAGAGACAGTTGATTCGGTCATATGTCGCTTTTTTATAATAATCGATATGAAAATTATCGGATTGAGTGTAGTAGAAAAATAAGTTAGGAATAAAGGTAGCTGAATAATTACTGCTAACCTTTTCTTTTATATGTCTGGTACTACTGAAGGGTCAAATATAATTCTCGACCCCGACTGATTCACCCAACTGATTCACCCAACTGATTCAGAATTTCCTTTAGCTTAAGAATTCCCATTAAATACATAGGTTGTACCGACGGTATTGAGCAGGAATTGTTCCGACATCTCTTCTGAAAATCTGTTTATTGCTTTCCAGCCCGTACAGTGCATCGGCACGACGTAATCAGGCCCTATTCTTTTCATTTCATCAATTGTGGGCTGAATTATCGGGTCAAAAATCCGCCCTGTCAGGTGGAAACCTCCAAGGACTGCGTGGACCTTATCAGTTCCTGCAATTTTCTTTGCGTGTTCGACGGTATTGATAATTCCTGCATGAGCACAGCCGCTGATGATCACAAGCCCTTTGCCCTTCAGCTTTATTACCAGTCCCTGGTCGTCCCTGAAGGGATCAATAATCCAGTTTCCATTAAGCTTTGCCTCAGCCCATGGGAATCCTTTTTCAAACGGGATTTTGCGCTCAATCTCCCCTGTAGTGTAAATAAGGCCATTTGCAATCGGTAAAGCTTTTTCGGATTTAACCAGATCAGCCCCTGCTTCTTTTAGAGCATTTTCGTCGAGTGCGGGTACCGTGACAGGGTGCCCGATTGCGGGGATATTAAAACGGCGTTCAAGAAAGGCATCGGGATGAAGAAAAAGCGGGATTTTTTTATTCTGCCCTTTACTTACGGGTTTCAAAAGCCCGGCGAGCCCGAGAAAATGGTCTGGATGGCCATGGCTCAGGGCAATAGCTTCTATCCTGCCAAGGTCAGCCTTCAGAAGATTTGCGTTATTAAAAAGGCAGGCTGGAGTTACTGCTGCATCCATCAACACGGTGTGCTCCTCATTCCCGGTACAGACTTTGATTAAGCACGAAAATCCATGTTCGGCAAAAAGTATCTGCGGAAAAAAAGGTAACTGCGGCCGTCTGCATACGTCAGTGCTTTCTATTAAAAATATATCCGTGTAATTATCCATAAGGACCGTTATTTCCAGCCGGTCGGACTCCCGAATGCTCAGCTCACTCATATTATACATCCTTAAACAGCTTTGTCTCTTTGGAACCTTTTTGCTCAGTCATACAGGACTGAAGGGCGGAAATTCGTATAAATGTTTCGAACTTAATCAGGCACGCTTTTTGGTTTTGCTCTTTTTATTCTTTCTGACTTTTTCTTACACTGTTTTCTAATCCAACTTCACTTTCCTCGCCGCTATCGCTATCCAGTCTCCGCCTTCCCTGTACGGTTCTCCGGAAAGACTGTTCCAGATTTTCTCGATCTTAAACCCGTTTTGCTCAAGTACCCTGCTTATCGTTTCAAGGGAATAATCATGCAGCCAGAGCCTGTAGGTCTTAACCGCATCATCTTCATCCATGACAATATACTGATTCAACCATGTGTCATTTTCCGGGTAATCAAACCCTTCTTCCAGCACAAGGTGTTTTCCCGGCCGCCAGAACCCGCCTTCGGAAACATACCATCGGTTTTTGAGTCCTTCCCTCACGCGAAGCACACGTGTGGATACATCAAAGATAAAAATCCCTTCATCTTTGAGTGCCCTGTAGATCAGGCTCAGAAGAAGGTCCCTTTTTTCATTGGAAAAAGTGCAGATTTCCCCGTAGACCTGAAGAATGGCATCAAAGGTTTCTTCATAGCCGATATCGAAAAAATCGGCACAGATATAATCAATATCAAGCCCTGCCTTTTCAGTCTGAGAGCAGGCATAGTCAACGGACCGCTCGGATATGTCAATACCTGTAACCTCCATCCCTTCCCGGCACAGCCTGCTGCTGTACAGGCCGGGCCCGCAGCCCAGGTCAAGTACTCTGTCCCCGGTTTTAAGGAAGCCTGAGGTGATCAGATGACAAATCGTTTTTTCAATTTCAGCAATTTTCCGGCTTGCCCCGTTATGGGCCTGGTCAAGATGGGCTTCAAGCATACTCTTTGAAATGTGGGAGTCGTTCCAGAACTGAGGCTCCCCGGGTTCGAAAAGAGGAGGTTTTGAGGTTCTGGCAAAGATCGAGAGGAAGGAGTTTTGGGGCATACGAAATTCATCCTTGAAAAGGTTCCAGTGGGTTCTTTAATTTCCAGGTCTTATATGGTTTGTATAGGTCAATGGTTTGTATAGGTACAATAGTTTGTATAGGTCAATGGTTTGTATAGGTTAATGGTTTGTATAGGTCAATGGTTTGTATAGGTACAATGGTTTGTATAAATGGTTTGTATAAATGGTTTGTATAAATGGTTTGTATAAATGATTTGTATAGGTGCAGTCATTTCCATTAAGTATCATTATAATTGATCTCATAGACAAATATCGTCATATGGTGGACACTATTTAAATGAAATGGATATGGAAGAGGCAAAATAACGCGTCAAAGGTTTTTCTTCTCTCCTTGAGTAAATCCCTCAGTCTGCTACGTAAATAGGTTTGCAGGATCAGTTTAAAATAAGAGAACTGAGTCTGAAAGAAGATTTCTCCGAGAATTTGCCGCCCATCAGGGGAGGATGGGGATGTACTTTATTATCTTTACAAAATTCTCTTTACAAAAAGCGTTTCCCCGAACAAAATAATACCGGACCGATATTATGGAAAAGAACCCTAAAAGAAAGACAGAAAGAACAGAAAAGGCAGATCAGCCAGACAAAACAGGCAAAGAAGGCGGGAAAGGCAAAATGGGCAAAACAGGCAAGATAAGCAGAAAAGGCAGGACAGGTACGGATAAGACGACCGAGACCGCATATGAACGCCTGAATAAAGCTCTCGCAATTCATGAAAAAGCCCTTGCGAAAAATCCGAATGATGCAGGTGCCTGGGCAGGGAAAGCCGCGGTTTTTCTAAGGCACAGGATGTATAAGGATTCCTTTAAAGCAATTGAAAAAGCCCTTGAAATCGAGCCTGAAAACCCGGCCTATCTCTATGAAAAAGGTTTTGTGCTCCTGCAGCTCAACCAGGAAGAAGCTGCCCTGCAGGCATTTGACAGACTGCTTGAAATAAAACCTGACAGCGATAAGACCTGGAACATCAAAACCTCAATCCTCTGCAGGCTCGGCCAGCAGGAAAAAGCTCTTGATGACTCTGAAAAAGCCCTTGCGAAAAATCCGAAACTTGCAGGCGCATGGTACGCAAAAGGCTCTGTCCTCGCTGACCTCGGCAGATACGAAGAAGCCATAAAAGCCTATGATGCAGCCCTCAAGCTTGACCAAAACCTTGCCAGGGCCTGGGAAGGCAAAGCCTTTGCCCTCTACAGCCTGGGTAGGCCGGTTGAAGCCATGATAGCCTATGATTCTGCCCTCAAAATAAACCCTGACAATGCAAAAACCTGGACCGGAAAAGGCCTTGTCCACCTCAAGCTCGGCAAATATAAAAGAGCCCTCGAAACCTGCAGCAAAGCCATTTCAATAAAGCCTGATTCTGCCGACGCCTGGTACTGCAAAGGCATGGCCCTTTCAGGTCTTGAAAAAAACGAAGAAGCTCTAGGAGCCCTTGAAAGAGCCCTCAGGATCAATCCTGACTATGCCGAAGCCAGACAAGCCAGAAATTCCGTAAGCTCCAAACTTGGAATCGGTCTGGAAGAAGAGGAAGAAGAGGAAATGGAAGAAGAAAAACCAAAAGTGAGAAAAAGCGTATGGACAAGCAAAAAGCCAACAAGCGAGATAATGAATAAAAATTTGGGCAAAGAAAGAGAGCAAAGAGTAGAGGGAGCTAAGAAAAGCGAATGGACAAGGAAAGAACCAAAAGGAGAGGGAATTGAGAAAAGTTGGGGCCAGAAAAGAGAGAAAAGAGGAAAAGTAACCAGGAAAAATATAGCAAAAGGAAGAGAGAAAAAGGAGTAATTTTCATGTTTTGTGTAGTTTGGTTAGATACTTAACCACCTGTTTATATGTATGTGGTTAGATACTTAACCACCTGTTTATATGTATGTGGTTAGATACTTAACCACCTGTTTATATGTATGTGGTTAGATACTTAACCACCTGTTTATATGTATGTGGTTAATCTGCTTTCCAAAGTTGAGAAGTAAGTTATTTCCTAAGGAAAAAATCCTGGTTTATTGGCGGCTCGCTTCTTTTGTAATATACTCTCACTTCTTTTGTAATATACTTTTTCTGCCATCGGCAAGGCACAGAAGCTTTCCACGACTTATTTGTTACAATTACTCTCAATATTCTTCTTGAGCCATCAAATACTAAAATTCGACTAAAATCTAACTAAAATTCGAAGTGTAAAGCTTTTCAGGAATTCTTATCAACCTTAGAATTCTAATTCTTATCCGTTTTACCATCATCAGATAATGTGAGCCTGGCAAAAGTAGAAATCTCTTTACTTCTTGCAATGCCTTTTCTTAAAGCCTCCAGAAATGTATCCCCGAAATTAAGGCTGTTAACTATCGCTTCAGTTATTCCTCCTTTTGTACTCATGTGCTCGACGTATTTTTCCTGTTCTTTATCAGAATTAAAATCAGGTAAAACATTTTTAGCCCATATATAAACGTCTCTAAAATCAGTGTATTCTTTCTCAATGACTTCTATCGCATTCCCTATATCTAACCTCTTTTTATCCGCAATCAGAAGAGCTGCCGGAAGACACACTCCTACTGTAAAAATGTGCATCATTTCTTCATCTTGCAGTTCATGGACCTTTAAGCCCATAAAGGACAAAATCTCTGTTAAAATATAATTTTGTGGGTGAACTGCCACAATACCCTTCTTCTCTTTTATCGTATCCGGTCCGCCTGGCATTATCCTGAAAACATCAATGCCTAAGGCTTCTTTCAGTGAAGCCGATGAAATGCCAGCCATACAGGAAACTACAAGAGAATTGCCTGTAAAAGGAAGATTCTTAAGTTCCTTAAGAGCCTGAGGTTTAACTGCAATAAATATAATTGTTGATTTCCGGCATATCTCGTTATTATCTGCTATATTTTCAACTAAACCTGCCTTTTTTATACTCTCGAAAGTGGAAAGCTTTCCACCATAAGAGATCATAAGCCTTTCTTTGGAAAATCCACGCTCAATAAATGTCTCTGCAAGAGTTTTCCCGAGATATCCGGCCCCGATTATGCCTATTGTTTCATTAACTAGAGGAACTTCATTTCCAGCCATGTAAAAAACCTTTTTTGTGTAATATCACATAGTTACATTTAATAGCATATAGTGAAGACTTCTTTTTTTGGAGCCCCACAGGTAGTATGCCAAAAAGGCTCTTCGTTGTTTTGTGTGGATATCCTCATAAAAACCAATGGCGGTCTTGAATTGAAAATCATCTTATCCATAGAGAATGACGAAGAGCTGATAAAATAGATAGAATCTCATTGGTCATCGGTTAAGAAATTTTTCTACATGAAAAGTTTTCGATTTCAAACAAAAACAAGCCCAAATTTTGACACAAAAATCAGGACGTCTCCTCCCTTATTGGCAAATGCGGACACAGTTTTACAGGCATCTTCCGGAACTTCACGAAGTGTTTTCTTGCACTCGAAATCATTTCACTCAAAGGTATGGAGCTTCTCCAGCAATTCATTCTTCTTCCTGTTTTTACTCCAACCTTTCCGGGAAATTCCTCTGTTTCGCCTTCTCACGTTTAAGCATTAAAAGAAATAGGTACGGTGGGCAAAAATTAAAAAAGATCAAATATCCCCATCGAGATCCCGGATAATCTTCATGATTTCTTTTTTGAGAGCAGGAATATCCTCTTTTACGGTATCCCATACAGCACCAGGATCCACACCGAAATAGTTGTGGATCAGTTTATCTCTCATCCCTGCAATTCCTCTCCAGTTAACCCGCGGATATTTCTCTTTCAGGGATTTTGATATATTTTTAGTAGCTTCGCCAATTATCTGAATTTGCCTGATTGTTCCGTCCTGAACAAGGCTATTTGAGAGAAATTCTTCTTCGGTAAGATTTTCTGTATATCTTCCAATCAGGGAAGCGGATTGCAGGATATGACTGAGATATGCTCTGTCATCTCTTTTCATTCAGAGATCACTCTGGCCTCTTTTTTAATTCCGTCTATCAGGTATGGACTTATCGATTTTTCAGTCAGAAGATCAACTTTTATTCCCAGATAATCCGAAAGTTCCATTTCGATATTCACCAGAGTCAGCAAGCTTTTTCTCTCGGCAAATTCAACCAGAACGTCAATATCACTTTCCGGTTTCTCTTCTCCCCTAAGATAAGACCCGAAAACAGAGACCTTAGTTGCCCCATATTTTTTCAGAAAAGAAGAAATTTTGCGAAACAGCTCTTCCCTCTCTTCCACCGTGTGCATGTTGATATATCGAGTTTTTTAAAATTTAAACCTATCCCACCCGAGTTGCCGCCCGAGTTGCCGCCCGAGTTTCGCTTCGGGAGCACGAGGTCCGTTTCACTCGCTACGCTCGCTCAAGCAGACTAACTTATGGCGTAGAATATTCCTTAACTTCCCGAATTGCGATTCGGGAGCCCGCAGTCAGTTTCACTCGCTGCGCTCGCTCAAGCAGACTAACTTATGGCGTAGAATATTCCTTAACTTCCCGAATTGCGATTCGGGAGTACGCTGTCCTTTTCGCCACGCTCAAGAGGACTAATTTATGGGCACAGTTTTTTTCCGTGTTTTTCCGTGTTTTTCCGTATTTTCTGTGATTATAGCATTTAGATTGGGTTCTTCCATGCCCTTAGTTGTAGAGTCTTAAGGGGATTGAAACCACTGAAAGCGCAGAAAACGCGGAAAAAAGGAAATAGGGGTACAGTTTTCGGTATCTTCCTTTTTTCTGCAGGAATAGGCTTCCAGTGAGTTTATCCTCCTACCTTAAAAATTAAGAAATTTAAACTCGGGATAGACGCAAACCGGGGTATTATGACTCTATTTTTATTTTAAACTTTGGCGACAATTACAACGTAATTTTTCCCATATTTTTCGGCACAGGCCGGACAGGTAGTATACCACATATACCATTTCTTGATGTCCAGGCCCCGACCTTTTGCATACTCTTCAAAGTCCCTGCACCATTCTCCCGTGTTTTCGAAACTTCCCTCATACACTTTGGTCAAGAACTTTCCGCTCAATGTTACGTTTTCGGCTCCATCCACTTCCCTATCAACAGCCAGATAAAGGTCCATATTATTTTCCGAGGTATGATCCGACAAACAAAGCCAATCCGGCATTTCCGCACCAGCCCTAGCAACTTTCTCGTTCATCCTCATTATTACCTCTCCAAAATTCAGAGGCATGTAAAACTGCGTAGTAACCGCATCCTTTATGAACCTTTTATTGTTCCATTCAAAGACCTTACCATCCCAGGGCATGGGATCAAAACGAGGACAACATTCCTGAATTTCAATTTCACTGCTCATAATTTTCACCCTGTAGGTAATAACTGTCAGGGTTATTTTAGGTTTTGGTTTTAGATTTTTTGGGAGAAGTTACTGGTGTTTTCTTTTTATCGCTTTCACGAGCGCGTAATTTCAATCAATTCAGGATCTTCATCTTGTTTTGTGTACTGCATAACTCTATTTTCCTTAATATTGCATTCAATTATGATCGCTCCGCTCATTGGCGTTGTTCCACCCGTAATATCCGAAATAACATCCTTTTCTTCCAGATTATATTTTTCAAACTCTTTTGGATATATTCGACTAACTGTGTTCTGAATTCCTTTAAAGTCGGAAGCATCTTCTATAATAATTTCTATATAAGTTACAGTTGGAACAAATTTTGTAATAAAATATTTAACAACTTCCTTAGCTTCATTTGATCTATCTGTATACAACAACCAACATACCTCTAGATTTTCACGATGGTAATAAATAGCGCTAAATGTTTGACCTATTCCTATTGTATCCTTAAAGAAATTATGCAGTAGCTTTTCAGGTGCCTCATCCTTTTTTACTCTTTCATACAAAGAATCAATTTCCAGTATAAGAGTTTCTTTATTTTTACGTGCCATGCTTATGGAAACTACAAGACCTCTATACTTTTTGCTGGCCTTTGGAGCCTTAGGTATATCTACTTTTTTTCTTTTTAACAGATAAAAATGGATATTACCAAATATAAAAATAAGGAAAATAATTAACAAAATAAACCCTATAAGCTTCATTAACAAATATATGTTAATGTCAGATGTCAAGTAACTGCAAAACAAGCTACTGAATACCCCACTAATAAAGAAAGAATTTATTAATTCATTATAAACTGGGTACTTTTTAGATATTTGCAAATAAGGATTAAAAATTCTCCACACTTCACTACACCTTCAATTATAAACTGGGTACTTTTTAGATATTTGCAAATAAGGATTAAAAATTCTCCACACTTCACTACACCTTCATCGCGTCAACATTTAAAAATCGAACCAACATTATAATCGGGTGCATGTCTTTCCACTATTACAGCCCCTTCCAATCTAGGATCATATGTAGCTATGAATTTGGTTGGGTGATAAAAGTGGGTCAGGAAACAATAGAGCCAGATGGGGCCTCTTCCGCTGAGGACTACTCCTTTTGCTCCATTGACAGTAGGGGGAAAAAGCACTGATAGGTCTTCGGGAGTGAGGATGTCAGGTATTTCAAATGAGACAAGAGTATATTCGTTGTCTTCTTTTATTGTAAAAATTACTTTTTCCATATTTAAAACTCCATCTACCTCAATTTCTGAACCTTGACACTCTTATGATTATTACTGTACGAAAAGACCATTTGCTTATTTGGAATCAAGAAAATGACCTTTAGGTGAGCATTACTCCTCCTCTCGCAAGAGTTTGAAATTCAATCTGCAATACTTTTCTTTTTATTTAGGAAGTTTGACAACATCTTAGTATTTTAGCACCAAACAGCATTATATGCACAGTACTTTTAAAAAATAAAAATACCTATAATCAAATTTCGGGTTATCAGAATGATTATATGAAAGGTATATCGAGCACTGGTTTAAAAAGGAAAAATGAAAATATCAAACTAGAACATCACAAGTTTTTGGATTAGATCCGCCTATTTTGAGGTGGACTGATATTAAATGGGTCAGGTAACACTGGGCGTTCTTTATATTCATTAATAGGATTGATCTGAAGATACCTAGTTAAATCAGTGCTAGGTCCAATCCATTCCATCATCATAAGAAGCATTTTTATCCTCTCAACTTCATTAAGCTGATTTTTTTCTTCACCAATCTGGTTTAATATATGCTTTTCAAAAGTTTTAATTAACTTAATTTTCGATTCATCGGGTACTTTATACACAGCTTCATACCATGAATCACCTTCAAACAACTTCTGATATCTTTCATCCCTTTTAGATTCATAAAGTTCAGGTTCTATCTTAATTGCACCCATCCCAAAAGGTTTTCCCATTCCTAGTGAATGGCGGTATTCTTTTCCTTCTTCTCCAGGAAGTGCTAAAACCCACAATAATGCACCCAATTCACAATCCCTTAAGTTTTCAAAATAGATGCGGAATGAAAAAGTAACTCCTGATTTTATCGGTTTAATTCTCGTATACTGTGTAGGCGACTTTTCAATATTTTTCGTATATACTTCTTTTATATCTTCTAATTTAACTTCGCCTTTATGCCAATACATCTTATGACCACGAATTACAGTATCATCTGGTGAAGGAGTGACATAGTGAGCTAAATTTCCCTTTTGATCAGGATCGTGGGATTTATGTAGATCCTGAACTAGATAATGCTGAAATGTCGTAGGCTTGGGGGATGCAAGGATTTTTGGAGTAATCGTTTTCTGCTTTTCTGTTAGCCAGATGTCTTCAAATGGAGACTCAAGTTTTGCATCGGTGAAGAATACACGTCCTGCGCATGAAGTTTTGTGACTATTTTTTGATTCATAGCCAAAGATCGCTTCAGAAATGTCAATTTCATCTTTCTTTCTCAATTTTTCAGGAACAAAGTGAATTACCGATTCATCATAAGGCAATCGAAACATCATTGTTGGTCCCAAAAAAACAAGTTCTCCATTGTCACCCACAAGATAAAACAATGGATCCCCATCTTCACAGAGAGGACGGCTTGAAATTCCACGAGAGATATCCCTATCATCTGAATAAAGTGACCATATGTGATTAGGGATCAAAATTGGTTTTGCCTTCGTATCTGGCTCATAAATGGCACAATGCATGTGCTTTTCTGTTCTCCCTCCCATATGCCCACTACGTACAATAATAGCCTTTTCAAACCCATCTTCTTTTCCTTCAGAAATTTGTCTTATATCTGATTTTTTTTGAACAACAGCAAGATTTAATGCCAAATCACGACTTGACCTTTGTGGAATCGTTCTTTCTTTTGGAGGACGAATATAAACCTCAATTATATCTTTTGCAGTATAATCTTCCTTTGGATAATGTTTATCACATTTAACCGCTTGTGCTGCACTGTATTCAATATGAACAAATGTTTCCCCATATATTTCACGGGCTGGCTGTATAGACCAGTGAGATCCCTCTTTCTTTAAATACCCTCCACGAACATTTGATGAAGGATATTCAAAAAAATACTTTTGATTCATATTATTTTGCTGATTATTACCTAACAACTTGTTTCGATAAGATACACCCAAACTGCTTGAATCACCAACAGCACGATAAACAAGCTTTTTGTCTGTTACCCATTGTATTTTTCCATAACCTGCAATCTCCACCAATGATCTAATCATTCCTCGTAGAGTGCTGCCTGGAATTACTGGAATATCTACATTATCTCTATGAAAAAACTGAGCACGTTCATTTTTCTGATCTACCTTCAGTTCACAAAATTTTTTATCTCCATGTTCACTAAAAAAAGAAGGAGTCATTGAGCAACGGACGTACAACGGAGATTCGGTTTTCATAGTGCATTCTATATAGCCGGTATTATTAGTGTAAGTGTCTTGGTCCGGTACTTTATCGATAACAGTTACCAATTTATCTGGCAAGGGTATAAAGTTGTAAGGAGCATATGCCCAAAAAGAATTATTTCTTCTGTCAAAGCGTTTCCTTGTAGGATTTGAATGCTTTGGTAACATTAAATCACCTCTTTCTCAATATCCGCTGTTATACATACCAGTCGACTGAATTTTATATATGCTTGACCATCTTCATCGTAATCGATATAATGGCGTACCTTAAGTTTCAAATCCCTGTTCGAATCAACCGGTGGAGCATGTCGTAATCCTTCAGATCCATGTTCCCACAGAAAAAAACCATCATTGCTATTTTCCCATCTGGTACCCCATAAAAGCATAGTTTCATCAAAATATTCTATATCTTGTCCTTGATTATCAATCACCAAGCGGGCTTGCCAGCTACAATTATCAGTTTTCCAAATGAACAATTCGCCGTTAGCACCAAATAACCTTGCCATCTGAAGGGTTTTTGCTCTCAATACAGGTCCAAATAATTTAGATGACAGGTGAATCTTATCATCTCTCAATTCACCCCATATTACTCCATCGTCAGCATGAACTAATAACCACTTGGGATCATAAGCTTTAGCCTGTTCCTCAAACCATGCTGCTATATTGCCTCCAAAATCAGCAGGAACACTTAGCTGAAGGCTTTTATACTTTATTTTTAAGATATTTGGTTTCATGCTGCAATACCTCCAATAAATCACTTACATAATTTTCAAGCCTATCCCTGTCACCTATAATTTCTATTTTTCCATTGTTTTTCTTATTAATTTCCCATACATGTTGCTTGTCAAAGCTTTCTTTATATGTTAGTTTTGCATTTAGTCCACGTAGACGTCCTCTTCCAACACTTGCTTCACCGCCTAATGGTAAATCACCAGTCCATAGATCTTTCAGCAGGAGTAGTAAGAGCCCTATTTGAGCGTTTTCCGGTTTTTGGATTTGTACCTTCAATTTGACGTTTGTTCCCTTCTGCTCAAAAATTGGTTGTTCATCAAAAAGTGCTGTAGGGAAAGAGCTACCAGTGAAACGGTCAATCTTAATACGTTGCTGTACAAGGTCCAGAGGATTTGTGATTTCGTTTTCCGTCGTTATTAGCTGACTTGCAGAAGCTTTATCTGCAGGAGATTTGATTTCTGGACCAAATAATCTGTTTATCATTTCGCTGGCTTTTTCTTCGCTCCCAATAGTTTTTACAATACGAAACGCTCTTGCTCTTAATGAACCCGCCAAGCTGGTGCCACTTAAAACAGGAACCGACTCTCCGTTTCGGTTTGAGTGAAGATGGACCATATCTGGAGCATCGGCTTTATCATATCCTGACCTAATGATCATGGAACCGTCAAGAGAAAAAGTGGTATTCATTGTGAAAAGATATCTTTTATCAATTAGATTATTTTCATTAACGCCAAGTAAAGTTAAAATGTTCTGACCAAGCTTTTTTTCCTCCAGATCCTTATTCAGCCAATTAATTAGCCCTTTAGGAGTGGTTAAGTTGTAGCGGCAGATATTCCATTCTTTTATCTTACAGCTACCAAATCCTCTTCTCTTACGAAAACCTAAAGATATTTCTCCCTTTTCCAATCCTTTTAAAGCAATAGCCAGACCAAGAAGTAGTTTTTCTTTTCTCGCATCTTCTTTAGGGAGCAATAATTCCATTTCGATAGGAAAACAAGAACCTGCTTCGATCAGTTCAAAGTCAAATTTATGTTTCTTTTCTGCTGTTCGGGTCTTTTTATCTATTTTTACTCCATCTCTTAATTCTACTTTTGGTTTATCACCTAACGAATCATGAACAATAAGTAGACTTTGTTCACCGTCATCGTTTTCCTGGTTGCCAAATAGATTCATGTATAGTGATTTTTTGTCACCTTGTTGCCCGTAACCGTGTTCACATTCTCTCAAATAACTTCGCAAAGCACCGGCTAAAGATGCACCAGTCAACAAAGCCCTACCTTTTAATGGGTCTAATGCTAATGGGATATCCACCAGTTCGTCATGATCCCCTGCACCAAAGTATGTCGGTGTTTCCAAGATCAGGTTTCCGCGGATAGTAATCCTCTCTACAATCTCGCGACTTTTCAACCAATGAGAATTACTCATTGTTTGCCTCCTTGGATGCTTTGTGCAGAACTGCATCAATCAGACGAACAGTGTATTCACGAGCCAGATCATCATTTAAGTCTGATTTTATTTTTCCTAATGAAGGTAAGTTGTTTTGATGAGCTTGAAGCGTATCCCAAACACTTTGTGGATTTACTGCAAGTGCCTTAATCCACTGTTCCAGTGATTTTCCTTCAATCTGGGCATTTTGAAACTGATCACTTGCGGTCTTTTTCATATTTTCCAAGTGACCTGTAACTATGGACAAATCATTCTCGTTCAAAGATCTACGAACTATCACGCGCATACGAGACAACTGAGATTTTTTAGGTATGGATTCTTTTTTTATTTCCAACCTGTTAACTGCCTTGATTAAATCTTGATTCAGCTTTTCTTTAGTCATCCTGTTAACAATTCTTTTAGCCAAATACAAGCTATCTGTATCTTTTATTTCATAAGGTAAAGTAGATTCTTGAAACTCTTCTTTTTCTGCTTTAATTCCATTTACTTGGTGCCAATTGATAGCAATTCGTCCATAACCTTCCTCTCTTTTTTCTCCAATCCCAATGATCTTGAGTGTTTCTAACCGATCAAGCAATTCTGAACTTTTTTCGTAAACAAATACACTGCCTGCTCGAATAGCTAAAACCTGAGGAAGGGGAAGATTCCAAGTATTATTGAAACCTCCTCTTACCCGCGTGCTTACAAAGGCTTTTTTAAGAGACTTTGACTCCATACCTAAAACGAAATTGATGTTTGTGCTGTAAGCTCCAGTATTCTCGTCGCGGATAATAGTATCACTTAAAAGAGTAATTATTACTGTGTCGTCTTCTTCATCACCGACAGCAGAATATTCTTTCCAGCCATCATAGCTGTTTATGTTATTAATCTTTACATGTCCATAGCCTGCAAGATGTGATTTTCCAAAATTAAAGACTACTCCCTCTGTTAATAAATCTTTAATCTTTTTAAAACATGATTCATTCTCAGCTAATATACTACAGGAGAAATCTTGACCTGCTTCCAATGCTTGATAACGAAAAATTGTACTTTCTCCAGCAGTTTCTCTTTGTCTGTTCGCACGGAAGATATGTATTTGGACTTGGTTAGAAGGTTGATATAAAATAATTCCTTCTCCCTCATCGTTTTCGAACAAATGACAAAAAGGTTCAGAAACTTTTTTCCAATTTTTTTCAGGATCGTTCTCTTCGTTGTTTGAATAATCCTCTGTGGTAAAGTCATATATTATATTATCAGGATCGCCTTTTTCTACATGCCATGAAAAAGGAGTAGGTAAAGAACGGCTATAATCTTTATTTGAAGGATAAGCATTTAAGAAGCATACAGCTCCATCAAAAAAAAGCTCTCTAAATTCAGCGTCTTCTGCATCGATTGAACTTTTCGGTTTTCCTTGGAGATACTTACCTATTAGTGCTCCTCTAATTACACTGCCAGGAATAAATTCAAATCCAATCGCACTGTTTGGATCCCCTCCACTTATATCGTTTACCAATAAGGGTTCTAACAAATGTACATTGAAAGTCAATGCTTTCATGGCATCACCTTTTCACAAAATACAGTAAAATAATTTTCAGTAACATTTATTCCATTTTCATCACAAAGAACAGCAACAAGTTTACCCCTTCCACGATTACGACCCGTACCAGCTATTCTGAAAGCTTTTATGCAAGCTGCTAACAAAGGTAGATCCAAACCAGATGGGTCTGTTGTAAACGATAATTCCGCCTCAAATGGCGTTTCCCTAAGCACAACCCTCATTGAACGCAGAGATCCCTTTTCAGGTGCTCCTGATTTTTCATCAATCGAAGTTTGACGACGAATAGAAGTCAGAGAATTCAGTATATCTTCCCTACTTAATTTCATAGAGCCGTGAGATTTTTCAAGTTCGTATGCGACAGATTTTCTCAAATCCGCCGGGAAATTGGCATTACTTATGTGAAGAATTGCTTTGTCTGAATCACTGCTTCCCGGATTACCAAAAAGATGTTGGGAAGATCTATAAAATTCTTCTTGGAATTCCACTTCATGATTTTGCTCTATTAAGGAAAAAAGAATGTTTGCACACTCTTCTTCAAGCAAGCCTTTCAGAGTTCTTCCATTCAAAAAAGGTAATCCATGTTTGTCATGCATTACTTCTACATCTACCAGACTCGCTAAACCATCTCCCCTACCAAAAGTTGAGTCACTTTTTGTAGTAAACTTTAACCAGAATGTTTTCATTTTCTGCCCCCTTCAAGTCGAACAAAAAAATCGAGAGCTTCAATTGCATCAAAGCAAGTACAAATCTTACCAATCCAGCCCGTTTTGTCAGAACCTTCGTTATTTTTGATTTTAGGGAGTTGTTGCTCTTTTGGAAGCGAATCTTTATATATTTTTATGAATTTTTCAACTTCATGAGGCCCATTACGTAAAACCTCTCTAAGGTGCATGATTTTGTTATGTTTACCCTCCCATTCTTCACCCTTGAATTTTGGAATAATCTCTTCTGCAAAAGTGTTCCAGGAACGCCAGTCTGTTCCTACGGATTCTCCAAGGCGTAATGGACGCATGTATAAATTGCCAGATCTTTCTGCTGAGCCTTCTTTCCATTTGATCGTATATTCTCGCTTTCTAATGTTCTCAATACTTTCAATCACTCCGCCAGACGCAAAGTGCCAATCTATGGCAGAAACTTTTCCTTCTTCGGAATGAGAGTTTTTTTCAATTTCTTTTATGTGTGATTTCGCTGATTCTGCTAAATCGTTTGCCAGTTTTAGAGCCTGGTAAAATGGATAATGAGTTTTTACAATGGCTATTCCAGCTCTAGCAGAGATCGGATGCCCATCGCTCAAGTTCTTAGATGTCAATTGACGTAACAGTAATTCAGAAAGAGTTAATCCCAATCTACCGTCGCAAACAAAAGTTATATCATCGCCACCAAAGACAATAGGCCGGAAAGGTAATTTCTTTTGGAACTCTATCACTCCATCAATTTTGTATTTTCCATCTTCGTCTTCCTTAGATTCGAGAAACCTAGCTATGGCAGCCTTGATTGCGTTGCCACTTGTTTCTTCGATTGAATCCGAAAGAGCACGAATGGAATTAATGTATTCACGGTTGTCTTTTCCGTGTCTTTCTGAATATTTTAGAATTCGTTTTCCCATTCCATTTCCATCTATATGAACAACAGCAATGTAGCTAGACTCATTTTTGGAACCGATTTCATTGAAATCATATACAAAATCTAAACCAAGGTCTTTTTCATCCTTATTTAGGAATTTGTTGCGAAGTCGGTCATTAGCTGAAGGAAAAAAATCAAGTTTCGTAGATATCTCTCTCGAAACCCTAATTTCTTTTCCATCATTTTTTATGGTCTTTGAAGCTGGAAGACCCGTATACTGACAATCAGCATTCACCCCAATTCCAAGAAGAGGGGATGAGTAAATATGGTTGTATTTTTTTTGTGTTATTTTTTTATGGATGGTCTCCCTTACTTTTTTTTCAAGATTTTCTTTGTCCCATATGAAGTTATTATGGGCAATAATCAATTGTAAACCCGGTGCCTTTAAAAGAACTTTTTTAGTATATCCTCTCGTAAATTCTTTGGCAATATTGGGATTTTTGAATAAAATTACGGTATTTCCTCCCCCAGAATATACTAGCTCTGAGTCCAAATCATCTTTCTCAATCGTTTTACTGTTTAATGTTCTAGAATTTAAATCCAGATTAGTTTTTTCTATATTGGTCTTTCCAATCTTTTTCAATTCCTCATGGACCATCTCATGGGTTACAAAATTAACTAGTCCAGAGGCCCCAACGTTCTGTTTCAGGTTGTTGCTTCCAAAAATATAGTCCTGAATCCCAACCGTATCTATGACCGTGACTGTAAATTCTGTCATAAAAAACCTTCTTGCATTAAGATGTCAACCATTCTTTCAGATGCATTGAAAGGTTTGGAATCTGTTCTGCACCAAATACACGAAACTTGTCTTCCAAATGCCACTCTTCCTCAATTTCTTTTTTAATTCTTTCAGGACTTGCATTGGGACTTGTTTCTGATGCAAAACATACCACCCCTATTTTTGCTTCATCCCCACCTAACTGCTGACCGCGGACATAAGCTTCAAATAACTTTTGCTTTACGGCAGCTTTTTTGTCCATGGTTGTACAAGAAACGACAAATAATTCATACCCTTTTAAAACAGCCACATCTAACTCAAATTTATTATTGTTAAATTGGGCTCCTAAGATATGATCATGGATTTCACATTCCTTAGCAACTTCTTGAAATGCTAATAGTGTATAATGTTCCAGCCAGTTCCCATCAAACCATCTGGCTAATTCATCTACATGCGTTCCCCACTTATTTGCCAGCTCTCCTAAAGTTTTGCACTCTCCCCAAAAACTAATCAGATTTTCGAAAGGCGGATTAACAGGTAGATGAACATTTTTCAGTTCTGACTTTTTTATTATCTGTTTAGATGGGGTGGATCTTAAGTTTTCATCACACCACTTCCGAAAACTTCCAAAAATTCCATTTCCTAAAAGTTTACAGACTTCGGGCATAAATATTTCTTTTTCACTATTTTTATTATATCCATGTAAAGCAAATAACTCTTCCATTTTTGGTCTGACAGATACGCCTACAGATATTCTTTTTGATGAAGAAGCTCTCTCATCTATTACTAATTTTAAGCTACGAGCATCAAGATAACTAAAAACAGAATATGGGTTTGCATCCAGAACTGCTTTATATGCATGAACTGCCATAGCCTTTGTTCCACCAGTGTAATTTAGCCCAATTTTTTGTTTCCCTTTTGAATACTCATATATTTTTGTGTATATATCCCTGGAGTTTGATTCATCTACAGGAATCTTAGTCCATCTTTCTGAAGGAATGTTAACTTGACTTTGTCACATTTTCTTTTCACGTCTACCGTGAAGTATATTTTTATCCCTATAAATTTGAGATCGTGAAACAAATAACAGAAGACTTCATCAAGTCAAATAATATTTCTGTAGAAAAATACCTTTCTGAAAAGCATCTTGAATTCTATTTTCAAACTAAAACTCGTTGTGTCGTTTCAACGTGTATTGATTACCTTAATGGTTTGATGCTTCTTCCATATAGGAAAAATATGAGAAAAATGGCAATCTATTGCTGTAAATGCTCTAACAATCAATCACTAAGCCATTTCCTCTCAAATTCTCCTTGGCGTTCTGCAGATCTCCTCAAATCTGTTCGAACAAAAGCCATTCAAACTATAGGTAGAAATGGTGTTCTTATACTTGACGAATCAAGCATAAAAAAATCTGGAAACAGCTCTGTCGGA
>Ga0074193_1001170_pt1 | contig 34810 bp, 16 predicted proteins | sample EPASupsiteHSE605_FD_64523 | JGI IMG/M metagenome (GOLD analysis project Ga0074193, IMG submission 64523) | Bioremediated contaminated groundwater from EPA Superfund site, New Mexico - Sample HSE6-05 | ecosystem: Environmental > Aquatic > Deep subsurface > Groundwater > Contaminated ... | reverse complement strand
AAATTACTTCGATTCTGACTCAATAGTGATGAATCTCCAATACTTGATGATAATCCTTGTTTGCGATTTCTTGAACTTGTTTGTGTCTGTAATGAATCAAGATTGTTTTGTGATTCATTATCTAAATTACTTCGATTCTGACTCAATAGTGATGAATCTCCAATATTGGATGATAATCCTTGTTTGCGATTTCTCGAACTCGTCTGGGTTTGTAATGAATCAACATTGTTTTGTGATTCTACATTGGAATTACTTCGATTTTGACTCAATAGTGATGAATCTCCAATATTGGATGATAATCCTTGTTTGTGATTTCTTGAACTTGTTTGTGTCTGTAATGAATCAAGATTGTTTTGTGATTCATTATCTAAATTACTTCGATTTTGACTCAATAATGATGAATCTCCAATAATTGATGATAATCCTTGTTTGCGATTTCTCGAACTTGTTTGTGTCTGTAATGAATCAAGATTGTTTTGTGATTCTACATTGGAATTACTTCGATTTTGACTCAATAATGATGAATCTCCAATATTGGATGATAATCCTTGTTTGCGATTTCTCGAACTTGTTTGTGTCTGTAATGAATCAAGATTGTTTGGTGATTCATTATCTAAATTACTTCGATTCTGACTCAATAGTGATGAATCTCCAATACTTGATGATAATCCTTGTTTGCGATTTCTTGAACTTGTTTGTGTCTGTAATGAATCAAGATTGTTTTGTGATTCTACATTGGGATTACTTCGATTTTGACTCAATAATGATGAATCTCCAATACTTGATGATAATCCTTGTTTGCGATTTCTCAAACTCGTCTGTGTCTGTAATGAATCAAGATTATTTTCGAATTCTTTTATACTTTCTCCAGTATTTTTGCTTAACAATGAGAAATTATTCAATGATGAGGATACCATATTGTTTTGGTCTGTTACTCCTTTAGTATCAATTGATTGTATTATACTTTGAGATCCAGAGGAACGTATGAATGATTCATCAACATTTTTATCCATTAAAATAATTGGTTTAATTGAAAACAAATGAGTATTAGTCTCCTTTTGATTATCTAATTCCAACTCGTTTTTTTGGAGAATGCTTTCCAAATCGGAATGTTGACTCTCAGCATTTTTTTCATCATCTACAATACTACCTACTGGATTATGGTTGTCCAAAACATTTTGAAGGTCTGGCAAAACAAGCTTCTCCCTTTGACTGACTGAATGACTAATATTATCCAAAGCACTATCAAACTCATTTAAAGTGTGTATATCATTACAATCACTCGATCCTTCATATGACGCATGCTCTTCTTTTGCAAATTCATTCATTGAAACTTGTGGAGACTTGGAGATTTTGATTGTCCGATTTATTGGATCATTTTCATCTGCAATTTCATCAATAATCATATTAACAGCATATGGAGATGACCTTAGATAACCTCTATTTATTCTTTCCATATCATTATCACTTAACGAACCACTTTCAGATGAATAACTACCAAAACCTGACAAACTATTAACGCTTTTTCTTTGATTATAGCACTCAAAGCTACCATACGAGCAAGAAATCGTACAAAAAAAGTTTTCTTGAGATAATGCATTTGGAGAAAACACATTTTCAGAATTAAAATCATCATTTAAAGCTTTTGCAAGTGGGAATTTCAACTCCATTGTAATTGGATTATCCAAAAAAGACACATATCTCATTAGGATATCATCAAAATTACAGGAACACTCATAAATCTTATTTGTAACCAAATCTATTCCGCATTCATAATCAGATTTCGCAATAAAGCCATTCAAGTACAAAAAAGACGAAGGATCAACACGAATTGAAACAATTCGCTTTCCAAGAAACTCCAAAAATACAAAATGGTTAACTTCAAAATCTATATTTGTAAAAGAAAAAAATGAAACACAAAATTCGTTAAATCTCCAAAATCTCGGAGAGTAATGCTTCCCAACACTAGTAATAATTATATTAAATTCTTTCATTACCCGCTTCTCGAATCTCTCATCAATGGAATATGGCAAATCAGTCGCGTGCTTCAAAAAACCACCACGGAATATCTCCCCCTCCAAATCAATCATTTGATCACATGTCAATATTTCTCGAGTCATCACTGGATTCGAAACCGTTACTTACAGTGTAAAGTACCAATTTTACATTATTTACAAATAACTGAAAGACAGATTTTGTGTTTTTATCGGCTGATTCAAAAAATAACCATTTTTATTCAAAAAGTAGTCAGACCACCCGCGTAAAAAAACCGCGCATTTTTATGAAGTGGATCAACAGTCGCCAGCTATTTAACATCAACCAGGAACTAGCTTCTTTGTTTTCGACCGAAAATAGATTGTTTAGCCGAGTTGAAAGCTATTCGTTGGAAAAAAAGCAGAAATTAATTCCTAACCGACCTGTGTCTTCGCCGGTTACTGCCTTTGCGGGTGTTAACCTCATCGAACAATCAAATTCTCCGTCTGGAAAGCAATTTGAGTATATTATAGGGTGTTTATCTTCCGCATTTCCGGATTTTGATTTCGGGGCAATGGTTCCTGAGCATTTTAAGCGTGTGATATCCCCGGATCAAATTAGATCAAGCGTGAGCTGGTCTATGGCATCCGCAGTTACTTCTTCAGATGTTGTGGAAACACATTTATGGCAGGCGATTGAAACCGAGATTTCTCCTGTTCTGTGCGATATTTTCCAATATGAACCTAATTGCGAAGACATTTTTTCGGAAATGGGTGCTTTATGGAATTACACATATTTCTTCATTAACGAGAAACAGAGAAAAGTGCTCCTATTTCATCTCCGGGAAGGCGCTCAGGCTTTTGAGTCCGATTCGGATGGCGAAGATTCAATATCTCAAGATGAAAGCCTCCTTGAGCAGAGATATGGCTTTGGTGTATTCTAAGGGTGCGTCAAAATGTCTTTAAACATATTCTTTCTCATTTGTATCTAGGTTTTCTTACTCTTGATCCAAATGGTCAAACACTATGTACAATTTTCTGAGAAAAACCGATGTCTCAAGTAAAGTCACATCACTCGACCGACCTTAACGATTGTGAAATATTAGTGAGGTTTACTGCCTGGGTTTATTTAGCTCAAGAAAATTCCCATATTGACAAGATTGAATAATTCTATCAAATCCACTCATTACCTTTGATATTGCTTGGTCTGTTATTGATTCGCCAAGATTCTTATTGACATATTCTTGAATCAAAATATGTCTGTGGTTACCATATTGTTCGAATATCCTTTCAATTGTAATATATGAATTGGGAATGGCCAAGACAGGATTATTATTCCTACGATTTTTGTCGTATAATTGAACTAAAATAATAGCATATCCATTTTGTGCCATGTTGTGAAGTATTGCTTCTAATTTTTGTCCTTCTACCATATCAAAGTTATTATATACGGGGTCTTTGTTGGGTAAATCTTGATGGAATTGCATTCCATGACCTCCAGAATCTGTGATCAAAACTATGATATGAACATCAATTCCATTTGGAAGGGGAGGAATCAATGTAAATGCATCAACCCAATCCTCAGGTCCATCACCTCCTCCTCCTTGAACTTTTACATGGTTAAATTGAATGGATTCACCAAAATTAAAAACAACAGATTTGTTTTCGGGAACTTTCTTCTTCTTCAATTCAGCATACGCCTTATCTCTGAAAAATACAGCTGAAAATTCACAATTCTTTTGCAAAATCTTTGATTCTCGAATCTTTTCAGTTATCTTTTGAGCTGTACGAATACTGCTTTCCATGGATTTCGTAGAATCAACCAAAAAAGTAAAAGCAACATTATTCATCTGATATGGTTTGATACTACTTGTATCGATGGAAAACTGAAACTTCTCAACTTTTCTACACCTTGTCAAATCATAGTTTGACTTTTGCGATGATCTTTTTTCGATACCAACAAGCCATGAGGCAATATTCTTAACAAGTCTTTGAGTTCCAGACACACTCCAATGATGGTACAATTTAGTAAATCCACAGTCAATAATAACATCACCTTCAATGGAATCATTTGGGGCTGAATAATAAATATTTAGATAATTCCCCTTAGATGAGATCGCAAAAGGCCGAAAAGGCACAATATTGCTCCGAACATCAATAGAAGATATTGTTGATCCTTCAAAGAACTTCCCGAGATTAAATCCATAAGATGGTCTTCCAAGATCTTCGAGAATAAATCTTTCATCAAAAGTTTTTTTGGATTTCCTACTAATATCACCAGCTTTAATGGTTTTCTCTCCATCTTCATTTCCAGACACCCTAAATGAAGGATATAGGCCAGAAAATGACGCCTTTGATAGATAACAATTGACTTCATAGAATAATGGTTCATTGTCTGCCCACCAACACAAAGATCCACCAAGTTGCTGGAATTTAATAGTACATTCGATAAATTGATCAATAAGTTCAAAACCAGATGTTCCATCAGGCAAAGTGCTCATGAAACTTGGCCCACCACTGCAAATAACCCACATTTGGCAATACTTACCACTTTGCATTTCGTTCATAGCATCATAATAATTATTAACACTTTTCACAAGAAACCCTTGGTTCTCAAGTGTTCTAAAGAGACCATATTCACTTGAGAGAGTTTGAATACTAATATGTTTCTGTTCTTTATAATTAAGGATTTTTCCTATAGTTTTGTCATAAAAACAGCAGAAAAGTATGCCCGTGTTCCATTTTTTGTTGTATGACAAGTCATATATAGGATTATCATCGTTTTCTCTATTAATGGCAATTTTATTATTCTCCAAACCCAAATGATAGCCATGAGAAAATTTGGGAATTCTCTTTAAGGGTCTCAAGAGATCATCAGTAATTTCAATTGACTCATCTATAATAAACACTCTTTCTTCATTATCTATTCTTTCTTCAAATGCAATATTTTGGTAATTTTTTGAATTTAATGTATTTGTCAAATCAGATGGCTTTTCTACTATGATTCCATTAGAAATAATGTTGGAAATCAAATTAGCGTTCAAACCAATCCCAATTCCGATGGTTTTGATGTTTGAAAACATTAATCTCTCTATGATTTTTTGTATTTCTTGAATATGTTGAGAGTTATATTGGCCATCAGAAAGTAAGAATACATAAACATTTTTTGAGGAACATTTTGAAATCAGTTCTTCTGCAGAGTTTAAAAGATCAATAAAACCAGAACCATAACATGGATTATGCAATTCTGATATGGTTCTATTAATGATATTATTCTGAGATAGTATTATTGGAGGTGTCGGATCACATATTTTGATTGGTTGATTAGTACCTGACATTGCAATAGATATGGTTTCATTGTCAGATAATAGCAAACTCATGAGAAGCTCTTCAACTATTTTAATCGAATAAGAATTTGACATAAAACCAAAACATGAGTGTGATTTGTCAATTAGCACAATAGAAGAATAGCTTGGTACAAGCCCACAGTTCCTTTCTTGATATATTTTTCTTTCATTCCCAGATGATAACAAAAACTTGATTATCCCAGGAAAATATAGCTTCCCAGGTTTTTCTGAAGGAGAATACCGAGTTGGCTTGTTTGGAACAAAGGTAATAGGCTTTTTAGAATCATAAACCATTTTTGAAGGTGAAATACTATTTGATTCTGTGAATACTTTGGATTTCCTAACAACTTTAGATTCTTTTATAACTTTGGAAACACTTGTTGGGTTTATAAGTTTCCCAATATAAGCATGATTACCTTGAAAAACATCATTAATAGATCTGATGGTTTCAATACTATTATTTGAATGTTTTGAATCTTTTGAAATAATTTCTTTTATAAAACTAGCAAAAACATTTGCATCCATTTCATAATATTTCTTAAAGCAACACAAATGGTTTTCTGGAATTCCAACCTTTTTTAAGAAATCCTTATACCTAATATGCATATCATCATCTTCCTGGATACAAATTGTGAAAATAGAGTCAAATTTCTTAATAATTAGTTTTTGCCAATCATCATAAAACTTTTTGTCTCTTGAATGAATATTTGAAAAGAGACAGTCAGAAAAAATAATTACATTATGTTTGATATTATTATTCCTCTGATTTTCTAAAATCAAACGGTGTAAGGCATAAGATAAACAAGAAACTTGCCTATAGTCATGAATAGCTTGCAATAACAAGGCAAAGTGGAAATACTGGAGATGTTCCTCAGTCTTTTTAAGTCGAAATAGAAAGCCGAAATTTGCAAATACAAAAATTGAGAAAGGGATTGATAGGTTGTCCATTGATAATGAAACAGCCTCCAAAGCATTAAACAGGTATCTGTGACCGGTTTCACGACCAATAGTAGAGCTAATATCATATAAGAGAATAACTTCTTGTTCATTACTATATAACCCTCTAGTAATTGATTCTCCAAGGTTTTTCATAATCATAGAAGCTGATTTAATTGAGTTAAATATGGTTTTCTTAACAGAATCATGAGCCAGATCACTGATTTCCATTGTTAAATCAATACTTTCATTTCCTGAAGAGCAGGATAACCGATTGTGCAAATTATCAGATTCTTTGAGATAGTTTATCACATCCAAATCAGTTGAATCAAATATGGAAACAGGATTATCCTTTTGTTTTTTGAATTGTTTATAGATAGGTTGTTCTTTTTCAATTGGGGGCTCTGAAATATCCAGCATTATTGTACCCTTAGGTAGGTTGAAATTTGGAGTCTTGAATTCCATTTCATATTGTACAATTGATTTTGGAATAAAATCAATAATATTCCGACTATTCTCATTTTTTTCATTTAACAGTTCATTAAAAGCTTCTATCCAAAAAGAAGACATATATTCCTTTAATTTTTCCAAAAGATCTATATATCTTTGATCACCTGCTATTATTAAAAGAGCTATTTTGCGATATTGCTCCAAAATATCTTCATTATCATATAAATTTTGGAAAGTATTCTCAAATCCTTCAAAAGAATAATCATTATTTTCAACAACAATATCTTCCTTAATAGAACCATTATGATAATAGTACTTCAGTATTTTGGGAGATAGATTGATAGAATGTTCTGACAAATCACAACGATTCTCCTTTTTAACACTATTCAAGAATCCTGTTTGAAAAACTTGGAATTTTTCATCAAAATTAATACTTTTAGGTTGAATCAGCCCAAATGCGAAAATTTTCGAAAAGTTTTGTATTCTTTGATTGCACCAAATTTTTACATTGATTTTAAAGTTCTGAGAAAAAACTTGATCACAATGAACAATAAACTCCCATCTATATGTGAAAAATTTCTTTGTTATTGGTACTACACAGTAAGGATTTTCAATTTTGATGATTGAGGAGTCAGTGCTAATAAAAACATTAAGGGAGTCATTAGGATAATTAAATTCTGAAGCAAAAAACAAGATAAAATGTTTCCCATCAAAAAATCCATCTATTTGGTGGACTCTTTCGACAAATTCGGAGATATCGAACTCAGAATAAAGACTCTTAGAAATCCCCATACCAAATTTTGATTCAGTGGTAAAGCTCAACGATTCTTTTGATTTTGATAATAGTATGCAATTTGAAGTGATTTGGGGTGCATCATGACAGTTATTAGGTATCAAAGAGACAGAGAAATGTAAAACATCATCTTTAAAGACATCATTAACCTGAATTTTATTTTCATTTTGATCCAAACGATGACATGAAAGAATTTTGATATATGGATTGGAATCAATTATTTGACCATTAATTTTAATACAATAATCTTTAATCTGAATCTGAGCATTCGAAGTTTTTACAATTGCGATTTCGATATAATAATCATATTTTATGTATGATAATATTCCTTTAGTACTTATATCATTTTCATTTATTGATGAAAGATTTTCGTAAGAATACAAACGAAGAACCATAATTCCAGCTGATAATTTTTTAGAATAAAGTGCTTTCTTGATAGAAATCGTGGACTTGGATGTCGAATTACTTATAAATGGCAAGGTTTTGGACATTTTAACAAATTTAATACTATCATATCCAGACAAATCTAGCTTTTTTTGAATTAATTCCTCAATATCTTGTACATTCTTTATAGTTACATTATTTTTTTTCATATCTTTTATTTGATCCAATATAATATTGGAATAATCCTTGGAATTATCAAAAACAAATCTGGAATTCTCTGATTTGATGGAAAAACTACTAAAATGAGCCAAATCTATTGAATCAACGATATTCCCCACCTTTCTTGACAGATCATCAAAATAGATATTAATTGGTTTTTGATTAATTGTAACATTATTCTCAATAGAAACTCCATCAATACCATTATTAATAAGAAAACCTGCTAATGTTTCTAAAGAATCCTCAAATATTTGTATATAGTGAGTTACCGGCTTCGATTGATCATATGTAATACTGGATTCATAATCAATGCTACAGTAAACATCAAAAACCTTGGTTGAATCGCCGAAGAAACAGCCTTCTTCAAAGTCCTTATACAATTTCCAAGAATTTTTCTTTGAGATTATTTCAATTATACTTCTGTTTTGAATACAGATTTGGTATTCACCTTTTTCAAGAAACTTAGCTACTTTAAAGTGCTGCCTCTTACAAATAGTATTAAAGAGAGGAGATGACAGTTTCTTCTCTCCCCCATTAGATCGGATTTTCAGAGGAACTACTTCTCTGAGATAATTGATCAAAACCGAAATCCTCTCCTCATCATTTTCTTGAATATTCAATAAATGAAATAGATAATTGCCCAAAAATGTCCAATTCTTAAATACTAGAAATTCAAGGTCGCTATGCTTATTTGGATTATAAGTGGAGCTTTTCGCTAGTGTATGAACATGATAATTAATCCACAAATCTTTTCTAATAGTGAAATATAGATTATTAATCGAGATCAAAAGGTTTTTGGGATAAATATACTCTTTCTGTAGCTTTTGTGAATGTTGAATTATAACCTGCTTGAATGTATTATATGGATCAAGCATGAATTTATGACGGAACTCAACTCTATCTGAAGACATAAACAAATTGGAAATCAAATCTCCTATTGGCTGTAATAAATAATTCGTTTCATAGTCATCTATTTTCATGATAAAGCAATCATATAAAGATAAGATTTTTCTCAAAGATTGATTCAAAATCATTCCATCATCGATCATGGAATTTGACGCTTGGAACTGTAACATAGATAATAAAACCTTTGGTTCATATATTATACATTCATTAACTGCATTTTCAATAAAACTCGTTAAATATTTTTGTATCTTGAGTGATCCAGTTAAACCATCATATTGAAGGCTAAACTCATACTTTGAATAAACCAAATAAACAAAAAATGCATAACTAATCCTATTCATATTAACAAATTGTTGGAATATGAATCTATGCTCTGGATTATATAATAATGCCAGTAATGGTAAACTATTGGCTTGATTATCTTTCAGCAAAAATTTTGGACTAAACAATTCTTTCTCTTTCCCCTCATTTTTAAGGTTTTTAATGAAGGAAATCAAGGATGAATTATCTGAATTAACCATTTTTTCATAACCACCAAATTTTTTCACCATCATTTCATTATTGCATATTGAACGAAAATCTTCAAAACAATATGACGGTAATACTATTTCCATCATGGGATCGAATTTTACCAAAGATAGGGTATAGATGAGCTTATCATCACGAACAATTCTTTTATTACCAGTAAATTGATCAAAAAAGTTAACTATTTGATTATGTGTGATAAATTCGTTATGTTGAATCATATTAAAAACAAACTCCATTTTGGCTGAAATAATATCATCTCCATTCCCTATTCTTTTTGAGTAAATTAGCAGTGCATGAAGCCAATAATAAAATCCTTGAGTTGAATCGAAACCCGTAAACAATGAATCAAAATTAAACAATACAAATGTGTTATGTTTCATCGACATCAACTCCTTTTTAAGATCTAGACAAATGAAATTAAGAAGTGATTTTGAAAAATAATTCTTTCCAAAAGTTGCTATTCTTTGGCGAAACCTTGATTCCTTAACAAAGTTTTGAGAATCTCTTAAATCCATTGAAAGTTTAGGAATCAAATCAATCCATTCTCGAATCACATCTACCCTATTCTGATTAAATAAATCTAGTGTGCAAATATGAATTAAACCAATTGTAGTAAATTTGCTTGGTTCTGTAGAGAAAGGGGCAAGAAACAGAAAAGGATACGGCAGAGAATCTATTGAAACCGTTAAAACAGGGGAATCAATATTGATATCAAAATCAAGGTCATTTCTGCATCTTTGGTGACTTAATACGGCAAAAAAGTAATTTGTGAGAGTTTTTCTCCTGATAAGATCATCAGACCTAAAGTTATTGTCAGATAGATTTTTAGATTCCTTAGGGATAATAATGTTTTGGGTTATGTTTTGCAATACTTTCAGAATAAAAAGACTAAATCTCTTCAAAATAGGCAATTCTTCTGCCTTTCCATAAGTTTGAATACATTTTTTAAGATAATCATTATAAATAGGAAAATGTACATACTCCAAAACCAATAATGTTTCAAAAATACGAGCATAATTTTGCGATTTTGATATCATTTCGTCAGTAATCTTGTACATTATACTAATAATGCTAATTTGGGTAATATTAATGCATGCTAAATGAGATTCAAAGAGTTTTAAGTCATCTTTAATACCCTTTGGTTTTTCGTATTTCGAGCCAAATCTCTTCTGGAATTCATTTTCAACATTATTTTTCTTTTGAACAAATATATCTGATAAAAACCGATATAAAACCCTCCCATTAATATTTCGAGATTCCGAATTCTGCATTCTAACATTGATAAAGTTAGTGGCGAATTCTATTGACATGCTGTGAAGATTTTCTTTGTTATCAGATTTAAAGATGTGACTATATATGCATGCGCAATTATTAAGGGTTTCATCAAATGATTTCATTAAAAAGTTAAGAAAGAACTCTGACTTAAGGGCTGGAGGCACATCCTTTTCTCTTTGAATAATGATAACAGGACTCTTAATTCCTTTTTGAAGCAATTCATTAAGCGAATCCAACACTTCAACTGAACAAAGTTCAATACCATCAATTAAAATCCATTTATTCTTATCCATTGCAGTTTCTACAGGAGACTGATGGTATGATAAGGTATTGAGATACGATGACGAATGAAGTTCTTTTAACAATTCATCAGCATCGGAAGAGTTAAGCCTAGATTGAATATCATGAATATCATCAGTTGTCCAATGTTCTTTTGATAATAAAATATTTCCAAATTCATTGTCAACCTCATTGATTCGTTGAATTATATCATTTTTGATTTTTGCTGATATATTTATGTTTGGTCGTAATCCTCCAATGAAAAGACTTTTATCTGTTGAAGAATTCAACTGTAAAAATTCTAATTTGATACCAGTAATTTGACAAAACAGTTTAATCGGATATTTCTTTCCAGAAAACACATTACCCTTAACAATCAATGGGGATCTAATAAATTTAAGTAATCCAATAGTATATAATAAATCTATTTGGTCAACAGTCAAATATTTTAGACTCTCATAGCATGATGGATCTTCAACAGGGAAATAGTTACCATTCAACGATATTGATGATGATGATAAACTAATCTTTGGACAAATAGTATCATTTGAGATTTGAAGACTGTTTAAAATTTCAGTAACTTTGTTTGCCACATCATGATTATTAAATAGCCTTGAAAGGAGAATTTTGCAAAGATGAACGCAATGAAATGATGGAGTACTTGCAATTGAATTAAGAAGTGTACATAGTTCATTAAAATTGATTCCAAATCCTTGAACATTAAATGTGTATTCATAAAGCTGATCAATTATTGTATAGGCTAATGAGTATTCGATTGCAAACGATTTCCCTCGATATGAATCTATGATTTCCTTTCCAATTCTTAGTTTTTCATCATCAGAACACTCAGGAAGTAAATAATTAATAGAATACTTGTCTAAAAACTCATGACTAATGGATTGTGTTAATCCTACAACAAAGAAATCGCCCTTTCTCATTAAATTTCCATTTGGAAGCTCAAAATCAATACAACTCGAATCAAAAACTGTTCTTAATGAACTAATCAATTCTGGGGAAGCTAGATCGATATCATCCAAAATAATCCAATATGGAGACTCTCCTTCTTCATTTTCTAACATATTGACAAATTCGGTCTTAATATATTTATATTCAGGATTTCCATTATTGATAACAACTTTATTTTCTCCAAATAGATCGGTGGGTTTGGTTGATTTGGTTATACTAATAATATATGGTTTTATCCCTAATATGCTATAAACATATTTGATTATATGCTTCCTTCCAGAACATTTTGAGCCATGAATAATTAAAGGTTGGCAGATTTGTGAACATACAAAAACAAATTCAGCTAGATTAGCCCTTTTTGCATTCCAAACGACTTCATTTTGATACAAATTACTAAATTTCATTGAAATACCACTAGATTTCGATATAATAGAAGTTTCAGAAATATCTAAATAGTCTTCAATCATTGATGATGAGTTTTTCTTTTCAAAAAACATCTTAATGATTTCCCTAAATTCATTGATTTTTCCAAATCTTTTACACTGCAAAAAAACGGAATTAACAATTCTATAGTGATCAATATCCTTAATTGGGATGGGACAACCGAATTTCTTTGACATTTCAATCAATTGGTTTGAATCATACTCATTAACCCTTATAATATTAAACCGAGATATCATTGCATCAGAGAGGCATCTTTTAGGATTTTTTGTAATAATACCACATAACCTAAAACCATTATTCCCAATTTTTATTGATGGAATTCCCTCTGGTAAAATTGTATGGCAATAATCTTCAACCAAAGTTAGTTCGGGACTATATGACAGAATTCCATTCAGCCTTTCAATTACAGCAACTTTTGAATTATCAAATGAAGAAATTGCAATTGGGATTTGGGATAAAATAGCTTTTGTTACAACACCAGGGACGAAAATCGACTCATATTTCATCACATAATTATTTGATGTCAAGTTTAATATATCAATCTTATTTTGAATATGACCCTTTATATTATACCCAAATATGTTTTCCTCGTCGATGCACTCTTTTTGGATAAGCCCTAGTTGCAAAATCGAATCATGCAGATTCAATAGTTGAGCTTCACCAATTAGTGTTGAGACTGTTGTATCAGACTGTAAAGAATAACTAAGTGATCCAGGTAAAACAAGTTTACATATTGTATGCTTAAATGATGAAGGACCATAAAATAATACTGGCTCATCAGGTGGTATAATTGCAAAGGAAAATAGGGACTCTACAAAACTATCTAGAAGATGAACAGAAGATAGGTTTGGGATTATAATACTTACGCTATACAAACCCCTATTGAGAAATATTTCGTTCCCTTCAATTCGATATTCGGTCTTAAATTCAAATAGTTCCTCTAATTTACCGCTAATATCATAATGTATGACATTTTTAAAGTATTCAATAATGCTGTTCTTACTTTTTTCTGTGTATTCCGCTTGGGATAACATGAGCAAAGCAATATGGGTATAAATATCAAATCCTTTAAAATTCTTATTTTGTGAATAGGCGCATCTCTTTATAAGCCTGATAGTGCTTCTAAAGTTCCATTCAAAATCAAGACCAAAATGTATTTGATTTGATAATAATTTAGAATATATTTGGATTGTAGAAATTTCAAAACTTTTAGAATGATTTTTCGCCAGCCCCATCATCATTTTACCAAATTCTTGTTCTCTAAGATTGGGATAATCAATTTTAAATAGTTTTCCTGAAATAGATTCAGGAATCCCAGATCTTCCTTTCATTGTAATTCCATTTTGACAGCTTACAAACATAAAACTATTTGATCTAAAGCGACCATCAACATCACCAGGAAGATATATTTCACAACTACAATTGTAGTCAATAAAGGGCCACATAGAAATCATGGAAGAGCTATCTAAAAGATCAAATTCATCTCCTAAAAATATTCCTCCTTCAATAAAACACTTAAGAAGAGGACCAGATTTAAAAACGAATTGATTATTTTCCATAACATAATTGCCAATCAATTCCATAACTGATGTATCTCGATTCATTTGAACTATAAACTGAGAGTTTTCAATATGGTTCATCAGGCTCATTATTGATGATGTTTTCCCAATTCCTGTTCTGCCTTCAATAACAATAGGCAGGCCGCATTGATATAATAAATACACGCCAGCCATATATTTTTCTAGAGAAAGAATTGATTTGAACATAAAAAAGGATTGTTCCTGAATACTTCCCAATACTTCTTCAGCAAAAGACTTATCGATATCTAAACGTAACGGTGTAGCAAAAATTCCTTTAGCGAAATCATTGATTTGTGTCTTAAAATCTGGATATTTTTCGAAAAGATTTTGAACGATGTGAATGAATTTGGACAAACTGGCTATATCACTAAATAATTTTGGTTCGAAATCCATGTGAATTAATCTATTCACAACTGATTTTAATTCGTCTTTTTCAAATGAACTGAATTGATCATCCAAGTCAATTATGGTAAATCTATCAAGTAAGGCAGGGGATAAATTATGAATTTCTTCAACACAGGCATTAGCAATAATCCGAAAGTTTCTATTGATGCAAAACAAATCGTTATGAGGAAGCTCATAAAACTGTGCAATTTTTTCACCATCAAATGAATTTAGAGAATCTAATAGACCATTTAGACCTTCAATAATATGTGAAGGTATCATTTCAATATGATCAATAATAACAGGTCTCCCATCTATCATTGATTGTATCAGTGGACCATTGTTCCAAATCAAAGGGATCTTCATTTCTTTTGAAACTGGACCGTACTTTCCAATAAAATCAGATAGGGTTGTTTCAGGTGTTCCACATATAATCCTTGGATTACCATATCCCAAATTTTTCCCAATTAGTTGACTTAGATAACTTTTTCCACAGTTCCTTTTACCTCTGATCATAATGGGTGATACAATTTGTAATAAACGATTCTTTGCTAAACTAAAAACTCTATTGCTAATCTTATTGTTCAGATAGTTCTTTTCATCAATCTCAGCCATCTCATATTCAGGTTTGCAAATATCAAGCTTTTTGCATATGTTAATCAAAACATCTTTAGGAATTGCTCCATAACTCATTAAAATTGAATCATATAATGAAAATCCTGTCTCTATTGATCGAAATACGCCAATGGCATCCCTAACAGTGGGGAAAAATGTCTCATTATTGACATTTGCTGACAATTCATCAAAAAATTGTTGAATTATCGAGAAGTTCTTATTATTTTCAAACAGATTAGCTATGATTTCTTTCTGAATTTCAAAAGAAAGCTCATATGTCTTAATGATTTCGAAGTTGGATAGAAACTCAGGACTAAAAGGCCTTCGAGTTGACCTGTTAACAACACTATAACTATTCATGGTGGCTACAATCTTAAAGTTATCATGCATTATTCCCCTTTTAGAGCCATTGATTTGATCATCAACAAAGATCTCTTTGGTGTTCAAAGCTACTGACATAAATGAAAGTACTTGTTCATCAGCAAGGTTAATCTCGTCAATTAATAGTGGCTTTCCATTAACAAAAGCTTTATAAAAAGCCCCTTCTTTGAACGTTATTTCCCCTTCATATTCCCCGATTACTGATGTTCCGAGAAGCTGATCAACACTAGTGTCACTATTACAGTTGAACCGAATAACATCAGGGCCTAAAACATCAAGAGCCACAAAAGTTTTACCAGAGCCTGTAGGACCTTCAATAAGCACAGGGAACCGATTGAACAGATGCCTATTAAGCTGTTCCTTAATATCTCTATATTGTTTGGTGTTCACAACACGCATATTTTTTGACTCCAAAATTGAAACAATTTAAAGACAATATTTTTTTTCTGAGAAAAATGCGATAGTATTTTTCTGAAGTTTATCCTAACCGCCGGGTTTTAATCGTATCATTGAAAAAGCACCTACAATCAAAATGACCCTAGTGCGACGTTCTTCTCGTTGCACGCAGAGCTGCCCCTTTCCATGCTCTAATGATTTTTGGAATGGGGTTGTTCCATCTCGTGAAACGATTATCAAAGCTGAATCAGCGAAACTGTTTTTGGAGGCTCATTTTGAAAATTTGATTTCTGAATCACAAGCACGAAGAGATAGGTATGAAAGTGTAATGAAGACTGCAGAAGAGATAGGGCTTGAACCAGAAGAAAAGGAGACGATTAAAAACAGAATTGCACAAGAAGAAACGAAATTTTGTCGGATTACTAGAACAAAGATTAAACCATCTAGGTTTGAGCGAATTCAGCTAATTGGAAGAGGTGGTTTTGGAGAAGTATGGTTAGTACATGATAAGCTTTCATGTGAATTATGTGCTCTTAAAGTTTTGAGGAAAGCAGATATAATTAGAAGCGAACAAATTCTTAACGTAAGAACAGAGCGAGATATTTTGTCGTTTTCACATAATCCTTGGGTTGTATCTTTAAAATGCTCTTTTCAAGACAACGAAAAGTTGTATCTTGTGCTAGAATACATCCCTGGTGGAGATTTAATGAATGCTTTAATTAAGCAAAGCGTGTTTACCGAGCCTACAGCCAAGTTTTTTGCAGGAGAAATACTTTTGGCTGCACATTCTGTTCACGAAATCAGTTTCATACACAGGGATATCAAACCAGACAATGTTTTAATATCCGAATCGGGTCATATTAAACTGACTGATTTTGGTTTGTCTAAGAATTATGCTAAGAATGATGCAGCACTAGAAAGAATCAATGAAGAGATTACCGATATTATTTTTGGACAATCAGAGGGTATTAAACCAAGACATGTAAGAGGCAATGAAATTGCAACATGTGATTATACTGCTCCAGAAGTTCTGCGTGGAGAGTGTCCAACAACTAAAAGTGATCTATGGTCAATAGGAGTTATAATTTATGAAATGTTATATGGATTTGCTCCTTTTAGTGGTAAATCAATACAAGAGACTGCTCTAAGGGTTATTCATTGGAAACATTCGCTTAGATTCCCCAACACACCACAAGTTTCATCTGTAGCAAAAGACTTATTAATACATATATTATGCGATCATAATCAAAGATATGATTATGAGCAAATCATACATCATCCATTTTTCAACGGATTTGATTTCACAAATTACAAAGCCAATATCCCACCACTTGTTCCTGTTTTGAGATCTCCTACAGACACATCTCATTTTGATATTTTTGAACAAGAAGAATGCCCTCTTGGATATGATCTTCCTTATTCTAACCTCGCAAATTTTGCTTTTCTTGGTTTCACATTCAAGAAAAGGCCTCATCAAACAATCTTAGCACAGGAAATCTTTTCACCCCAATAAATACTTTATCCTTTTTAATTACTCAAATGAACAATTGTTGATAAGAAAAGGGATGTTAGTGACATTAATTTAGATATAACTTCAACAATAGGGGAATACAAAGCATCATTGAATATTTCATTCATGAGTTGGTGTATTACGAAAAACTTTTCTCTTATTGATGGAAATGAAATAGAGTGAGGATCAAATGACTCAAAACCCAAATCGAATTGCTCAAATATCTCCCTTATTGGTCCTTCGAGTTGAGATACTGCTTGTGAAGTTCGAATTCCAACCACACAATGATGAACTATCTTTGAGATATATTGCCTTGGCTGTGGGGAAATTTCGGATTTAAACAGCTCTCGAGCAGTTTGTGTAATTATATTAAGCTCCTCAACAGGAAAGAAGTAATGATTACCATTTGGTCCACATATTTCGTCACAATACAGCGACAACCTTAATATTAGAGGATCCAACTGTAAATCTGAGACACTATCTGTATGATGAAGTATTTTCCCAAAGTCTTTAGTGATTTGAACAAGGGTAGATCTCGAAATATAAATTTGGGATTTCATTTGAGAAATAACAAACTCTTTCGCATGCAGATCATTATATATACTGTCAACATGTTCTTTGAGCCTTGGGATAAATGGTTTAATATCATTCCCAATTGCCTCAATTTTTGGACAATTTCGAAGAACGTCAAGATGTTCAACAATGCCTTTGAGTTCTTTAAAAATAAACCCATGATCAGCTGTTAGTTGATTGACCACTTCTTGTAATGGATTTGGCGTGTTATCAATTGTTTTCATCATTAATAACAATGCTTGATCTATCCTCATTCCTTCTGTATTGAATCCAGATTTAATATTCATCCACTTTTCAACTGCCTTCAGTAATTTTGTTTGTTTTTGATTTTCTTCCTCAAGAGAGTTAAATTTTCCCACATATTCTGAAGTAATTACACGTAGATAGGCTATTGGATTTTCAAATTTTTCGCTCCGCGATTTGCACACATGTAGCATTGGTTTAACTATTTCTTCCATGTTTTGTTGATACTGATGAACAAATTCTTCTTCTGTTGACTGAATTAATGACATATAATGATCATTCAATTTCTTAAAGCTGTTTTGCAATTCTATAGCCATTTCTTCAGAGTTTTTAGGAGGCAAAACATTTTCTTCATTCATTGTGATTTTTTGGAAATCGTGGAATAGCTTGTAGCAAGACTCCATTATTTTCGAATGATCTGATTTTAGATTAGCATGTTCTTTTTCAAGGTTTTTCAAAGATGATTCTTTTTCTTGGTACTTATTTATTAGTGTCTCTGATAACGATAAAAACGAAATATCATTTGGCATTGTAATCACAGTTTTTATCTGCTTACGGATGTTGCTTGTGATTTTTTCATATTCATTGCACTTTGTACATCGTCTCTCTAGAACAAATAAATTCATATTCTCAATATAATTCAAATCATCAGGTTTCGGTAATAATGTATTATTTGAACATCCAGTCATTATTTCTGACATTCTTTTGCCAACTTTCTGAACTGCTTCATTAATTTGTTTCGAATCAATTTGGGATCTCAATTCTTCAATAATATGATTTTTGAATTTGATTGTTGATCTTTCATCTTCCAATTTTTCTTCTAGAGAAAGGATTACATTCTTCAAATCTTGATTTTGCTTTTCTAGATTTTTAACAGTTTTAGCATGCTCTTCTTCTCTTTTTGCATTATCAGCTATTATCTCATTCATAGCATCACTTTGGTTTTCGTTTTTCTTCATTAGAATTGATATTTGTATTTCTAGACTTTTAAGCTTATCGATAGAATCTAATACAAAATCACGAAAAGCATCAAATTTCTCATAAATTTTAGATTGTGGGCGTAATAAAAGCCCTCCAATATTAGAAACCTCAGAAATTAGAGCGGTGACGCTCTTTCCAAGAACAGTATTTACAACAGGATCATCATCATCTTTTTTATCAATGTCTCTATTCTCAGTCTTTTTCTTTTCATTTTGACGCTTTCCATCATTCTTTCTATATATGGTAATTGGCAGCTGAAGTTCTCGAACAATTCGAAAAAACATATCTCCAAAGCAGGAAATTTCAGAAACCAATGATATCATTTCGTCATCGAACGAAAAACCAAATTTGATTGTGTTGAGAATAGTATTCACAGTCGAATTAAACATTGCTTTGTGCTGAGAGAGCTCGCTTTGAAGCAACCCACTCTTTGGAAAGTCAGTATAACTTAACTCATTAAAAAATCTTAGGTAACCTTTTATATCATTGATCCTTTTTGTTTGAAGCTCAGGTTTTCCTTTTATTAGTTCTTTTTTCGACAATAAATGCTTCAATCCATCGCTGAATGATAAAGCAATTTGAATAAGTGACCCACCTGTTTTTTTCAGGGCATCCCTATGTACAGTGTTCCTTCTATCATTATTAGTTATCTCATTAATAATGTGAATAATTTCCTGAAAAAGAGATGTCATGTATTCTGCTATAGAATATAGACCATGTTCGTGTATTTTCTCAAAATTCTCAACAAACTCTATCCACCCACTATTAAACTCAATACTTGTTGCTTTCATGGCAGCGATATTAATTTTGGAAAACTCTTCTTCGTCTTTAGCAGATGTCAATTGATTGCAATATTTATTTACTTCAAGGAAAAAACGATCAAATTGGGTTCCCAAACTCTTAATTTGTGGAATAATATTAGATGTAGAAAATATCGATGCCTTATTCATCGAACAAAACTCTAAAACACGTTTTGAAAGCTTTTTAAACATTGATTCCAGATTTGTAATAGAGTTGTTATTCATCATCTCTCGAAAAAACATAGATATATCCAAAGGTGTTCTTTCAAGTGATACCTTCATTCTCGAAGGGGAAGAATCAATAGATCCTTTTCCCTGAAGTCGTATCACTGATCCGGAATGTCCAATTTTTATTAAATTTGGTGTTTTATTATTCATATATTTTAAACGAACACAAAATCAGAATGGGTGACATTTTCTCTAGCAAAAGCGTTGATATTTTCGCACAATACAGCAATAATACGGAAGATTTAATAAAGAATTTGAAATCGATGGTTTCAGAAGAGGAAATAGAACCACTGACAAAAATAATTGAAGACAATCGTGGTTCATTGTTTCTAAAAAGGCTTGCAGGTAATATTGAGGAATTATTATCAATTATTTCATTAAAAACCATATCCAAGGATGATTCTAATATTATTCTTTCAAGCATTGCGTTTTTAATGAGTTCAATTATAAATGAAGTCAAACTTGAGAATGATTCTGATAATACCCTAAAGAAAATAGGATCATATGATATTTCATCTCTTCAAAATCTTGATGATAAAACAAAGGATAAAAGCAAAAAGGCTAATGCTATGTTAAGAGAAAAAATTGATCTATTAAGTGAAGAGATTGATACTCTCAATGAAAAAGCATCGATGTATCACGAAGAACTCATAAAAAAAGACATTGAATTCCAGAAAACATATTTAGTGCAAGAAGAGAGGTATTCCAAACTTCAAACTGAGTATCAGGGGATTGTAATTGAAAAATCGATATATGAAAGAGAGATTAAAAATCTTCAAAAAGAATTTCAAAAGAACTTAGAAAGTATACAAGAGCAGAATAACCTTCTTCTTAATCAATATTCATCAACAATTGATGAATTTGAGAGGATAAAACAAATCCAAATCAATCAGATGAATAACCTTGAAACAGAAAATCGAAGACTTTTTGAGGAGAATTCCAAACAAAAGCTATTCAACCAAGAGAGTATTTTTGAATTGACAAATCGATTTGAGGAATCTCAAAACCAACAATGTTTGGATATTTTGGGATTCCAGAACAAAACAAAGGATTTTTGGGATATTATTCTAAAACAACAACAATTATTAGATAATTATGAAAACCAATTTCAAAACTTGATGAAGAAGCCATTTCTAATTGTATCAGAAATATATGTATCAGAGAATTATTCGGATATTTCAATTGATATTTCTTCTATCAACGATTTTCAAGTTTTTTGTACAGAAAAAGCATCAAATGAAGCATCTTCTTTTCGTTCTTTTGAACAAATAGAAGAGGGCCACCATTCAGATGCGTTTGAGCAAGTATTAATGGAAATATTTGAATGTTTTGATAATGTACCATCATATTTTTCTTCTCCTGAAATTTTTCAGTTTCTACATAGTATAATAAGAATGATGCCAAAATCAGATTTATTGGTAATCAATTATATCGTAAGCCTCTTGAAATTCATCAAGAATGATAGAATTGAATGCAAAGAGATGATCAAACCATATATAGAAATGTTTCCTGATGCTACAACATTTCATGAATTTATAGATAGTACATTCACATTCATATCATATTTGTTACCAGGATTATTTAGAGCAATTAATATATCTAATTGTCGATTCGGATGCGATAACGAAGCAATGCCACTTCCACAGGCGTTTTTATGCTTTATTAATGATGTAACAAAGCTATTGGATGAAATTGACAACAATTTGCTACCTCTTATTCCCACAAATGATGAATATCTTTTAATACCATCCAAAATATCTGAGTATATTCAATCGATTATTGATCAACCAGGGCGAATATCATCAGAGATAATGATTTCTTCTATGGAAACCACTGAGAATAATCAAAGCACATTTGAATTAGTGAATTTGCAAGAAAAATTGAATAAAATTAAACAATGCTATCTAAGAAGCAAGGAAAGGATTAAAGAACTGAAACAACTAAATTTGAAATTGGAAACAGATATTCAATTGTTAAAATCCTCAAATTCATCAAGAAATGAAATGATATTAGACTTAACAAAAAAGAACAATAAGAGTATTAAAGAGAAACAATCCCTTGAAAAGAGGTTAAAAACGCAATTGACTGCGTTTGATAATCAAGTTACACTCCTTTTAGAAAAAGAAAAAACTCTTCATGATGAATCAAAGCGAGCCTTAGAGAGCTCAATGACTCAACAGCAACAAGTACTTGAATCCAGGGTTTTGTTTCTTACCAAAAAACTTGAATCATATAAAAGACAACATCAGGATACAAAAGTATTTACAATAGGATCTGGAATAGGAGATGTCAATATTCCATATTCTGACATTCTTTCATCCTTCGAAACAGATATTGCTAGTATCCTGAACAAAGTATACAAAAATGCTAAATGGAATCAAAAAAGGTTACTTATTTCTTTAGAAACCCTAGTAACAAGGTTAATATTCCTCGAAACATTGGTTAAAAAATAAGAACAAAAATATCATTGTAAAATGTTGAACATATTAATTCTCTTTTTCTTCGCTAAATTTGAGGAAAGGAACATTTTTGAATTAGATCAAGTATTTGAAGAGGAATCCAGTTATAGTTTGCCACCTAAAACACCAGATTCGACATTTTCAGGGATTACATTAATCCCAACTCCACAAATATCTGATAAGTCAAATCATAATGGCTCTTTTTTACAATCAACAGGAGTTGTTATAGTAATAGGATGTCTTTCTTGTGGTATAATTGTTTTCTTACTTAAAGTTTGCAATTGCAAAAAAGGAGAGAGCATGGATGGGGTTTCTGATGGATGGCATGATCCTGTGAAATTTTCTGTTGATACGCAACTCATGGAAGCATAAAAATCGTTTGAAATTAGCTTAGCTATTGCTTTACTTCTTTTGTTGAGCTGGTTCCTTCTTTTGAACTGCCCTGATGACACCAATAGCAACTGTTTGCTTCATATCTCTAACTGCAAAGCGTCCAAGTGGTGGATACTCTTGGAATGTCTCCACGACCATGGGCTTGCTTGGAACAACCTTGACAATGGCTGCATCATCTTTTTGAATCCACTCAGGGTTTTCAGTCACCTTCTTTCCTTGGCGGCGGTCAATTCTTTGGATTAAAGTATCGAACTTGCAAGCAATGTGAGCAGTGTGGCAATCGAATACAGGTTGGTATCCAGCATGGATTTTTCCTGGATGATTAGAAATAACCATTTGTGCAGTGAAATTATCGGTTTCACATGGGGGATCCCTCTTGATATCACCACAAACATAGCCTCTCTTGATATCAGATGTGGAAACGTTCTTAACGTTGAAACCAATGTTATTACCTGGACCAGCTTCTGGCATTGCTTCATGGTGCATTTCGACAGACTTAACTTCAGTCACAACAGTTGATGGAGCAAAAACCACGTTCATACCTGGCTTAATTATACCAGATTCAACACGGCCGACTGGAACAGTACCGATACCATTGATCTTATATACATCCTGAATTGGGAGCCTGAGGGGTTTGTCAAATGGCCTCTTTGGTGGAATGAGTGTATCGAGAGCTTCAAGAAGAGTCCTTCCGTTATACCATGGCATGTTTGGAGACTTTTCAATCATGTTGTCGCCTTGGAATCCGGAAATAGCAACAAATTGGTATTGATCTGGTTTGTAACCAATGTTAGTTAAAACGTGTGTCATTTCCTTGACGATTTCATCAAACCTTTCCTTCCTGAATCCAGTAGTTGTATCATCCATTTTGTTGACAGCAATGATAACCTGCTTGATTCCTAATGTGAATGCCAAAAGTGCATGTTCTCTTGTTTGTCCTTGTTCAGAAATACCAGCTTCGAAACCACCATTTGTTGAATCAATGACAAGAATACCAGCATCAGCTTGTGATGTTCCTGTGATCATGTTCTTAATGAAATCTCTGTGTCCAGGGGCATCAATGATTGTGAATTCATACTTTGGAGTTGAGAACTTCCATAAAGAGATATCAATTGTAATACCTCTTTCTCTTTCAGCCTTTAATGAATCCATAACAAAGGCATACTTGAATGAACTCTTTCCGAGTTCATTGGCCTGCTTTTCAATTTGAGCAATCTTCCTCTTGTCAATGCCACCGCACTTATAGATCAAGTGTCCAGTTGTAGTAGACTTACCAGCATCAACGTGGCCAATAACAACAATGTTTATGTGTTCCTTTTCCTTTCCCATGAAAGCAGTAACTAAAGTGATGGACCATGCTTAAGAAAGTTTCAATTCTTGCTATTGAGAAAACCTGAAGTCATATATATCTCAAACATAGTTTTATCATTGAAAAATTGAAATAATTTTAAGACGATCAAGACGACAACTGCAAACTATTCAATTATCTCAGAAAAAAAAACCCATTACCAGGTTTGAAATAAGTTTTTTAGAAATGTTTTCTGAAAAAACTACCTGAAAGGAAAACGACTTATTCTCAGTTAATCTGTCGACAATTCATGGATAAAATCGAGTGTAAATGCCATTTACTCGTCTTTTAGAGAATACCACAACATGAGGAGTGTTGTTCATCAAGAATGATGGTTTTTTCAGATACCAACTCAATGTGTGTCATAAAGAAATCAAAATGCTTCAGAAGCTTTGAAATGAATTCATCTTCACATCCAGGAACAAGATATGTGCAAACCATATTTAATTGACCTCCAGTGGTTACACCATGAAATGTGAAATTCCTCATCGGTCTTAAAACTTCTGGGAACATATTCATTCCTCCTTGAATCCAAATATCTTTAAAATCTGTATTAATCTTTCCGATGTTAGAAATACTTGCAGTTGGAAGGGCTGGTGTATAACTTCCTAGACAATTACCCTTAAAAGCACTCTTCACATGTTTTGGCATCAATTCATGTAATTGGGAATGAATCTGAGTAATCACATCTTTAACTTGTGTTTGGCCATTAATCTGGACACGTGAATAAATCCCTGCACTAGCAAATAGTGATGCATCCTCCGGAAGACCAAAAAATGGACGCGAATTACACGAAATAAGGTTTACAGCGGCAAACTCTGGTGGATGAGGGACTGAATTGATAATCGAATAGAGTTCAGCTGCAGAAAACACAGATTGCGGTCTCACGTTATGCTTCTTACAAAATGAAAGAAGACTATTTGTGTCATAAGTGAAACACCGGGCTTTAAACTGGATAGGGGTATTGGCCGGCGAAGGATTAGGCGGAACAGAGAGCATATTAGATACATCAACAGGTTGCAAATTATCATCGACGTTTTCAATCATCTTTTTCCAATCATATCTGTCTTGGGGAACAAAAGATGTTATAGAAGACAACAAATCTGAGAGAAAATAGCCAATATTTGGCCCATCAGTAAATGAATGGCAGGCAACTACAACTAAAGCTCCAGCTTTATGCCCCTCCATTGAACATAGCCAAAAACTCACAGAATCAAGCGAAGAACAGTCTGATAAGACATTTGTTACAAAATCCAATTTCTGGGAAGACTGAAAGCTCTTCTCATAATACTTTGGTTCGTTATCAGTTTTAAGTTCACCATTATCAACTCTATAATGAATCCAAGGGTACTTACATTCAACCATCCCTACTCTTTCCTTCAAGTAGTCCATAGATATCATTTGCTCAAAATATGCGCATCCCCTCACAGTTAAGAAAGATATACCCTGCTCAAGTTTATTCAACTCCATTTAAACAGTAATTTATTCAATATTAAGTAAACAAAAAATTCCCGTAAAGTTAAGAACAAGCTCATTTTACATTTTGATAATTGAATTTTGATAAGATTTCTGGCAATTCACAACATTCAAATCCATTTTAATGTTGTGAATAAAACCCATAGAGAGAATAGAATAATGATCCCTCAAGAAGACTTGACTTTCATCCTGGTTTTAGGGAAAGGAGGCTGTGAATCTTGAAGAGATTTTATTGGGAATAGTCAAATTCGTAAGAATATGACCCAAATTTCTTGAAATCATATGAAAATTCGAGATAAAGCGAAGAAAAAGGAATACAAATCTTATTAAGATAAGTCAAGTCAAATCAGAGTATGATCATATCATCAATATCCAGTGAATACGAGGATATTTTCTACTTCATCTCAGTATTTTAGCACACAAGTAGTATTTTTACCATATGAGGTGGTCAGCGATGAGCACTTTAAAGTAACCTTCTCTCTGTTTTTGGATTGATTAGATGGAATGAAACACTTCATCTTGATAGTAAATTTAAAATGTCATTTTTTTTATCAGATGGAAGAGAAGATTTCATTTGAGAGATTTCTTTTTGGAGAAGGAAATGAAATTAGAATAGATGATATGGAGTTTTGTGTCGATCGAATTCTCGAATTACCAAAGATTCGGCCACATCAACTACAAAAAGCAGTGAATTTATCATCTGAGTATTGCAAATTATCCGATTTTCGTCAAAGACTATTAGAAAAATCAAAAAAATGCCCAGTTTTGATATATCAATTGTATAAGAGAGGCATTTTGGTATTTGAAGAAATCGAACCTTTTTTGAAAAATGACCACACTTTCTTGCTAAGCTACTATTTTCGGAAAGAGATCAATGATTTCGAGAGTTTTATTAAAAGTAAACACATATATGATGATATTGATGAATCATTCTTTGAGAATGAAAATTATTTGGATCAATTAATCGAATATGGTTATATTCAATCAAGCATTGAGTATTGTCTCAAGTATGATGTTCTTGATGATTTATTAAATATTGATAATTTTAATCAAGAAGCTAAATGGAGCCCATTTGAGTGGAGTAATAAGCCAGAGTATCTTGATCTTCTATCTTTTTCTGGATTTTTTGGCTCAATCAAGTGTTTTAAGCATTTGTTAATGAAAGGATTTGAGATCAATGATAATGTGCAATCAATGGTTGTCTGTGGTGGTTCTTTTGATCTCTTCCATTTATGTCAAGAAACAAATATTGACTTCAAATCTCGTTTGTAAGGTATCTGAGTTTTCCCACCTACCTTTGTTAGTATTCATGATTGAAAATGGAGCTGATATAAATGCAAAAGATAATAGTGTTGAGTTTTTATATTTAATTCGACTCCTCTTCATTTAGCAGCTAGAAATGGTCATCTTAGTGTTGTTGAATATCTAGTTAATCAAAAAGCAGATATAAATGCAAAATCTAAAGCTGTTGAGTTTTTATGTTTAATAAGACTCCTCTTTATAGAGCTGCTGCTAATGGTCATCTAAGTGTTGTTGAATATCTAGTTAATCAAAAAGCTGATATAAATGCAAAATCTAAAGCTGTTGAGTTTTTATGTTTAGTGAGACTCCTCTTCATCGAGCTGCTGCTAATGGTCATCTAAGTGTTGTTGAATATCTAGTTAATCAAAAAGCTGATATAAATGCAAAAGAATACAGAGTTGAGTTTTTATATTTGATTGTACTGCTTTTCATTTAGCAGCTATAAACGGTCATCTTAGTGTTGTTGAATATCTAGTTAATCAAAAAGCAGATATAAATGGAAAAAATAATGATGTTGAGTTTTTATATTTGATTGTACTCCTCTTCATTTAGCAGCTATAAATGGTCATCTTAGTGTTGTTGAATATCTAGTTAATCAAAAAGCTGATATAAATGCAAAAGATAATGAGGATGGTACTCCTCTTCATTTTGCTGCTGCTTTTGGTAATCTTAGTGTTGTTGAATATCTAGTTATTCAAAAAGCTGATATAAATGCTCAAGATAATGAGGATGGTACTCCTCTTCATTTTGCTGCTGCTTTTGGTCATCTTAGAATTGTTGATTATCTAGTTAATCAAAAAGCTGATATAAACACAAAAAATAAGAGTGGCAAAACACCATTGGTATTAGCAAGTGAAATTAAATATGATGATTCAGAAAATACGAAGAAAGATAAATCGAATATTGTGGAATTTCTCAAGAGTAAAGGAGGGCAATAAATCAGAAGAGGATTAAAAACCACATTCATATAGATTTTTTTGAATATATTATCAAGCACTGGTTTTTTAAGGGAACATTGATGGAGTAATAAGAGATTTCATTTGGGAAAGTAATTCTTGTTAAATGTGATCTTTGGTGTGGTGGATATCATTTGAGGATAAGCAGGGAAGAGAGGGAAATGTATAGGCTGGAAAGTTAAAAGAATATTTGAAGTTTTTTGGGAAATTCCTTTTGGATGATATGGTGGTGGAGAGAAATGGATCAACATAGGCTAAGGGGAATTGTAGAGTGTATCTAATGATGGCAAATAAGAATTATAAACTACAAATATTCATTTATTAATGAATATTTGTAGTTTTGGAGGATATGGTGGTGAGAAATGATGATTCGCATAGTTAAAACAGAAGCCAAGGGAAAGATAACCTTGTTTGGTATGTGTGATGTTTTGGTGGAGAGAAAAGGAGGAGATCTGCTATGGACAACAATGAGAAAAGAGTAAAGAGAATAATCCTTTTTGAAAAATATGTTTTTTTTTGGATAGAAAACGGAAAGACACGAATAATTCTTTGAGGAATGAATAATAAAAACTAGAAATCCTTAAATATTGAGGAACAAAAATAATACATATCTAGGGAAAACTTAAGAAGAGGCAAAAACAATGAGACTTTGGAAACAAAAAACTAGATATCCAACAAGCACAAGAAATAAGTAGAGGAATAAATAGAAATAATTTGCCACCATTTAAGCCCCTAACTCAATTATGTGTATAAACAAAAACAGATCAAAATTTGGTCACTTTTGTAAAATTTATGAAGAGAACAGTTTCTTGGTCCCATGAAATCTCGGATGAGAAAGAAATACATGATAGTTTGTTGGATTTAAGTGAAGATGACAATATAGAATATAATGAACGTTTGAAAAATGAGGTAAAAACTTTGGCAAATATGGCATCCATTTCTCGTAACAATTCACTTGAAAAACTTAAAGTTGTTTTAGATTTAGACCAAACATTGATTTATTCTTCAATTGATTGCTTGGATTCATATGATTTCACAATTCCAAATAGGATCGGCAATGGTAGGGGCCAAATATATGTTGTTAAAAGGCCAAATCTCGACGAATTCCTTCAGTTTTGTCAGTATAAATTCGAAACATATATTTTTTCAGCTGGAACTGAGCAGTATGTTAATGATATTGTTGATCAAATTGATCGTTATCGAAATATTTTCAAATCAGTTTTAGCTAAAAACAAATGTACTTTATCAAATGGTAGGTATGTTAAGAATCTCAATATGTTGACCACTAATTTGCAAAGGGTTGTAATTATTGATGATATTCGCGACTCATTTGTTTTACAACCATATAATGGAATCCTTATAATGCCTTTCACTGGGGACTCATCTGATGATGGTCTTGATAGAATGATGCCAATTCTAGAAGAACTATCTAAAACAACCGATGTAAGGACAAGGATAGCAGAGCTAAGCACCTAATGGGGAAAAGGGTAATTTTTCATTCGTTAAAATGACCTTTTTTGCTTTTGCAAAAGGGAGAAAAGACAGTTCTCCTCCAGATCCTGGCAAGTATGATATCCCGTCCACCATTGGCCAAGGCCCTAAATATACTTTGAAAGGAAGGCATAAGGAATTTGACCCAGATTTCAATCCGAAGTATAACGTTCTTCCGTCAACGCTTAGTACTAAAAGCGTGAATCTTGGTAGGAAAAATTCCGGCTTGAGAAGTATTAGAAGGGATATATTTACTCCAGGACCATGCTATTTTGGATCCACTTTAGGTGAAGGACCAAAGTTTTCTCTCCATCAGCGATTTTCGACCAAAACTGATGAAACACCAGGACCAGGCGCGTATAATGATGCTCCAATTGAAAAAGGACCATCTTACTCATGCGGTGTAGGACAAAGGGTCAATTTTGTAACAAGTGATATTTCTGTTGGTCCAGGGAGTTATGATATTCCTTCTTCATTGACAAATTCCAAAGTTCTTAAAATAATGCCTCCGGGCAAGAAAGCATTCTCTAAAAAGCCCCATCCAGGACCGAAATACGATGTATCGAGGCCTGCCGGTTCAGATTGCCCTGCATTTCCATTTCCAAAGGGACCAAGAGAGCATCCAAATGACATCACCCCAGGTCCAGGAAGCTATTCACCAGATACAAGTATTCTTGAGAATAGAAAGATTTATTCCGCATTTCATATTCGCCATAAGGAACATGAATCATACACAAACACCGCACCATATCAATATGTTCCCTCGTCTATAATACCAAAGCGGGTATCAATTGGAAATCGTCCTCCAACAAGTTATGAAACAGTATCTCCTGGACCAATTTACAATCAAAAACCGACAATAGTACCCAAGAAGATTTCATTTGGGATTAGACCTGGAACTAAAGACCCAAGAGCAGAAAATCCAAGTCCAGACTCATATTGGACGGCACCAGTTACCCCTGTTCCAGCTCCAATATGTGGAATGATTGGACCAGTTTCAAGGTGTCCCATTAATGAAATAGAAGAGCAACACAAACCGGGGCCTGCAGACTATCAACCACCAAAAAGCGCCTTTGCGACGGATTCTAAACGAGGGTTTACTATAAAAGGCTCAAGAAATGATAAAAGGAGTAAGAAGGATCCTAATCCCCCTTATTACTCTGTTCCCTCTTCTCTAGGTGGTCCTGTGTACACCATTGGACTGAGAGATGTATAATAAATTTTTTGTATTTTTTGAACCAGATTTGCCGGCAAATAATAAATGAGTGAAGCCTCTTTTGAAACAATAATTTCTCTAATTCGTTCAGATACAACAAAAATCGAAGATATTTTAACTCATACAGAGTTTAACAAGTTTATTAGAACTGAAAATCCGATTCTTTTGGAATTTCTATCAAAAAAATCGACAATTCTGGAGATGTCGAGTTTTTGTTTTTCTTTGGATAAAATATCGAGCCTAGATAATGAACAAATAACAATTGGGGCTATAAATGTTTTTACATCATCTGTTGCAAAAGTTTTCCTAATTTTTTTACGGAGTAGTGTATTTGCAAAAGTTCTCCACGATTTCCTAAAATCTGATTCTTCACTAAATCCAAGGCTCTGTGGATACTTTTTAAGAATATTATCACAGCAGATAAGATGGGGAAACTCAGAATTTTTTTTGATTAATAATGATATTGGAGAGCTATTGATTAAAAGAATGCAAAATCTTGCTATTCAAGAATTAATAGTTTTAATAGCGTCTAGGCATACACTGAACGTTTTTTCAAAAATTAATTTGCCCTTTGAGTTATCAAGAATTGCATTGTTAAATAACGAAGACTCTGGAGCTGCAATATCGCTGTTAGTCCAATTATATGACAATCTTAGTGACGAATCTCCTATTTTAAAGCAATTTTTTAATGACAATGTTGTCTCTAACATTATTGAGATTAGTTGCACTAACAAATCCCAGCTAGTTTCATCAGATTGTATGAATGTTGTCCGAAATATGGTTGAACTTGGTTTTGGTGTTGAGAGTATTATTGGAAAATGGACTGATAAACTTCTAATAACTCAGAATAACATTAATGTACTTTCTGTGAGTGCAATACATATTCTCAATGTTAATTTTATAGATATTTTTAAGTTGTTTTTTGAACCAAATTCTTGTTCTTTGCTACATAATGCCTGTTCTCAAATTCTAATTAATTTAAACGTGAACGACATTGAAAATATTCTTTTAATCGAAAACTTTGTTGACAAGTTAATTATGTGTCATGGTACTGATAAATGGTGCCCGCATATGATGCAAGTGTCAATCGTGTTCTCAAAGAATCCATGTCAATGTAAGTGTTTACAGACTAGTGAATGGAGGGCCTTTGTCAAAGCATATTTAATTCCAGTTCTTACAGTATTAGAAAATCAATATGGGGGACCCATGCCTCAAGAGAATGATGATTATTTCACAACAGATAGTGTCACAGATTCAGATGATTACTATTCTGAAGAGGAAGAGATTTACATTGGCCAAGATGATGAAATGGACCATAGTTCCGATGATGAGCCCTAAATACAATACTAATCAATAAACTGTCCTAAATTTTAATAAGTTAACAATCGATCAGGTACTGATATCGCAGAGAATTTTTTGCTAAGAATGAGCTTGATATCTTCTGTTTCTATGCTCGGAGATTCATCAAATACATTTAAAATTGATTGGGCTTGGTTAAGGAAAACAAAATCATATTCACTATTATCAGACACAGATGATTTTTCTTTCTCAAGAGATTTTTTAAGATCGAACTCTGTAACAATATCAGCCATTAAAATAGAGCTGTCTTGATTGGATAATGATGGATCTAACATTCTCTGAAGCTTGAGGATACAAAACTGTCTGATTACAGATATTGTTTTATCACTATACCAACCAGATTGAAAATCATATTTCTCGAGGGGAAATTGAGTAATATGTCTTATAAAAACGTCATTTAGGTCAAATATCTGCAAAGCATAGAATAACCTGTTTGGAAGCACTGATAATTTTGAAATCCCTTTTGGAATGTTTTCAATAGATTTACTACTATATCCCGAGGAAGTTTTTGGAACCTTTTTCAAAATTGTTGGTGCGTGTTCCCAGCTCTTCAAAGACAAAACAACAGCCTGATAAAGAGAAAATTTTGGATGATTAAGAGGATTATAACCATACTTTACCCAACAAAGCTTGTATGGTCCATTTTTTATATAGTACGCAACAGTTGCCAATGTATGGAAGAATATGGGGGATTGTTCACTCATTTGTAGAACACCTCCAATGCTAATCCCATTCGAAGCAAAATAATCGAATAGGGCAAGTGCTGTCCAAATTGGTCTTTCGCAAAAAAGATCTTCAAACTTTGATTTCAAATCAAAATCAACATCAATAGCATTTTTGGGTCGCGAAGGACCATTTTCTAAAGATAAAAGAACTTTTTGGTTAATAATCCACGGACAATCATATTTTGTCCAAACTTTCATCTTTTCATTTTGTTGAGAGGCAAATATTCTTCTTTGAATATAAGTGGCTCCATATCGAGTATTATGAAGGAAGACAGGAGGAGGAAGGTACAAAAACGATTGTGGAGGAGGATCTTGAACTGTGCTTTCAGAATATGAAAAAGAAAGCGGTGGCAAAAATTGAAAGTCGCTTGGTTGAGAAAAACTGATTGTTCTTTTGGATAAACCCACAACTTCTGGTATATAATCAATTGAGTCTAATTTTCTTTGACCGTTAGTCACCGAGTAGCGTTTTCTAATGCGAATTCTTAATAATAATGAAGGATCAGCAGATGCTTGAGAAACAATTCTATGTGCCATATCATCGTTATTTCGAAAATTAACTTGGATTTCAGGCTCTTCAGATTTTAAAGAAGAATAAATACTGTAGTTTCCACCAAGCATATTAATAGCTTTGTCAGTATTCTTAACATATCCTGGGAAATCTACTCTATGAATCTCCATTTTTTTACTCAAACAGACTTATTCAAATTAAAAAAAAAATAAAAAACACATGGTGATTCGAACCTGGTCTTTTATTTTTTTGAGATGTATTTGTCATTTTTTCTATGGAAAAACCAAAATCACTTAATGTGTATTACCAATCAATCAAACAGGTATTTAAAGTATATGATCATACTAGTGAAAGCAAGATTAAGGAAACCATAAAAAATTCATTTAACATTGATACAAATGCGTCGAATATCTTTTTTTTAGATGAAGACGGAGATATTCTTATTTTACCAGATTGTATTCCTGACAAACTTTCTGTTCATCTCCATGTAAGATATCCTATTATTGCTGAACCAAAAAAGAGTATTGAAAAAGGTCTGCTTCCAGGTTTTTATTGGAAATCTTCAAGTAATGGGGACTTTATTCGAGATAATGGTTCAACTCTATTTGTTGAACAGGATCAATACACAAATCCTGGAGTATATTCATCGACTTCTTATACAAGTGGAAAGCTTTTTTGTACATTTCGGACTGATGCCTCAGGTCCATATATGTCTTTCGGAATACTTGAGAGCAAAAAAGCAAAAGTCAAGGATGTGGCATATATGCATAACAACATGGGAATTTATTCAACAGGATATGCCAATGGCTTTGATTTAAAGAATTCAACATGTGATTTTGCTCTTTATCTTGATATGGATGACCATTCAGCATATTTCTATGTAAAAAATGAACACTCCAAATATTCATTATTTGCGTGTGTTGAAGATATTCCTCAAAAGATAAAGATTTTTGCATGGATAAAAAGCAGATTCATGAGTGGTACAACAGGTCTAAAGATTCTGAATGGTGGTTCTGAGAGCATTCCATCTGATTTACCAATTACCAAAATTAACCCCATGAAATATTCCAATTCCCTGAATTTTAAATGTCATGTAGATCTCCCAAAAATTCCTTAAACAATGACGAATAGTTTTTTTAACTCATTATTATACCCAAAACCCTTTTTTTCCTTTTCAGGTACTGGCAATAGTAGTAATACATAGTAGGCTCCCAGAAGCTTTTTTGAGTTTTTCAAAATAGCTGCGTAATTCGTTATAAATTACTCCTGCGAGGCGCAGCCGAAATCAATATACTATATGTAACTTATGAGTGTCAAAAGTCGTGCACTTTTTTAGTCGTACAGTAAAGTTAGCCAGAGCGATGGAACAATTAATTAAGAATA
>Ga0074193_1001167_pt1 | contig 34889 bp, 32 predicted proteins | sample EPASupsiteHSE605_FD_64523 | JGI IMG/M metagenome (GOLD analysis project Ga0074193, IMG submission 64523) | Bioremediated contaminated groundwater from EPA Superfund site, New Mexico - Sample HSE6-05 | ecosystem: Environmental > Aquatic > Deep subsurface > Groundwater > Contaminated ... | reverse complement strand
TACCGCTGCTCCAGATAGGAACCCAACAGAATATTGTTGGAAAATAACAAGAGAAGATTTAACGTCAATAAAATCATTCAAAAATATTAAAGTATTAAAGGAAGAACTGGGTGAATTTTGGGAGAACCAAACATTTACACACAAAATGTCGCATTATTTGAAATGGTGACTATATTAGAAAAATGAAAAAATAAAAATCACAAGATATATATAACTGTCTAACATAAACTAAAATTGTGAGTAGATGTGAGACGAGTAATAGAACTCATCCTCAAACCAATTTTTTATCTAGTGCATCGATTCCAAAATATGTCAAAAAATAAGTGTATGAATTTATATCAAGGAGGGGTGAATGCATTATACATTTCTCAGCTAGTGTCGCTTCAACAGCAAAATGTCGTATAAAATCGATTGCAACTATTCAGAATCGTTAAATCTTTGAGGATTGACGCGACACTAGACGTTCTATTACCACAGAAAGTACAGGCGGACACGGAAAAACCCAATCAAGACACGAAACCCACGGAAAACACGGAAAGCACAGAAGAACTGTGCCCATGCTTTCTTAATTCCGTGTCTTCCGTGCTTTCCGTGGTTCAAATATTCGTTTGAGACTAGTGTCGCGTCAACTAAAAATTGTCGAAGTGAATTGGTAATAGAGGGGGTAAAATTCTCACGTTTTTATCAGACACTTCAGGATTGACGCGACACTAGCTGAGAAATGTATAATGCATTCGTCCCTCCTTGATATAAATTCATACACTTATTTTTTGACATACTTTGGAATCGATGCACTAGTTGATGATATACACTTTCAATTAGTCCTTATTCTAGTTTTATACACATACTATTCTTAATTTAGTTAAATTTTTTGTTTTTATTCAAAAATGATGAAAAATTAATTCATACTATGTGTAATCCTGGCTGACTGGAATGTTTTTTGGCTTAACCTATAAATTTAAATACTTTCCACAATTATAACTATAGTTATTATATAAATCTTCAGGGGTTCGATTTAAAAAATGGATTCTACAGGCTCTGATTTAGATAATATAAAGCAAAAAAAAGAATCTAAAAATTTATCTTATGATGCGGATTCGAGAGTAAAAGAAATAAGCCGACTAATAGATTACCTTCCGGTAACTGTTTTTAGAGTCACGAACGAGTCGTCGTGGGCTATGTATTATATAAGTAAAAATGTTGAAAAATTAACCGGTTATTCCAAAATGGATTTTATTGACCAAAAAATATCTTGGTCTGATATTGTTTTTCCAGAAGACATTCCAATAATCGATAAGGTCATAGATAAAGCAATGAAAAACAAAATTCCTTATCAGGTTGAATATAGAATCAAAAAGCCAGATGGTACTACAGTATTCATTCAGGAACAGGCTCATCTGGTGAATGATGAAAAAGGAGACCTGGTTTATATTGACGGAGTGTTTTTAGACATAACTCCGCAAATAAAACAAAGAGAAGACTCTCAAAGGGCGATTGTTAGCGGCATACCCAAGCCGTCGCTTGCACTTTATGTAGACGTTTCCGGGAAAATAAAGTACATTAATGATTATTTTGTAAAAATGTGCAAGTTAAGGAGTGCGGATGAAGCAGTAGGCTTGTCACCTGCTGATTTAATGGAGAGCGGTGGTAAAAAATCGATTGCTGAAGTAGTACTGGAAACCGGAGAAGCGATTTATAACCGCGAAAGGGATCTTAAACTTAAAGCTCAGGACAAGCCTCTATTTACGGTAACTTCTTCCGTCCCTGTAAAAGATGATACTGGGGTCATTATCGGTAATATCACAATCATAACCGATATGACCGAAATGAAAGAGAAAGAAAAGGAAATTCGGAGTCTTTTAGATTACACCAATAATTGTCTAAAAGATCTTGGAGAGGGCATCCGAAAAGTTGGGGAAGGGGATCTAGCCGTTCATCTTGAAAAAATCGAAGACGATGATTTTGGTAAAACTTTTGATGAGTTCAACAAGCTTGTAATTAATCTGAGCTCAATTATCGAAGAAATTTTGGAAGATATGACTCAAACTCTGCAAGAGGCTCAGCAGTCGGAAGAAGCTGTCAACCAGATGAATACTGGCATGCAGCAAATCTCAACGGCTGCAGAACAGATTGCAACTGGCTCAGAGAACCTTTCAAGACATGCAGGTACAGCCGCGTCAGACGTAAAAGCTTCTCAGGAAATTTTCAAAAAGCTTAGTGACTCTTCCGGTAAATCTGCCAGCTATGCTTCGCAGGCAGGTAAAACCAGTGAGGAGACCCAGAATCTCGGCAATATGGCTCTGGAAGACCTGGGCCAGTTTGTTGAAGAAATCTCTAAACTTGGAACCATTGTTCAATCCCTGGACAATGCTGTTAACAATATCGGTGCTGTTACAGGAAAAATCAAATCCATTGCTGACCAGACCAACCTCCTGGCCCTGAATGCTGCTATTGAAGCTGCAAGAGCCGGCGAACACGGTAGGGGATTTGCTGTTGTTGCAGATGAAGTCAGAAAACTTGCTGCAGATTCAAGAAAAAGCACTGATGACATAAACGGGATTGTTACAAACGTTCAGAAAGAAACTAAAAAAGTCACAGAAGCAATTAGCAGAGCACAGGTAAGCGCTGATACTGGCAACAAAAATATTAAACAGGCTTTGAACAAAGCTCATGAAATTGCCAATGCTGTTAATACGATAAACTCCATGCTGTCTGAACTGGATAAACTTGCGGACGAAGGCCTGGAGAAAATTGAGAATATTGATAAAAGTATCAGTGAGGCTGCATCAACTGCTGAAGAAAATGCTGCCAGCAGTGAAGAAACCTCTGCTGCTATCGAGGAACAGACAGCTGCAATGCAGCAGGTAAGCACTTCTGTACAAAATGTTAACGGTCTTGCTCAGAAAACCGTTGATACGCTTCTGGAAAACTTCAAAGTTTCAAGAGAAGAGATAAGCAGTCCAAAAGCCCAGAAGAAGGCTCAAAATTTCAATAGAAAGGGAAACTTTAAGAGGTACTGAACGTCGGATTCGGAACTGTTCGAATCCGGGGCTAATTGAATAACGAAATTCTATTAGCCCCACTTTCAGGTGGTATATATGAGCTATCATAATCAAATTGTCAATGTGGATAATACGATTCAGGTAATCGTCTTCAGTCTTGGCGAAGAAAGATATGGAGTTGAAATTTCTCAGGTAAAAGAGATTATCCTTCCAACTCAAATTACTCGAATTCCAAACGTACCTGATTTTGTAGAAGGGGTCTTAAATCTCAGGGGTCAAATTGCAGCAATTATCAATCTCAGAAAAAGGCTTGGAAAAGAACCGAAAAAGAACGATGAAAATACTAGGATTATTGTGATTGAATACAATAACGCTACCATAGGTATGATGGTTGACAGTGTTAGTGAGGTCAAATACCTGTCCTCCAAGAATATCGAAGAAATACCCAGGTTTTTAGCTTTAAAAGATGAATCCAAATTTTTAAAGGGAGTGGGGAAACTCGAGGATGGACTTCTCACATTAATGGATCTTAAAGAATTATTCAGTGAAGAAGAGCTCATGGAGATAAAAAGATGACAGATAAAGTCCACCTTCGAACTCCTGTAAAAATTTATACTGCGGGGTGGGTGGATGCAGAACTTATAATAACCGAGAGCAGTCTGATCATAGGTAGGCAAAAGATCTCCCTTGGGGAAATAGAAGATCTGGAAGATATTGATCTGGATGGGGTTAACTGTATCCAGATTAAAAAGGATGGTAACATTATAATCCAACTTCCAAAAAATCTTCATCAGCAGGTGTTCAAATATATTGCATTTAACCTTAAAGCAGATAAATTTGCAGTATATTTTCTGTCCTCTGCTACTGTTGGAGGTGTTGTTTCATCATCTGCACAGTGGGAAAAAGGATATTTCAGTGTAACAGATGAAGGACTCTGGTTCTTGTCAACAAAAAATCAGAAGAGAATTCCAATTGAAAATCTTGGGTCCATTAAAAAAGATATTAGAGATGTCGGCGGGAAACAGAGAATGGTTCTCATCCTCTCTCATGTTGAAAAAAGTGATGTAGTAACAAGCCTAGTCCTTTGTCCGGAAAGCACACTGGAAATGCTTGAAAATTACCTTCAGCGGCTCTTTGAAAAACATAAGCCTTCAATTAAACTGTCTGAGAATGAGATGCAAATTCTCACGCTGGTATATTCCGGATTGGATTTTGCGTCAATTGAAAACATAATTGGGATCTCAACAGACGAATTAAATAATTATTACGATCGCCTTGTCGATTCCGGATTAGCTAAAGTCGTAAAAATTCGGAAGGAAATCGAATTGACCCCACGAGGGGTTAGTATGGTTGATAAAATATCTAAGGGATAATTTTTTTGGGGATACATATGGCAAAAGTATTGATTGTTGATGATACAGCTTTCATGAGAAAGCTGCTTAAAAGTATACTTTTTGGGGCCGGATTCGATATCGCAGGGGAAGCTGAAAACGGAAAACAAGCTGTGGAGCTATACAAAGGGCTCAAGCCAGACGTTGTTACAATGGATGTCGTCATGCCTGAAATGACCGGAATTGACGCATTAAAGCAGATAAAGTCCATTGATAAAGATGCTAAAGTCGTGATGTGTACTGCCATCGGGCAGGAAACGATAGTAAAAACAGCTATAAAGCTGGGGGCCAGGGGCTACATAATTAAACCTTTCCAGGCTCCCAAGGTCATTGAAGAAATTAAAAAAGTTGTTGGTGAATAAAATTTGAGGGTAGCATGATCCGTACTCTTATTGTTGATGATTCTGCCTTCATGCGGATGGCAATAAGAAGCATGCTTGCTAGCAGCTCAGATATAAAGATAGTCGGAGACGCCTGTAATGGGAAAGAAGCTGTCGAAAAAGCAAAGGCATTACATCCTGATATAATCATAATGGATGTTAACATGCCGGTTATGGATGGGCTAACGGCTGTTAAAACTATTATGGGTACAGATCCGGTTCCTATTATCATGTTTAGCACTCTGACCACAGAAGGCTCAAAAGAGGCATTAGAAGCTTTGCATCTCGGAGCAATAGATTTTGTAACGAAATCTGAGAGCCACCATGATGTAAATAAGGTGGAGAGTGAACTAATAGATAAAATAAGAAACATTCACCGATCAAACCCTAACATATTAAGATTACTAAATATGAGGAGATTTAAAGGGGAGATTGTTAGGGGAAATTGGAAATGTTCCGGAGACTTTGGAATTCTTATAGGCTCATCTACAGGTGGTCCTTCATCTCTTGAACAGATAATTCCAAGACTTCCAGGGGATTTGCCAGCTGCTGTTTTCATTGTCCAGCATATGCCTGAGGGTAATTTTTGCAGGCAAATGGCAGAAAGACTGAATTTTTTGTCTGAGATAGAAGTAAAGGAAGCAAAAAATAATGAGAAAGTGAAAATTGGAGTTGTTTATTTAGCTCCCGGTGGCTACCACATGCAGGTAAAAAGGGCTCTGGATGTTATTAGAGTCAAACTTGTAAAAGGCCAACCGATTCATGCTGTAATGCCGGCAATTGATGTAACGGCTGAAAGTATGCTGAATGTATATGGGAAAAACATAGTGGCATCTATTCTTACGGGTATGGGGATTGATGGTGCTCATGGACTTAAAATGATAAAAAAGGCGGGCGGTTCTACAATCGCATGCAGCGAAGATACCTGCGTTATCTTTGGAATGCCAAAAGCTGCAATAGAAAATGGAGCCATCGATATTGTGAAACCAATTTTTGAGATTCCTGAAGAAATTGTGAGCAGATTGGAGGTGAAATGTAATGGAAAGTGATATGGCAGCTTATAAAAATGATTTTCTTCAGGAACTTTATGAGTGCCTCGATTTATTTAATCAATCTTTTGTGGACTTAGAAAACGGAGACAGTGCCGCAGTTAACGAGATCTTTAGAGTGGCACATACGATAAAAGGGATGGCTGGATTTCTTGCATATAAATCGCTTGAAAAGCTGTGCCATAGTATGGAAGAAGTTTTATGCGGCATAAAAAGCGGAGACATAGAGATAGATGGTGAGCTAATTGACATTATGCTTTCAGCAGTAGACAGAATTACGGAGATGGTTAAAAAAATAGAAAATGAAGACAACGATAATGTAAAAATAGAAGATCTTCTGGCAGCTTTTGATAATTATAAACTTATACAAAATAATAAGCAGGGAGCTCTTTGTATACAGGAGCCCGTGAGAAATAATCTTCTGCCTTCGGGAGCAATGTCCGTACAGTCGTCAGGAGTAATGTCCGTACAGTCGTCAGGAGATAATCTTTCTTCAGATAATCTTTCTTCAGACGTGGAGCTTCAGGATAACCAGCAAATTAAAAATGTTTGTGGTGCAGAGGATTGCAATCTGGTCTTGAGTGTAACTCTTTCTGATGATTGTCTGGTGAAGGATTTGAGAGCATCCTTGATCATAGAATCCCTCAGAGACATATGCAAAGTAATTCAAGCAAACCCTGCTGAAAATGAGATGGTAGGCGATTTCAATGGTCGCTTTACAGTATTCATCTCGGGTGATAGTGATAAAGTTGAAGGGTTAATGGATAGAATTTCGGAGATTGAACAATTTAACATTACTTCTAATAAGGACCCTGAAAGTTTTAATTCAGCATTAATGTCCCTACAGTCATCAAAAGATAATCTTTCTTCAGATTTAGAACACCAATATGAACAACAAACTAAAAATATTTGTGGTGAAGAAGACTACAATCTTATTTTGAATGTAACTCTTTCTGATGATTGTGTAGTGAAGGATTTAAGAGCATCCGTAATCATAGAATCTCTCCGGGATGTATGTAATGTAATTAAAACAGATCCTGAAGAATATGAGATAGGTAGAAACTTTGCGGGTCATCTGACAATATTCCTTTCAGGGGATAGTGGTAAAGTTGAAGAGTTAATGGATAGAATTTCAGAAATTGAGCAATACAATATTGTTTCTGATGAGCAGGATAAATATAGTAACTCAATATCCGAAGACTTTCAAACGAATGCCGCATCAATTTCAGGTGTAGTGGATGAAACAACAGCTGTTTCAGCTACAAACAGGTCTAATACATTCCGTTTTTCTATTCGCAATTTAATAACAAAAATACATTTTATTTTAAAAATAAATAAATCCCTGAGCGGTCTCAAGAGCATCGAATTTGCTGGAATACTTCCAGGGAAAAAATCAAAAGATTTATCCAGTGATGGTCTGCAGTCGCAGAAAGTTCAGGTTTTTGAATCTAACTCTGAGAAAATTCCTGAACAAGAGTTACAATTAGATAAAGTTCAGGTGGATAAAGTTCAGGTAGATAAAGTTAAGGTTCCGGAAGAAGAATCCGGGGAGATCCATAGGCAAGGGTCACATTCACAGAGGATCCAGAATCCCGAAGAACCAGAAACTGATTCAAGTAGTCCTTATTCAGACTCGGTAAAAGCCAAAACGATATCTTCGGAAACAAAAAGACAGGAAACTATCAGGGTAAGTACCTCAAATCTTGATAATATAATGAATCTTGTTGGTGAGCTTGTTATCAACAAAGGACGTTTACTGCAGATCTCTCAGAAATACAGTATACCTGAATTAGAGGACGCAACCGGGTCTCTGGATAAATCAATATCAAGCTTGCAAGACGAAGTTATGAGAACCCGGATGGTAAAAATCGAGAGAGTTTTCAGCAAGTTTCCACGTATGGTAAGGGACTTAAGTAGAAAACTTAATAAAAATGTTGATTTTGAAATTGAAGGGCAGGATACAGAGTTAGATCGGACAATTCTGGACGAAATTAGTGATCCTCTGGTTCATCTTGTCAGGAATGCAGTTGATCACGGCATTGAAAATCCTCTGGAGCGAGAAAAAGCCGGAAAAAGCGAAACCGGCCACATAAAACTCTCAGCCAGAAGAGAGAAAAATAACGTCATAATTGAGATCGAAGATGACGGTAAAGGTCTGGATGTGGAAGTCTTAAAAAAGAAGGCCCTCGAGAAAGGACTATTATCGCCATTAGATATAGAAAACCTTAGTGAAGATGAAGTCAGAATGCTTATTTTTGTCCCTGGTTTTTCAACAAAGGAAAACGTAACCGAAATCTCAGGCAGGGGCGTGGGTATGGATGCAGTTAAAATTGCTGTTGAAAAACTTGGAGGAAAGGTCAGGATATACTCAAAGAAGGGAGAGTACACGAAAATCAGAATTAATTTGCCTCCCACAGTTGCTATAATAAAGTCTCTTCTGGTAGAAGTCGGACCCGAGACATATGCAATCCCGATCTCGAATGTTGTGAAGGCTTTGAGTGTTGATAACAATGATTACAAGCTCGTCAAAGGAACTCCTTTGCTCTATATAAACGATAAGCTAGTTCCAATACTGGAATTAAAAGAAACTTTTAATGTAGAGTGCGAAAAGTCAGATAAACAAATTGCAATAATCGTAGAAAAAGAAAATGAAGAAGTTGGTCTGATAGTTGATTCAATTATAGATCAACAGGAAATTGTTATTAAACCACTGACTAATATTTTTTCAAGTTTAAAGGGCTTTATCGGAGTTACAATATTAGGAGACGGGCGAGTAATCCCGATTCTAGACGTTTCGATGCTTATAAGAGATGATATCGATGACTAATTTAGGAAATCTTAGTGAAATGGAACTGGATGTTCTAAAAGAACTCGGAAATATTGGAGCTGGGCATGCAGCAACATCTCTTTCCCAGCTTCTTGGTAAAGAAGTAAATATGACAGTTCCTGAGGTCAAGATTAGAGAAATAAGGAACCTCTTCAATGAATTTATTACCGACATTGTTGCAGGTGTAATCGTCGCATTACAGGATCTCGATGAAAAAAAATCCGGATATCTATATATTATGTTTCCGGAAGAATCGTCCAAAAAAATTGCAAACAATTTATTCGGTTTGGGGGAGCTGGATGACGAAATGTATGAATCCACAATTATGGAAGTAGGAAATATCCTATCCTCTGCTTTTTGTGATGCATCCGCGGATTTTATGGGTATAATATTACTTCCGTCTCCTCCAAGTTTTGCAGTTGACGTACCTGCGGCAGTTGTAGATTCAGTAGTTTCACAAATGGCTAAGAAAAGTGATCATGTAATTCTGTTTGAAACTTCACTCAGCTCCGATTCAGATATAGAAATTTATTTAGCTTTGCTTCCGGAACCCTGTCTGCTTAAAGATATAATGAAAATTATGGAACAGATATGAACAGCAAGATTTTGTCCATCTCAAACAAAAGCGGAAAGGCGGTTTTTCTTACCAAGAGAGACGTTTTAGTAAAATCCTATTGTTCACTTTCAAGTACATGTCCATCCAGGGATTACTGCCAATCCTGTGATTTGATTGATGCTGCAAAAAATTACCTGATGGACGGAAAAGCAAATTCCGGTATTACAACTCTGGATGGGGAATTGTCAGCCGGTATCGGGGAATATCAAGTCAGAAAAAAGGTTCTTCTGGAAGCCATGGGCCTTGGGTCCTGTGTGGGGGTTATTCTTTTTGATATGTCAACTGGCATATGCGGAATAGCCCATGTATTGCTCCCGGGGGCTTCACAAAAGGGTGAAACCAAATATGCTGAGACAGCTATTGAGAAAATGCTTGAAGATATGGTTAGCCAGGGGGTCAGAAAAAGTAAAATTGTCTCTAAATTTGCCGGAGGGGCTCAGGTTTTCAAGCATATGAACCTGGAAATCCTCAAAATTGGCAATAGAAATGCAATATCCGTTGAAGAAACTCTGATTAAGTACAAAATTCCAATACTGGCAAAAGATGTGGGCGGGGAAGTTGGCAGAAATGTTATCTTTAACCCTGTGGACGGAAGTATGATTGTTAAATATACTAAGGGGGGAGTAGTATGGCTGTAAATCTTAATGACGGTTTTCAATTTCTTGTTCGAAAGGCTTCTATATCGTCAGGGGTTGATCTTACTGGTTACAGAGATACTTATCTTAGAAGAAGAATTGACCTGAGAATGAAGACCGTGGGTATGGATAATTATGTAGCTTATATGAAGCTCCTGGATAAAAATCCGAATGAACTGACGGAGTTCATAAATGCAATTACAGTAAATGTCACGGAGTTTATGCGGGATAAAACCCCATTTATGTTTTTCCGGAATGAAATATTGCCGGATATAATGGAGAGGAAAAAGAAGTCCCGAAGCAACATGGTCAGGTTCTGGAGTGCAGCCTGTTCCAATGGGGAGGAACCGTACTCAATTGGTATTTGCTCAAAAGAGGTTTTGCCCGCAGACTGGAGTATATCCATCTATGCAACCGACATTGATGAAAATTGCCTCAATCGCGCTTCAAAAGGGATGTACAGCAAAGATCAACTGAAAAATTTGGATTATCCCCTTGTACAAAAGTATTTTGAGCCTTCAGGAGAAGATTTCAAAGTAAAAAGTATGCACAAATTAGCAATCAGGTTTAAGAAACATGACCTAACCAGCGAACCCCCTGTTTCGAAACATTTTGATGCTGTATTTTGTAGAAATGTCATGATCTATTTCAATGAAAAGCAAAAAATAAAAATGTTAACTGATTTCTACAATTCTCTCTCGGATGAAGGTTATCTTATTATAGGTAAATCCGAAACTTTACCTGATGAAATAAAAGGAATGTTCGCTCTTGTCAGCGTGAGAGATAAAGTTTTCAAAAAAGTATAAGTGGTTGTTTGTATTTTATGAACTTTACATGAATTTTTCTAATTTTCTTTTTTGTTCGAATCTTCAGAGAATGTTTATAGTTTGTTTACAAAGTATTTCTCAATCAAATATATTTCATAATATTATACACCTTTTTGTAAGCTATTTCTTTTATTTAAAGTTTTAAATAATTATATTGTTTCCTATTTTTCTCGACCCTTTTCTAGCTACCGGCTTATATGAATGTCTTTTTCTAGGCAGGCTTTTGTCATGGATTTTATAACTGAATCATATTTTTTACTCAAATGGGAACTATTCCAAAATAAGATTCGTGTTCCCTATTTCTATTGCGCAGTTTGTCTAAACAAAATTAAATATCACTTCTAATAGATAATAACTCTTCTAAATAGTTATTTTTCTTAATAATTTTTTATCTATTTTTACAGATCTTTCTCATGAAATATTTATATTCAAGTTGGTGATATTTTATTCGTTTTTATTAATAGTCACACCCCCAAATTGGAGTGATTTGATATGTGGAGTAAGTTTCAAAAAAATGAAAAAGGATTTACCGGGCTTGAAGCCGCAATTGTGCTGGTAGCCTTTGTTGTCGTAGCTGCAGTTTTCAGCTACGTCATGTTGGGAGCGGGGTTCTATACAACCCAGAAAAGCCAGGAAGTCGTACACACAGGTGTAACCCAGGCAAGCAGCAGCCTTGCACCGTCTGGAGATGTAATTGTTTCATCATTAATAGCCGGCCAAGCAAATTTGTTTACACTTTATCTAACGAACACTGCCGGCGGGACATCCGTAGACATGGATAAAACAGTGCTTTCTTACACGGACAACGATGATTTTGAAACGGAGGAATACGGTGGTGCAGGACCGAATACAGGAACAAACGGATGGCAATATATACCCATAATTTATGAGGTGGGCCATGATGATAACCTCCTTGAAAAAGGTGAAAAATATAAGGTAGTAATTACTCTGGCCGATTTTGGTGCTGTTGGTTCAGCTCCCGGAATTAATGAAAATATCAAGCTCGAGATAAAACCCCCGGAAGGTGCGGTTTTTACTCTTATGAGGACAATGCCTCCTGTACTTGCCTTAAATACGCATTATATGGTTTACTGAGGTGATCTGTAATGCGGAACAAATTTCTAAAAAATGAGAAAGGGTTTACTGGGCTTGAGGCGGCAATTGTGCTGGTAGCCTTTGTGGTCGTGGCCGCAGTCTTCAGCTACGTCATGCTCGGAGCAGGTTTCTATACAACCCAGAAAAGCCAGGAAGTAGTGCATACAGGTGTACAGCAAGCAAGCAGCAGCGTTGAACTGAATGGAGATGTAGTTGCCAAGGGTGACCCAGGTTTTACTGAAATTGACACCGTCTCTTTGTGCGTGCAACTAACTTCAGGCGGTTACTCGATAGATATGGGTAAAACTCTTCTAGTAGTTTCAGCTCCGAATATAGCACCAACTGAGTTGACACTTGCTGCTGCTGCAGATGCGACCCACTTCGCTATAGTAGACAGGTATAACGGTGGCGGTGCTGCCGGCAACAACCTTATAGACAAGTTTGAAAAATTCGAATTAACAGTTGATCTGGATGCTGTGGCTAACGCTGCTGTCCCGGCTACATCCATAGGGCCTAACAATGAGTTCCAGATTGAAATCAAACCCCCTCAGGGAGCGTCCTATACTGTCCATAGGCAGGCACCTCCAACGATTAGTGCAGTAATGACACTCGTCTGAGCATTCCATCAACAAGTCCAATAATGACACTCTTCTTCTGGGTGCCATTATTTTTTCTATTTTATTCGAATATCCTGCTTGTTTTAGGATTAAACTTCTTTATCAACTGTAAAAATTATGTATTATTTATCTGTTACTTTTTTATTGTGAAATTTTGCTGAAACTAAATTATATCAGATTTTCATCTTCTTTTACGGAATATACTTTCCTACTCATTTCATGAATTGTATCAACTGACTCTTTGAAAAGCCTGCAAACAGGCCTTCCTCTGATCTCTTCTTAAATTGATATGTATCTTCCGAAATTTCTGAGCTGGAATGGTGTTTCAGGAAATCTTATAGAAACTCATCAATTTCATGAAAATGCATGACTGTGAATTGTACAATTTCAGGTTTCTATTTTGACGAGAACCGACTAAAATCAATAATTAGTATTTCTAAAAAACAGTTCTTGTAGTTAAGATTAATATGAGAGCTTCTACAGAATCATCTTATGCCTTATTTTTGCCTCTATCTTTGTGAATTTTTTTACTTAATATTTACTAAATATTATAATAAAGTAAGTCGCCCATACAGTGCTTGCACAAGAGTCCTGAATGGTACTATTTTTCTTCATCGAATGTGGAATATATTGTCAAAACCAATGTTTTAAGGGTTTAATGATGTAATAATCTTTGCCAATATTTCGCAATCGGCTTCTAATTTTTAGCCCAACATTTCAACATATCCTCATTTTTTCAACTTAATTTTTATATATTGTTACTTATTTTACTCTCGAAACATTTATATTCTTACCCGCGATATTATAATCGTTAATATAATAGTCACACCATCAAAATAGGGTGATTTATTATGTCTAATAAATTCCAAAAAAATGAATATGGGTTTACGGGGTTAGAAGCAGCAATCGTGCTGATAGCCTTCGTTGTCGTAGCTGCAGTTTTCAGCTACGTCATGTTGGGAGCGGGGTTCTATACAACCCAGAAAAGTCAAGAAGTCGTACACACGGGGGTAACACAGGCAAGCAGCAGTATTGCACCTTCTGGAGATATAATCGCCAGAGGAGGTATAGGTGGCGGTGTAGCAAGTCAGATTACATTTTATGTAACTAACACTGCCGGTGGAACTGCTGTAGATCTGGATAAGACAATACTTACCTACACAGACGATGATGATTTCTCTACAACGGAATACGCTTTCGATACTACACCAGATCCTGATACTAAAGGACCAAATGCTATTCCTGGAGATGCTGCCTGGGGTACTACGAATGGGTGGGTTTACGATGGGGTAATCATCAGTGGAACTGAGGATAATCTGCTTTCAGCAGGTGAAAAATATAAGGTAGTAGTTGACATAACTCAATTAACTACCGTTGGCGGTGGTGCCAACACTTTACCTGCCATAAATGAAAAATTCAAGATTGAGTTAAAACCACCTGAGGGTGCAGTTCTTACTCTATCAAGAACAATGCCTGCTGCACTTGTCGTGGATAACTATTATCCGGTCTACTGAGGTGATCTCTAATGTGGAAAAAATTTACAAAAGATAATAACGGGTTCACAGGACTTGAAGCGGCAATTGTGCTGGTGGCCTTTGTAGTCGTGGCTGCAGTCTTCAGCTACGTTATGCTCGGAGCAGGCTTCTATACAACCCAGAAAAGCCAGGAAGTCGTGCACACGGGTGTAACTCAGGCAAGCAGCAGTGTTGAACTGAGTGGAGATGTAATTGCTGAAAGTACAGATAATGTTGAAATTCACGATGTCACTGTATTCTTGCAGCTGACTTCAGGCGGTTCATCCGTCGATATGGGTAAAACTCTGGTAGTTTATTCGGACCCGAATTCAGCACCGGTTGAGTTGACCCTTGGCGCTGGATTCACTATAGTGGATAGGTATAACGACAACGGTGATAACCTTATAGACAGGGCTGAGAAATTTGAAGTTAACGTTCCTATAGATTCCTATAATGTGAATGCTAACGGCGAATTCCAGCTTGAAATCAAACCTCCTCAGGGAGCTACCTATACAATTCACAGGAAGGCACCTGCAGCAATCCCTGATATAATGACACTTGTCTAAGATTGAAGCAATAATGGCACTCTTCTGAGTGTCATTATCTTTTATTTTTTAAACGCTACAGTTTTGGTGATATAATGAATGACAAGCTAGCTTTTGATCAATCCGATATTGATAAAATTGTAGCTGCAGCTGAAAGCGACACCATAGAATCTAAAGTCGCAAATCTTGAAGAAGAGGTAACTGAGATCAAAGGCTCTATAAAAACTCTGCTTATGGATATAAGAGAGACGATGGGGGTTCTTGAAAACCCTTTCCAGAATATTCAGGGTATTGCTAATATCTCCGGTGCTATTGTAAATCCCAAGCCTGTTGATGAAGGTAAAATCGAAGATCGTTTTCCTGAAGAAGTAGAAGAAGACGAACCTGATGACACAGATATGGGATTAATTGAACCTGTTCAAAAAAATTCTTTTGAAGATCTGAAACAGGCCGCTAAATCATTGCCTAAATTGCCTGACTCTAAGCTTATTGATCCTGTATCCTTTTACAAGACTATTGTCTGGAGCAAGGACATGGTCGAGAAATATGATTATGAGACCATAAAGGAACTGGTTGAGATATTCTTCCTTTTAGGATACATTAAAGGGGATATAAAGGAAATCGTTCTTAAACTCACTGAATTGCTGGATAAGAGCAGTGACCTTGATAGTGCAGTAATGGATCTCTACAGGCTTTATCATATACTCTATCCGAATGATATGTCTCTTGATTCGAAAGTGCTGGATTACGTTTTGAACGAAAATGAACCGCGGGGGGCAGTTCGTGAAAATCGCAGGCGCAAGACTGATTCTCAAATCTGTTAGAATAGCTGATTTGATTATTTTTAGATTTGATTATTTTTAGATTTGATTAATTTGATTAATTTGATTAATTTGATTAATTTGATTAATTTAATTAATTTGATTAATTTGATTAATTACTCACGGACATTACACAAAAAACGAGACGGTGAAAAACAATGGCAAAGGAAGTGATAGCTACAGCAATACTCTTAATAGCGAGTGTTATAGCTGTAGTTGCCTTTGTTAATGCCGTCATTCCGTCCGTATATGACCTTTCAAACTCTTATAATTCCATTGCGCGTAATATGGGGGACCAGTTTAAAACAGATATAGATATCATATTCATTTATCCGGAGGGGAACACTGTTTCGGTCTGGATCAAAAATGTCGGGTCATCAGATATACCCCTTTCACAGCTAAGTTATTCTGACATCTTTGTTCTTTCTCCTTCAGGCTACTGGAATCCCGGTTTTGAATCAGGTTCAAATCCGTCATGGGATTACACTCTTGTGAACGGAGGGGGAGATACGTGGAACCGTGGGGAGACTATTAAGGCAGAAATAAACTTCGATTCTCTGCCAAGTGCCACTTATCAGATTACCTTTTTCCTTTACAACGGGGTAGCTGCATCTGATAAATTCTCAACGTGATATGGGGATACTATGGGTCTCGATACAGTAGTCGTAGCGTTCTTTGTAGTCGGCACGATTCTAGTTGTAGCAGGGACTCTAACAATGGGAACTAATAATCTCATCGAATCTTCTTACAATGGATATATTTCAGCTTCTCAAACAATAATGGAAAGACTTCACACTAATATCGAAATCCGGAGTATGACGTTTGATGGGGGAACACATCACGTTAGTTTTACAGTTGAAAACACCGGGGAAACCAAATTAGACAACTTTGACCTGTGGGATGTCCTTATTGTTAAAGATGATCAGGCTTCCTATTTCAGTAGCGACGATTACGATGTTGCGCTTAATGGAGATATCCTGAATCCCGGCATCCTGGACCCGCGTGAAAGTATTGACATCGAATTACTAACTGAATTTAATACTGGTGACAGTTTTCTTGTAAAGATTATCACTGAAAACGGCATCGTTTCTTCCAAAGAATATGTAATAGTATAATAGGTGGATAGAAAATGGGACAAACAGAAGAGAAAAAGGGCATTCTTTCAAGCGGTAATGATGAAATTGATAAAAAATTGGGTGAAGGTATTCCTTTAGGTTCTCTTGTGCTCATTGAAGGCGAAAACGATACCGGAAAGAGTGTGTTGTGCCAGCAAATGACCTATGGCGGTTTGGATCAGCTTTATAGAATAGCATACTATTCAACCGAGAACACCATTAAAAGTATGCTGGCGCAGATGGATAGCCTGAGTCTTGATATCTCGGATTTTTATAGCTGGGGTTATTTTAGAATCTTTCCTGTCCACCTTGAGGGTGTTGAATGGACTTCCAATCAAATGAAAGGGACTCTGCATCTTCTTATGACTCATATCAGGAGCATAAGGGAAAGAGTCATTATAATTGATTCTCTCACGATGTTTACTACTTATTCCGATGAAGATAATATCCTTGAATTTCTTACAAGTTTGAAAAATCTCTGTGACAAAGGATATACGATTCTCATCACCCTGCATCAACATGCTTTCAAAGAAGACACACTTGTAAGAATACGGTCTGCATGTGATTGTCATCTATTTCTCAGAAAGGAGCAGCTCACTGACCGATATATTAGCGTCATGGAAGTTTCAAAAATACGAGGCGCTAAGAAAAGCACAGGTAATATAGTGAGTTTTGAAGTTCAACCCGGATTCGGATTAAAAATAATTCCGATCTCACAGGCTAAGGTCTAACAATATTTTAAAGTTATCATACGGAGTAGACATGGATAGTATTGAGGATAAACTCAGTCTTGAAGACGGTCATGCAACCGGAGTATACACAAATTTCCCTTTCAAGCCAAAAAAGTATGATGGACACGATCATTCAAACCTGAAAACATGTAATCTTTACAAGCTTCTTCCCCCTGAAATGAAAAAAGAAGTTGAAACTAATCTTCATCTTCTGGAGTACCTGCATATCCTTCCCATCGATACAATCGGTATACCCAGATATATTTCCAAGCTCGAATCAAAACATGGTGAGATAGAGGAGCTCAATCTCATCTACAAAGTTAGTGACCAGACATATGTACACATCTATCCGAATAAAAACGATGTAAGGAATTTCTACATTCCGATAGAGCCTATACTTTTAACAGGAGTTGGGAATCTCATTAAAGAGCTGGAAACCAAACTTGTAGATCATCTTACAGGGATTGAGTTTGATCCTGAAAATCTGGAAGAAAAAGAGAAGATATTAAGGGAGTCCCTGGATGATATTTGTGTAATCGGTAATCACAGGCCAGCTGATGATTCCGGCTCAGGGGCCAAAAAATTACTTTCGCCTAAATCTTTTTTAGGTGGGACTAAAAAAAAGGACAACCATATTTATCTGTCAAAAGAATATTATGATGCTTTGAAATATTCAATCGTCAGGGATAAAATCGGAGTCGGATTTCTTGACCCGTATATCCATGACAGCCATATTGAAGATATAACATGCAATGGTTTGGGCCCTATTTTTATTGAACACAAGGTGTTCAAAGGTTTGAGAAGTGTTATTGAGTTTAATGACAGTGACATACTCAATCAGTATATTATAAGACTTGCAGAAAGGATCGGGAAACCCATTACTTTCAAGAATCCCATTGTGGACTCCACACTCCCGGATGGGTCAAGGATTAATATTGTTTTTGGGGACGATATAAGTAAAAACGGAAGTAATTTCACTATACGAAAATTCAATGATATTCCATTCAGTATTCTTCAGATTATAAAGGGCGGAACTATGAATTATATGGTTGCTGCTTACCTCTGGATTCTCATCTCTGAAGGCATGAGCGGCTTTATATGTGGTGAAACCGCAAGCGGTAAAACAACTACATTGAACGGTATTACAGCATTTATAAATCCTGATTCAAAAATAGTCACAATTGAAGATACCCCTGAACTGCAGATTCCTCACAAAAACTGGACAAGAGAATCCACCAGAGGTGGTACACGTGGGGGCGGTCAAACTGGAGAAGGAAGCGGCTCTGATGTTACTATGTTTGACCTGCTCAAGGCAGCATTGAGGCAGAGGCCAAACTATATCCTGGTAGGAGAAATCCGAGGCGTTGAAGGAAACGTCGCATTTCAGGCTATGCAAACAGGTCACCCTGTTATGTCAACTTTTCACGCCGCAACGGTAGAAAAATTAATTCAGAGAGTTACAGCTGACCCTATAAACATTCCCAAAACGTATATAGATAATCTCAATTTTGTTTTAATTCAATCTGCGGTAAGGAGGCCGGATGGTAAACTTGTGAGAAGAGTACTCAGTGTAAATGAGGTACTCGGATATAATCCGGATAAAGGTGGAATTTCATTCATCGAAGCTTTTTCATGGGATCCTGTTACTGATTCCTTTGTTTTCAGTGCTATGGGGAGTTCATATCTTCTTGAGCAAAAAATAGCTACAAGGCTTGGAATACCTGGTAAGAAGAAAAAAGTGATTTATGAGGAAATTGAAAAAAGAGCAAAAATACTGGAGAGATTGAGCGATGAAGGGATTGTAAATTATTATGATTTCTTTAATACTGTTGCAAAGATTACAAAACATGGTATGCTGAGAATTCAATTCTAAACCGGTGATTTAGATGGGAATATCTGGAATAAAAAACGGTTTCAGCAAGAGGTCTAACTCACAATCTATTTTTAACAAGCTTTCTCTTAAATTCAAACACTATAAGGATGAACTCTATATGAGTAATGATTTGCTTTTTTCACTTACTTATATGGCATCAATTTCAACGGCTAATTTAACAAGAGACAGAATATTTGCAAGTATTTCTGAAAAGAAGGAATATTGTCCAAGTGCTTACTTTAATCAGATCAGAGAACTGGCTCAGAACTGGCATTATGATTACGCCCACGCATGTGAACTCATATCCGAAAAAGTAAGTAATGATAGATTACGGGAACTTTTCAATAGATTGTCTAATGCTATTTCGGCAGGGGAACCTGATAACGAATTTCTCACTAAAGAGTGGGTATTATTTAAAACAAAAAGAAAAGATGAATTCGAAAGAGAGCTTGAAACCACTAAAGAGTGGTCAAATGCTTACACAGCATTGCTTGTTTCCACAGCCCTTATAGCTATAATTATATTGCTTTCGGTAATCTTATATAATCTTGGTAGCCCGGAAAGTACTTTGTATACTACAATGTTTATTGTATTTTTAATGGCATTTTTCGGTGTAGGCTTACTCTTTCAAGCTTCTCCTAAAGATTCCAGAGTCCACGGTTTAAAAATAAAATCAACAGAGCAGGAGTTTATCTATAAGTGGATTCCTCACACACTTATTCTCTCTGCCCTATTTGTTATATTACTCACAATTGTGCCGGCTTTTCTTGGGTCGGTTGATTTTTATGTTGACATCAAAGGAATTGGAATGATTCTGGCGGGGATAGTCATGCTGCCTGTAGGAATCCATGCAAACAGAGATGTCGTTAAAATAGATCAGAGAGATGAAAGTTATACAACTTTCATAAGAAGTCTTGGGTCTATTGTAAGTGGTTCAGGGCTGACAGTTCCAAAAGCTCTTTTAAAGATCGATCCGAAAAACCTCGGTGAACTTAAAGATATGAGTCAGGAGCTTTATAAGAGGCTAGCATCCGGCCTTGACCCCAAACTATGCTGGGAGAGATTTGTTGGAGAAACGGGCAGTTATTTGATCTACAAATTGACGAATGTTTTTGTGGATGCTGTAAATTTAGGGGGAAATGCGGAAGTAGTAGGAGAACTTGTGAGCTCATCCAATCTTGAGCTGGTCCTTTTAAGAATGAAAAGAGACCGTATCTCCAAAGCTTTTACCAGCCTTGTTATACCTCTCCATATGGCAATGGTTGGTCTCCTTCTTTTTATGGGCCAGATTCTGACCGTTTTTACGACTATTATATCAAGTCTTTTTGTTCAGTTTAATATCTCCGGTTCGGAACTTGAAGGTATACCGGGCGGTTTAGGTGGTATGAACCTGGGCATATTTGGAGGGGTTCCTGTAGAATTACTGGGGCAGTTTGTTGTAGTGACAATTATTATTCTGACAGTAGCTAACACATTAGCAATTGTTGCTGTTAAAGGGGGGCCAATGTACTTAGCAATATACTACGGTGTGATTTTATTCGTCGTAACCGGGATATTAATGATCGGGATACCTCCCTTGGTAGAGAGCACATTTTCGTTTGACGGATTAGCGACCAATCTCACAGGAGGGGTGTAAAACATGGATTTAAACGCCATAATTGAAGAAAATTTTACTATTGTCATAGGGATTTTTGTTACTCTGGCAGTAATGGGAATAACTACTTTATATGATAAATATAAAAGTACAGATGGAAGCAAAGATGAAACCTCATTTCAGGCAAGAGAATTGAAGTCCTCTCTGGATTTGGATAAAAAAACAGAGAGTTTTAACTTTAAAAATATAAATGGCTTTTCAGAGTTTAGTAAAAAATTAAGCAGTTTGATCCCGAAAAAAGTCCACAAAAACAATTTTAAAAACAGTGAAACAAAATCCCTGAAATCAGGAAATGAAGTTCAGAAATTTTTTGATACTTTACGAAGTGAAATTTCAATTTTTTCATCTTTTTGGCGTGGTAAAGAAGACAAACTCGGTAGTGGAAAAACTGTTCTGAAGTCTGATAAAAAGGTGAGAACTTCAAAACTTAGTGAAACGGACAATGTTAGTGGTTTTGACATTGATAAAATAGTCGAATCCAAAAAGGATGAGTTAGATTTTGATGATAATCTCCTGACTCAAATGTCTACTGCAAGTAGTATAAAAAATAATAATGATGCGTCGCTAAATAGCGACTTAACATTCGATCAAAGTGAATTTGACATCGGATTTGGGGCAATGGATGATGAATCTTCTGGAGAGGATTTGTTTAATACCGGCGCTGAAAAAATAGCTTTGGCTGATGGGCATGACAGTTTACTGGATTCGCTGAAGAAGGATATTGTAGTTAGCAAAGAGAATAAAATCGATTTTATGACCGCGATGCAGGGTGAAAATCTTGATTTGAAATTAATGAAATCTGATCTTGAGGATGTTCTTCAAAATTTGAAAAGATATAGGCAGCGTTCGAATCACAACTGATTGATATTATGGAAAAAATGTAGAAAATACTTGATTCAAAATTAATGAAATACAATCTCACCTCAATCAATTTATAAAAATTTGTTGAAATGAACTAAAATCATTTAATCAATTTTTTAACTTAATCTAAATTTTATAACAATAAACAAAGGTAAGGGATAAAAAATGGTAGATGCAAAGTATGTCGGACTTATTGTTCTAGCAGTGTTTTCAGGATCAATGCTTGTATACACATGGCTGTCCTTATATAACAGATTTGATTCCGGTGTGATGTTCTATGCAGCGCTTCTTATATTCTCTTTTTCTCTGATGCTGGTAAAGAGATGAAATAGTCAAGATTTTGTAGTCTAGGATTTTGTAAGATAGTCTTAAGCTTTCGAAAAAAAAGTCTAAAATTAAAAAGGTAAGCAGACGCTTACCTTACAATTACAACAACCGCACTGCTAACTTCAAGCACATCGACTTCCCTGCCGCCGGAGATCACTTCTTTTCTTATCTCCACGGCACCGGATTCGAGCTCTATTTGTTCGCCGTTTACCGTAACGGTTATTTTTCCTGAAGCTGTCTGGGCTTCAACAGCTGCAGGGTCTTCTGCCTTGAGAGCTTTTACAATAGCACCTGCATCTTTTCTGAAACGCGGCCCAAGGAAGCCCATATTGGGCTTAACTTCCACGGGTACGTATTCAAAGGAAGGAGTACCTTCCATTAACTCAACTTCCGAGTTCGTGGCGCCTGCAATATCTCCGGTGTCGATATCTGCATTGTATATTTCTATTTTCTTCAGGGGGGCATTGAGGGCTATTCCCAGGTCGGACTTGTACCTGCGGACTTCACTCGTGATGCCCTTGATCAGTTCTCCTGCAGCTTCGGCTTCTTCGCTTATGAGGTTTTCATCGACTGTGGGCCAGGCTTGTATGTGGACGCTTTTATCACTAAATCTGGAGTACAGCTCTTCTGCAAAGAAAGGTATGACAGGTGCAAGCAGGAGGGAGAGAGTTTTCATTGTTCTGTAGAGCACATACTGGGCTGCTCTTCTGCCTTTCGGCTCATCACCATAAAGCCTGCCTTTTACGAGTTCCAGATAGTTGTCAGCAAGGACTTCCCAGGCAAAGCCTCTAATTGCCTTGAAAGTGGAATCAAACTGGTACCCGTCAAGCTCCTTCGTGGCAGTGTCCACAAGCCTGTTAAGCTTGCTAAGGAGCCATCTGTCAATTGTAAGAAGAGAATCCAGAGGGAAGTTCTCGGCATCTTCAAGCCCAAAGTCCTTCAGGTGAGACATCGAGAAACGGTAGATACTCCACATTTTCTGGAGGAAACGAGAAGCTGAAACTACATCCTTCCAGCGGAACATTACGTCCGAACCTGTGGAGCCGCCAACTGCACCCCACTGCCTGAAAGCATCGGCACTGTACTGAGTGGTCACTTCTTCCGGGGAAATAACGTTTCCAAGGGACTTGCTCATCTTATGGCCGTCAGGCCCGAGCACCATCCCGTTGACCATTATAGAGTCCCAGGGCTTCTTGCCTTCAAGGGCCAGGCTCCGCAGGATTGTATAGAATGCCCAGGTTCTGATTATATCATGCCCCTGAGGGCGGATCTGTGCAGGCAGGCGGAGTTCATGCTCGCTTTCCCAGCCTGTTACGTGTAATGCCGTAATTGAGGAATCCATCCAGGTGTCCAGCACATCGGTCTCGGGTTCAAACTCGGTTGAACCGCAGGCACAGGCTTTCTTTGGAGCAGCTTCATTCGGATCAATCGGAAGCCAGCTTTCTTCGGCAATCATGACTTCCCCGCACTTTTTGCAGTACCAGATAGGAATAGGGGTTGCAAAGATCCTCTGCCTGGAAATACACCAGTCCCATTCCATAGTGCCTGTCCAGTTCTGGAGCCTGACTTTCATATATTCAGGGTACCAGTTAATCTCGTCTGCAGCTTTCAGGATGCCATCATTGTCGATCTTTACGAACCACTGGGGCTCGGAAAGGATTTCTATCGGGGTGTCGCAGCGCCAGCAGAGCCCGACATTCTGCTCAAGAGGTTTCTGGTCATAGAGGAAACCTGCAGCTTTCAGGTCGGAAAGGACAGCCTCCCTGCACTCGGGAATGCTCATGCCTTCGTACTTGCCTGCAGCTTTTGTCATCTTGCCCTGCTTGTCAATTGCCTTTATAAGGGGCAGTCCGTACTTTACCCACCAGCGCACATCCTGCTTGTCCCCGAAAGTACAGATCATTACAGCGCCTGTACCGAACTCAGGATCAACAGCTTCATCAGCAATCAGAGTCACTTTCTGCCCGAAGATAGGAACTGTAATGTCCTGGCCGATATACTGGCTGTAACGCTCATCCTTGGGGTTAACTGCAACTGCAACGCAGGCCGCCATCAGTTCCGGTCTGGTGGTTGCAATATCTACCTTGTCGAAGTGGATGAAGTTAAGTTTTGTTTGTCTTGCTTCATACTCTACTTCCGCAAAAGCAATGGCAGTTTCACAGCGGGGGCACCAGTTGACAGGATGGTCTTCGTGATAGATGTACCCTTTATTGTACATTCTGACGAAGGACTTCTGTGTTTTCACGAAGTATGAGGGCTCCATGGTAACGAATTCGTTGCTCCAATCCACAGAAAAGCCAAGGTGCAGCATTGTTTTACGCATCTTGTCGATGTTTCCTGCAGTGAGTTCCCTGCACATTCTCCGAAACTCTGCACGAGGAACCTGGTTTTTAGTGATCCCGTGAATTTCTTCAACCTTGACTTCTGTCGGCAGGCCATGACAGTCCCAGCCCTGGGGGAACATCACATTGTACCCGCGCATGCGTTTATATCGGGCAACAAAATCAATATAGCACCAGTTAAGCGCGTTTCCGATATGGAAATTGCCCGTAGGATAAGGAGGTGGGGTGTCGATAATATATTGGGGGCGCGTATCCTCTCCCCAGTTGAAGTGATACATGGAGAGGTTCCACTTCTCCATCCACTTTTTCTCAACCTCATTTGCATTATATTCTTTTGGAATTTCCGATTCTGTCATAAAGACACTCCATGATTGGAAAATAGTGTAAGAATTTCTTGGGGTTTTAGAGTGCTTGCGATTATTTAAATATATCTAGTTTCGGATGGAATGGAAATCTCTGCCTGTTCAGCTACTGCCAGGAGTATAAATCCGGTTTCCACTGATTTCATTTTTATCCGGAACCAATCCTCAGAAAAGAACATTTTTTAGTAACTATTCAGCCTATCAAAACATGTCTGTTGATATTGATTCTAATGATAGTGAGGAATCCGCAAAATAGCGTATGAACAACTAAAAAACGCAGTCAATCGCCAACAGCCAAAGAAAATCAATTTACAGAAATTTGTTTATTGAAAATTGATGAAGATGGCTATTGATGTTGATTTATAGGGGCTGAATAGTTACATTTTTTATTAACAATTGCAATAGCAGTCAATATTGCAGCGGACAAAAAGTGTTTTGGAAAATTATAAAGAAGAGTTTAAAAAAGGAGAGTTTAAAAAAGAAGAGCTTTAAGGTATTCGAGGTTCTTTTAGTTAAGAAAATATTTTCTAGTTATGGCTTCAGCTCAGAAGAGGTAATTCTCTTTTATGCTTCTTTTCTTTTACGCATATCTCCAGGCATCCCGGATATGCATGGCATTCATTCCGAGGCTCTGAGGCGGATATATATCGTTTTCCGGCGTGTCTCCGATAGAGAGCACTTCCCAGGGCTCAAGCCTGAGGCCGTCGAGAGCCATCCTGAAGAGCCGAGTATCAGGTTTCTTGATACAGTGGTCCGAAGACATAATTATGAAATTAAAGCGGTCATACAGGCCCAGGAAGCGCAGTTCCTGTTCAGTAAAAACTCTCTGGGCATTGGAGACAATACACTTCGGAACGTTTTTGTATCTTTCAAGCAGCCTCAGGCTCTGAGGGTAGGCCTCGAGTTTTCTTAAGGACGCAGTTCTGAAAACTTTGGCCGTTTCAATTCCAAGCCAGTAGGGATCGATTTCTCTAAAGGCGTTTTCGGCACAGATTTCCGCAAAAATCTCTTCTATGCGGATATCCGGGTGCTGCTGGCCTGAATTGCCCAGTCTGCCTATGATTTTCCATCTGTATTCTTCCCTGAGCCTGTCGGGTTCTATCCGCACTCCCTGGTAAAGCAGCCACTTGCTTACTCTTTCGTTTGTTTCTTTGCTTCCTTCATCAGTTTTGATATTGATAAGAGTTTTATAACAATCAAAGATTAAGCCTTTAATTTTTCCATTTTGGAGCATAGGGATTCTCCTTCTTTTTTTCTCCTTCTTATTTTTTTGAAATCCTTATGTATTTTTTGATTTTTCTATCTTATTCCTCGATTACTATTGAGATTAATCTCCTATTATATAGGTTTTATGGCAATATCTATATTGTTCATAAATAGTGGTATATAGATTCTATTTTCTATATGAGATTCTCTTATAGTTATCACATTAAAAATTGACACTATATAAGTTAAGAAATATGAATTTATAGTCTCATCTCGAAATTCCTTCACATATAAACGAAAAAAGAACCACGGAAAGCACGGAAAACGCGGAAAAAAGAAGTAAGGGCACAGTTCTTCCGTGCTTTCCGTGTCTTCCGTGGTTCCTGTGTTCTGATTGAGTTCTTCCCTGCCCTTTTAATGTATGAAAATAAAGTGAGTTAAAACCACGGAAAGCACGGAAAACACGGAAGAAAGGAATTACGGGCTAGGGATTTCTGTGCTTTCCGTGTCTTCCGTGATTCCTGTGTTCTGATTGGGTTCTTCCCTGCCCTTTTAATGTATGAAAATAAAGTGAGTTAAAACCACGGAAAGCACGGAAAACACGGAAGAAAGGAATTACGGTCATAGGGATTTCTGTGCTTTCCGTGTCTTCCGTGGTTCCTGTGTCCTGATTGAGTCTTCCCTGCCTGCGTTTTTCGACAACTATAAAACTTTAATAATTTAAATGCAATGTGTAGTTCGTATAAACTATAAACTGTTTTTACGGATGTAATTAATTCATGAGTTTACTTAATATCAAGTCAAGACTGGAAAAATCAAGAACTTTGATTCCGGAAAAACTACAAAAATCGGGAATCAATTCTCAAAACAAGAGCTGCAAATATCCGAGATTTGCGTTTATTCGCTGCGAAAAAGAAGAAATAAGCCGTTTTATGGAAATCAGTCTTATGGAAATCAGTCCGTCAAACCGAAATGTTTCCATGCTTCTTCAATATGCATGGAGCGCATTCCAAGCTTTTTTGCAGGTATTATTTCATTTTCGTAAGAGTCCCCTATTGACATTACACATTTGGGCTCGAGTTCCAGATCCATCCTTTTGAGCGCAGTCATAAAAAGCCTGAGATCGGGTTTCTTGTATCCTGCATCCGATGAGAAGATAACAAAGTCAAAATAATCGTAGAGACCGAGGAACCGGAGTTCCAGTTCGGAAAAAACCCTCTGCCCATTGGAGATTATGCACTTTGGGATATTTATACAACGTTCGATTAATTTTATGCTTTGCGGGAAGGGACGGAGTTTTCGTATGGAAGCTGCCCTAAAGACTCTCGAAGTCTCTATTCCGAGGTTTTTTTCATCGATTTTCCAGATAGAATTTTCCCCGCAGATCTCGGCAAAGATTTCTTCTACCCTGACTTCAGGATATATTTCCTTAGAATGCTCCATTCTATCCTTTACTTTGAACACGTAAGTATCCCATAGCTTTTCCGGCTTTATTTTTACTCCCTGGTAGGCAAGCCACCTGCTTACAACCTCATACGTTTCCAACCTGTGTTCATCAGTGTCGATGTCTATGAGGGTCTGGTAGCAGTCAAAAATAGCCCCTTTTATCTGGCAGCTCTCAAACACTTCTTCCCCTTTTCCGGCAAGATCACTTATATTTAGAAATGTAACTTCACCTTCACCTGCCTCAGATTCGTAGTTTTCGGAAATACTCTTACCTCCCATATCCCCTTTTAATTAAATGGTTTCACTTTTTATTAATTGCTTTTAAACACTCGTGTGCTTCTTTGATCAGATAATTTCTATAGTTGCTCTGGTGAAGCCTTGCCGAACGGAGAAGCCCTATACCCATGAAAAAAGGCAAAACTCCGGTAATGTATGTGAAGTCCTTTTCATCCCTGCTATATTCCCAGAGAAAATTGCCTATATAAGGTTCGGCTTTCCAGCTTCCCTCTTTGTGCAGTTCGAACTCGTTTTTAAGTTCTGCAGTAAGAATCCCGAGATCTCTTACAGGATGCGCATGGTGCCAGGAGCTTTCAAAATCAAGTGCATAAGGTTTACCTTTGCAAAAGATATAATTGGAAGGAGTAACGTCCCTGTGGACCATACAGCCGTGCTCTCTATCGAGCCAGGAACTGTACCACCATTCTCCAAGCAATTTATTGAAAGTCTCTCTGGTATCATGGTCCAGTTTCAGATGGCCCAGCACTTCATGGTAGTTTCTGAATTCATTTTCCTTATCATAGGAAGCCTGTGTGTTTTCGTGAAGCTGTCTGAGCATATGCGCCACTGCAGCAAGCTTTTCATAAAGATCTTCTTCATGTTTGAAGTACCAGCGAAGAGACTTTCCGGGTATGTGTTCGGTTACAAGGACACAATTAAACTTCTTATTGACTGCAAGGGGCTTTGCGACATTTATTACGGAAGCCGCTTTTTCCAGATTTCGGTATTCATTCATCATGCCTTTGTAAGGGTTATAATCTTTCAGCCGTCCTGTAGGTTCTGCAAAAAATTTTGCCATCACGCTGAAATGTTCTCCCTTGAACTGATACCTGCAGACAGTGTGGGAAGAATTATATCTAAAGACATCAACGCTACACTGTTTATTATGGAGTCGATGCCCCACAACTTCTTCAACGAGCCAGTCCCTGAAAGGGTTTCCAGGGCTTAAAGTATTAATATGGCGATCTGCCACCTCAAATAACCCCCATTTCCCGGAAATGTTCCCACAATCGTATCTTTTATCCTGCAGTTATATTTTCTATTTTGATATTTCTTTATAACTAAAAGTCTGTAATGAAAGAACTGATTTCATTTTTTGAGTATGTGGTACTGGCAACAGTATACTATAGCTTGGATATGTTATATCGTTATTGGTGTTTACTGTGGCCCCTACTCCCTTCTCTCAAAGGCAGGCCCTCCTACATCGGCCCTGTTATTGTATCCTCTCTCTTCCCAGTATCCTCTGTAAGGCGAGTCACTGAGTTCAATTCTTACGATCCATTTTGCCCATTTGTATCCGTATTTGCCTTCGGCTACGAGCTGAAGGGGAAAACCTCTATCGGGGGGCAGGATCACGTCATTGAGCCTGTATGCAAGGATAATGTCGTTTTCTAACAGATAATCCATATCAAGAGAAGTGGAATACCCATCAGCACTGTAAAATATAACGGTTGTTGCATTTTCAAGAGCTCCTGCTTCTGCAAAAATGTCAGCCATTTTTACTCCTGTCCACTTTGCAGTAAAGCTCCAGCCTTCCACGCAGTTAAGGTCCACGACTTTCGAAGTTTCAGGTAATTCGGTTATTTCTTGATAAGTGAAGTTTCGGGGATTTTCTACAAGACCGTCAACCTGAAGCCTGTAGCTTCCCCTGTCTATGTACTGGGTTCCTTTGATGGCGTTATTGCGCTGTTGAGCAATTGGAGTTAATGATTCTCCCTTATAAGAAAGATTTTCAGTCTGGTTGTCATAGGTTCCTGGCTTCCCCTTCTCTGAAACACAACCTGAAGCAGTGACAAAAATAACTGAAAAGATCAAAAATAAAAGGATCGGTTTCATGTATTATTCTGTCCCCCTCGTCTTTTTCTTGCTACCACTCTTTTCCTTATAATTTTCTTCTCAAATATGCTAATATGTATTTGGATTGAATAAATGGATTTTTGTGAAAGAAAATTGTGGAGTTGTAAACTAAATGAAAATAGGGTCAGTAGAGTGAAAAAACTAACAGAAAAGATAAGTTACAAGAAAAGCATCTAAATGATATAGACATCCAATATAAAATAAAACTGTGAATAAAAAACCGGAATTAATAAAGCCCGAGAAGTTTCAGGCTTTATAATATCCGATTTCTTCTTTTGTAAGGTAACAGGCAGGATCATCTGCCCAGACGTCTCCGTATACGGCTTCTGCCCGCACCCTGAAGTTCCCATTGCAGACGTCGAACCATTCGCATCTGGCACAGCGGTCTCCGTGGGCTTTGATGAGGAGTTTTCGGTTCTTGAGCCCTGCCATCAGTTCGTCGCTGAGGTCGTTCCAGATTTCACTGAACGGACGTTCTCTCACATTTCCAAAGGAGTAATGTCTCCAGAACTGGTCGGCATGTACCGAGCCGTCCCAGGATACGCATCCAATTCCGATTCCTGAAGAATTACCCTGGTTCATGGAGAGGAGTTCAAATACCTCTGCAGCCCTTTCAGGATTTTCTTTAAGGAGCTTCATATACAGGTAGGGACCGTCGCAGTGGTTATCCACTGTCAGGACTTCGGCAGGAAAACCTTTTTCGTGCAGTTTTCTTGTCTTTTCGAGAATCAGGTCTACAGCCTGCCTTGACTCTTCGAGGGAGAGGTCTTCGCTTACCATCTTCGAACCTCTGCCTGCATAGACCAGGTGGTAGAAACATATTCTCGGAATTTTTTCCTCTTCCAGAAGGTCAAAAATTGCAGGAATGTCTCTAACGTTTTGCTTGTTGATAGTAAAACGCAAGCCCACTTTTATGCCTTCTTCCTGGCAATTGTGAAGGCCTTTAAGAGCTGCATCGAATGCTCCCTTCATTCCCCTGAACCTGTCATTTGTCTCTCTTATCCCGTCCAGAGAGACTCCCACGTAAGAGAGCCCGACGTCCTTTAACTTTTTTGCCAGATCCCGGTCTATGAGCGTCCCATTTGTGGAAATTACAGCTCTCATTCCTTTTTCCCGCGCATAGGCTGCAAGTCCGGGCAGGTCTTTTCTCAGGGTTGGCTCTCCTCCGGAAAAAAGGATTACCGGACTTCCGAACTTTGAAAGGTCATCGATAAGAGCCTTGCCTTCCTCGGTCGAAAGTTCGTTTTCAAATTCGATGTCCTTTGCCTGGGCATAACAATGGACGCATTTCAGGTTGCAGCGGCGGGTCATATTCCAGACCACTACGGGCTTTTTATCTTTTGAAAACTGCAGCAAATGAGAAGGAAGCCTCTTTGATTCCCTTCCATAGCGGAGGGCGTCAGAAGGTTCTACGGTTCCGCAGTAGAGTTTTGAAATGCCTATCATGTCGATCCTTCTAGTCTCAAACTTGGCTTTTTATAGCCTTTCTCTTAAAGTTGGCTCTTTATAGCTTTTAACAGCGCTTCGAAAGTAAACTCATCCGGAATCACGTTTACGTTTACTCCGTTTTCCTTTAACGTGTTTCCCGTCGGGGTCCCTATGGCTCCTACAACTGCCCTGTTAAGAGCCCCTTTTATGGTTTCCTCTGCTCCCAATCTCTCAGCATGCTTCATAAAACCTTTAACCATCATTGAACTTGTAAAGGCAAAAGCATCAACCTCTTCTGCAAGGGTGCGTTCTATCAGCTCCTTCTGTATTGCCCCTTCAGGAATGCTGAGAGTATACACACGAGTCTCATAAACCGTGGCTCCGCATTTTTCGAGCCCTTCGATTAAGACTTTGGCTCCAAAGGCGCTTCTTGCAAGGTCTACTATTTTCCCTTTTACTTCGGGGCAGAGAGCCTCTACAATTCCCTCGGAACTGTAGTCTCCTGGCAAAAAGGGGTTGTCAATTCCTATTTTTATGAGTTCTTTTTCCGTATTAGGGCCAATTGCTATTACCCTGCTTTCTTTCAGCGCTGTGATAAAGTTTTTCTTTTCGGTTTCAGAGAGCTTGTCCAGAGTAAAACTTATTCCATTTGCACTGGTAAAGACTACATAGTCAGACTTTTCGGTAAGTACTCTTCGTACGAAAGGCTCAAACCCTTCATCCTTCATGCCTTCGAGCCGGATCATGGGTGCATATAAAGGCTCAAAGCCGTAATCCCGGGCAAGGGCCTCTGATTTTTCCCTGTAACTTTCCGGCCTCATGATTGCAAGGACAGGTCTTTTTTCTTCTGCCATATTCCTTTCTCCTGTTATTATTCCGGTCCTTCTGTGCCGGTTTAAAAATCCGCTCCTGTCCGCTGTTCTCCGAGGATCTCGTGCAGGTTTACCACATCCCCTATAACTGTGATGGCAGGTGCTTTTACTTTTCGCTCTTCTGCCAGGTTGGCGATATTTTCAAGGGTTCCCACGGTTACTCGCTGGTCAGGCCGGGTTCCCCTTTCTATGACCGCAACCGGGGTTTTTGGGTCCTTGCCGTGCTTCATGAGCTCTTCGGTATTTCGCCTGAGCCTCTTTACGCCCATAAAGATAACAAGAGTTCCTTCGAATTTTGCCAGGGTCTCCCAGTCAAGTCCGCTCTCCTCTTTTGTGGGGTCCTCGTGCCCTGTTATGAAGGTGACCATCGACGTGCTTTCCCTGTGGGTTACTGGAATTCCCGCATAAGCAGGCACTGCAATTGCAGAGGTGATTCCGGGCACGATTTCGAATTCAATGCCTTCTGCTACAAGCACCTCGGCTTCTTCTCCTCCCCTTCCGAATACGTAAGGGTCCCCACCCTTCAGCCGGACCACAATTTTTCCTTCCTTTGCTTTCTGCACAAGCACTTCATTGATTTCGGACTGGGTCATAGTGTGGTTTCCGGCGTATTTTCCAACATCGATTTTTTCCGCACTTTCCGGCATGGAACCCAGGATGGCTTTTCCCGGAAGCTGGTCGTAGACGATGACTTCCGCACTGTCTATGAGCCGGCGGGCTTTCAGGGTAAGGAGTTCGGGATCGCCTGGGCCCGAACCCACAAGGTAAACTTTTCCGTAATTTCCTGACATATGACGACGGTTCCTTTATCTTCCTTCATATTGTTGATAGATGATCCCTGACTGGAAAGTTCCATTAGCAGGATAGTTCTTCCGAAGAAGGAAAGATTTCTTCTAAAAGAACAGGTTTGATAGAAATGTAAGTCTGTAGGGTTTAAAGAGCTTTTATAATAAATAGTATCCCATCTTTATACAGTTTTATTAAGTACACTGCATATATTTACACTGTATCAATTAATGTATACACTTAGTCTGATACAATTTGCCTGCGGGCTTCTTTTTGAAAAATCGCGGGTAATGCCAGTAGGAATCAATAAATACCCCCTTAAGTATTAGTGAGTTCAGTATGCTTCGCATAATTTTTCTTGGCACTGGAGGTTCTCTTCCGACCCGCAACAGAAATCCATCCGCAGTAATGATCAACCGGAAAGGAGAGCTTATCCTGTTTGACTGCGGAGAAGGCACCCAGCAGCAGATGATGCGGGCAAAAACGGGGATGATGAGCCTGTCCTCTATTTTTATCAGTCATTTCCATGCAGATCATTTCCTGGGAATTCCGGGCCTTATCCAGACCATGTCTTTCATGGGCAGAAAGGAGCCCCTTATGATCTACGGTCCGGAGAATACAAGAGAATTTACTGAGCTTTTCAAGGCTTTTGGCTATTTCAACCTTAAATATGAAGTTCGAGGTATCGAGTTAAAACCCGGAGATGTTGTGGAAGGAGATGATTATGTAATCCGGGCTTTAGAGACCGAGCACAGTATCCCGAGTCTGGGGTATGCGCTTGTAGAGAATCCTCGTCCGGGACGCTTCAACAGGGAAAAAGCAATCGAACTGGGAATTCCTCCTGGTCCTCTTTTCGCAAAACTGCAAAAAGGAAACTCTGTAGAAGTCAATGGAAAACTCGTAAGACCTGAGGATGTAATGGGGGCCCTGAGACCCGGAAGGACTGTTGTATACAGTGGGGATACCAGACCCTGCGAATCCGTGCTCGAAGCTAGCAGAAACGCTGATGTGCTCATTCATGACGGCAGTTTTGCCGACGAGATGGCGGACTGGGCGGAAGAGTCCAAACACTCCACAGCCGGAGAAGTTGCAGCCCTTGCAAAGGAAGCTGGGGTCAGGAAATTGATTCTTACCCATATTAGTTCTCGCTACACAGAGGATGCCGAACCCATCCTGGTTGATTCAAAAAAGATATTTGAAGACGTTATTGTAGCCGAAGACCTGATGGAAGTTGAAATCCCTTACAGGCCGGAATGAAGCTTTAGATTTCTAATCTTTAATCTTTATCTTTAATCTTTATCTTTAATCTTTATCTTTAATCTTTAATCTTTATCCTTAATCTTTATCTTTAATCTTTATCTTTAATCTTTAATCTTTATCCTTAATCTTTATCCTTAATCTTTATCTTTAATCTTTATCCTTAATCTTTATCTTTAATCTTTATCCTCAATCTTCAATCTTTTTGACCTAAGTTCCGCTTTTTTAGGCGCATAAACTTCTCATGATATCGAATTATGTGCTTAAACTTAAGCACATGAACTGCAGGTTCTAATTTCAAAATCACAATCATCTGACCTATCAGACTTGTGGAATTAGGCGTATGCGCTTAAAATTTGGGAACTCAGGTTTTGAAGGAAAGGAATAGGTCAGCCTGAAGAAAGCGACTTTAAACTATAATTAGAACAGTTTGAAGTTACTTTAATGAAACATTCAAAAAGTTGTTAAGGTTTTTTGTCTGAAAATATGTGACAGAAGTAAAAATCTGAATTAGCAGAAATAAAGTCTGAATTATAATTATCAGGTTAACTCAGACAAGAGTCCAATCCAGTTGTTTGTCTTCTGCATCGTAGAGTGTGACTCTCATGGTTTTGTCTTCTATCTCATAGACCTGCTTGATTCCCAGATAAAGAGCGTCACCATAGTTAATATCGAGTTCACCGTTGACTCTTCCGAAATATACCCGGCCTTTAGTACCTTTTTCTTCTACTGTTATACCTTTCCAGATCAGATTCCGGATCACATTTATAACCCTACATTCAAACCGGTCGACTTCACGTATCTCGTTCATGAGGATCCCTTTTAATATTTATTTCATGCCTGGTTAAGATCTTATTCAAATAGACTTCTGATAAACAATAACGATTTTTATACATAAAACTATTCCCGGACTTTCAGGAAAAATCATTTTGAAGGCCTTCAAAATTAACAAATGAGGAACGAATCTTTAACAAATGAAGAATGGATCTTGCCTCACTCTTCCAGACGAGCCTTTTCTTTTTCACCTGGTTCCTGCTCGATTCACCCTTTAGAGGGTGTCTTAAAATTCAAATCATTTCTACAATTGGATAATGTGTAGTGATAACTTTAAGTTCAGATCTCAAATTTTTCAGAAACTCGGTACACATTGACCTTAAGGATATCACTTAATCCTCAC